>Ga0268284_1000346_pt1 | contig 34426 bp, 30 predicted proteins | sample saktaG_14_FD_190137 | JGI IMG/M metagenome (GOLD analysis project Ga0268284, IMG submission 190137) | Saline water microbial communities from Sakinaw Lake, British Columbia, Canada - sak_2013_06_06_40m | ecosystem: Environmental > Aquatic > Non-marine Saline and Alkaline > Saline ...
TTTTCAATATGTCAATGAACTTGTGCTACGAAATTGACCCTTAAGCCCCCCTGTACAGGGGGTGGGGCTTAAAAAACCTTCTCTTAAGGATCAGCAAAAAGTGTCAAATATGTCATGCTATATAACACTTATGGATTAAAAAGAGGTGAAGTTTACTATCAGAATGTCTGGGTCCTGTTCAACCAGGTTAGCGTAGGCGTGGGCAACAATTTTTCCATAGGTGTCGGCCTGGTTCCCCTTTTTCTGATTGCAGGAGCTCCGACTCCGGTTTGGCTGATTCCAAAAGTTTCCATCCCGGTGGTAAAAGATAAATTCGCCATCGGGGCTGGCGGAATGTTCGGCACAGTTCTGGGGACAGAGAAGTCGGGGTTTGGCATAGTTTATGGGATTACCACTTTTGGGTCGCGTGATGCCAATGTGAGCCTGGGAGTTGGCTATGGCTATTTGTCAGGCGACTGGGCTAAGAAGCCTATGATCAACATCAGCAGTTTTATCAGGGTCAGTCCGCGTACTTATATTATTACTGAAAATTACGTCATTTCCGGAGAATCTACTACGGTGCTGATTTCCCTGGGTGCCAGGACCCTCGTTAAAAGGATTGGAATTGATTATGGTCTCTTCATGCCTTTTTTCCCTGATCAGGATACTTATTTCGCAATTCCATGGTTTGGTATAACAGTGCCCATGCATAAAGCCAAAGTGGATAACAGATAAAAACTACCTGGAGGAATATGCAAAATCCGGAACAGGGTAAATTTCTGATTTGATATTCTTTCCACTGTCATGCTGTTCTTACTTCTCCAATACCAGGCTATTTACAGAATCAATCATTAAATCATGCAGAATACTGGAAATCAGATCGGCATTATTGTAAACAATCAGATGAGTCCCGTCTACTAAAAAATCTGTATCAATGTTCTTTGCGGGGAAAGTCTTGTCATCCTTCCCGTTTATCTTGAACAAATTATCGGGAGTGGATTGGTTATCGTATTTCATGATTTGATTTATTGACCATGCTACCAGGTCGACATCATTTTTCCTGATCATTTCACTCAGGTATTCTCTTTCCTCTTCAGAAACTTTTCCAAAGCAATTTCCGATGATAATCCCTGGTTTGTTGAATATATACTTCGGTAGTATTTTATGACATCCGAATATCTGCAGAAACCTGAATTTTAAAGGCTTTTCGTCCTTTATGGAAAAACTTGAAATTAATATGGTCATTCGCGGATGAACCATCTTGCTGATCTCAGTGGCAACGATCCCTCCAAAAGAAGTTCCGATGACAATGTCGTTTGGAGTTATTTGATTTTCGTTTATCAATCGCTGGCAATATGCTTCCATCGATTCTCTTTTTTGCGGCTTCAGCCATTCTATATGATTAATACCGAACGATTCGTCGAATCCCAAATTTGAATAGATGGTACTGTCTGTTCCCAGTGCGCTGATTAGTTGTACTTTTTGTGCCTGCAAAAGCACTCCGCTGATGATCAGGGCTAAGGTGAGAATTGTTGTTTTCATGGCCTGGTAAGTTTTTAGTTTGTTAAAATCACGGGCTATAACTGCCTGATAATGTGATTATTTTCAAATCAAAACTACCACCGCCAGGACCATTTTTTAAATTGATCTGTGCGAGGTAACCTGCAAAATCATTAAGAATTAATAGGTTGAATGGGGGGCTGCGGTAAGAAAAAGATTATTCGCAAATTTCTGAATGCCCACTGACTGATTTGGCAAAAAATAATAAAAAAAGAGATTGTAATTATGATTTATTAATTAATTTTTTCACGGTTTAAAGGGAAGGATACCGTCGATAACAAAATTTATGAACAACGGATCAGGGCATGCTGTCGACTGCTGACTTTTTATGTCGGAGCGGATTCCCAGGTCGGGACACGCTAACCAGGCTACAATAAAAAAAGCAGTTGTCCAACTGTCCAACTGTCCAATTGTCCAACTGCTCTTGTCGGAGTGGAGAGATTTGAACTCTCGACCTCTTGACCCCCAGTCAAGCACGCTAACCAGGCTGCGCCACACCCCGGAGATGGGTTTGAGTGTGAGTGTGCAAGTGAAGTGTGGGTGTGATTTCCCAGGCAAATGTATAAATATTTTCGTTTTTTTAGGGTGTTTTGTTGAAGTTAACTACCTTTTATTTTAAATTTATACCCGTGTAAAATACGATGATTATGTACATTACACTTCTTTAGATGCCAAACCTTATCCATGAACCTTAAATCAATATTTCCATGAAAAAGATTATTTTGCCGTCAATGCTGTTTTTGTTGCTGGTGTTTTCCTTTTCAACATGCGACCTGATTAATGATCTGTTTAATGATGATAAGGAAAGCATAAACTCCTATGATCTTTACACAAACCCTACTGACCCAACCCTTATTAAAGTAACCGAGGGGGACGGAACAGAAGTGACCTATTACGGGACGAAAGATATTGATGGGGTGCCACTGGACCTGAAATTAGTCACTATACAATATCCGGGCGAAACCGAAACCTATAAAGTCAATATTGATGAAAATGGACAGCCGGCAAAGATTTTTACTCCAACAGGTTCGATGTTTGAAATTGACCCGATCGACACCAAGGAGTTTTACCTGAGTATCGTTTCAGGAACCGGCGAAATCCGTATCGATACCAAGATCAACCTCGATTCGCTCGATGAACCCAAATCTTCCATAGCTCCGCAACCTGACGGCACCACCCACTTTCCGCCAAGGATGAAGGCCCAGGGCCGGTCCGTCATATTCACACCATTCCCTCAAAAAAACACATCTCCGTCTTTAAAAAATACTGAAGGCAACATTTTAACTTTGAACCTGACACTTTGTGGAGAACAACTTCCAAGTCCAATGCTGATCCCGGTTCTTTATATGAAACCTCCCTTGGGCGGGGTTATACCCAATCCTTCATTCGGTTATAACCCGGGCCAATATGGTTTTTACCTTCCGGAGCAATCCCAGCCAAGTGTAAAGATTCAGCAAATTTGCACCCAGGTGGGCTCGATCATCGATGATGTATGCCTTGCATATGATTGGACACCCAAGTCGGCTATTTGCCCCCTGATCAGTAAATTAATCGATAAAAAATTTCAAAATTCCAATGACAAACAATCTATCCTGAGTGTTTGCGACAAAGCTATTGAAGTGTTACCCAAACTTTGCAAAATAAACAAGGACATCGGACTTGAAAATTTCTGTGAACTGGCTGGTGAAGTCTATCTGAATCCCAATCCTGATCAATATACCTATTTGTTGATGGTCCATGCAGAAGGTAAAATGTATCAAGTTCCATTGACAAACTTCAATCCAAACACCAGCAGCACTATTACCTATGATATTCCAGGCACTTTCGATGTTACTGACCTTTATACCGAACCAAAAGATCCCGCTCCGAATCAAGGCTATACAGCGACAGCACTTATCGATTGCCCCGACCCCGCTGGTGTTGAAGTGACCATCTCGGTTTCAGGTTCTGACAACTATTCTGATTCAGAAACTGTAACCCTTACTACTGGTGGTAGTGTATCATTGTATGTTCCGGGTGGCGCACAAAGTATCGAGGACGTTATAACGGTTAATGCAAATGGAAAATCATGGAGCACCTATATTGTGTTCTGATTTTTTACCATTCTGAATTAAATGACAGGCTTTTTCATTTCATAAAATACTAACTTTGGCCGTCTTTAAAGCAGAACATCTTCCTTAAACCTGATCTATGAAAAAAGCTGCCACTTGCCTGCTGATCCTTGCTTTTATTGCCATCTGCCATCAATCCCATTCCCAGCCATCGAACCGGCCAGGGTCCATTCTGAAAAAAAAGGTTGAACTTTCCGGTTTTACCATGAACTTCAACCTGATCGGTGTTGCGCTTTACGGGCCTATTATCCAGGCGGAGTTCAAACTGGCCAGCCGCTTCTTCCTCGTACCCATGTTAAGGTATAGTTATGCTGGTATTGCAAGCCAATATGAATGGACAAATTTCGAGGATGACAGTAAATATTATCCATCCAGTATTGCCGGCGGGATAGGCCTCAAAGCTTTCATTCCTGTAAAATCAAAAAGACAATTGATCTATTACGGCATCTTCGGGGAGTTCATCCATGAAAAGGGGCTATATAACATGAATACCAATTATGAATACGAGCGAACCCGAATGGCTGTGGCTGTTTATGGAAATTTAGGATACCGGTGGAATTTCAAAAGAAATTTCTACATCGACCTGGGCATCCTCCCCGGCATTGCTTTCGACCTTAAAAATGAAGGGCTGTATCACACAGGCGCCAGCAGTGGCCTGCCGTTCCCAGGGATTGTTAAGAAGAACCGCTTTATCGGTATGATAGATTTTGCTTTTGGATGGAACCTGAAGAGATAGTTCAAAGTGCAAAGTTCAAAGTTCAAAGTTGAAGGTCAAAAGTTTAAAGTAGGAATTAACGATCACTTTGAACTTTGAACTTTGAACTATTAATAGATGCCATCGAGATTGAGTCTGTAGAGAAACTCAAATTCAAACCTGCCGCTTTCCGGAAAGTAAATTGACCTTAAGCCGGCTTCCAATGGAGCAAAATGCCTGAAAAGATGAAAATCCAGGGTCAGGTCTGCTCCAATTGAATTGTAACTTTGACCGGGTTCCGTGTCAAAAATCCAGGCATGATCATAAAATAAGGCGGCTTTCAGTCTTTTCATATAAATAACCGGCCCTATGTGCCAATCGGGATAAAATATTGGAAATTCATAGGATACCGATCCGCTTAACACCCGGTCGGCAAAAATACCCGAATACCCCCTTGGCAGGCTGATCAGCCCGCCATATCTATAATAATCGACCAACCTGTCCTGGTACCCGCCATAAAACCGGAAACCATGATGCCGAAACAGTCCGGGGAAATAAAGGACGATTTGAGCAGCAAAAATGGAACTGGCCGAATCACCATCAAAAGGCGTATGCCGGTAGTTGAACTCCAACAACTGGCCCCATCTGGGAATAAGGTCCCTGTAGGTTTGCTGTAACTGGGCATAGAAAAAAAGACGATAATCAAACGAATGGAAACGGTCTTTCCTGAATTTCAATTCTGAACCCGGATCCATCCGCAGGAATTTATATGAATACCCTGCATAAGGTTGGAAACCTACAAACCAGCTCCTGACATACCAGTTTAGCGGAATTCTTACCCCGGCAGCCAGGTTTAGCTCATGGAATTTATAATTCGTTTTCCCGCCTGTACTATCAGTATGGGTCCCCCGCCGCAGGCCATAATCCATATTAAGGTCGATGGCAGGATAAAGTCCTTCATAACTGTATTTCAGAAAATATTTCCCCTCTTCTTCATTCAGGTCATATTCATAGCCAAGTGAAGTATAACTGGTTCCTAAAAGGTTTTGAGAAAACAGGGACACCCCCGGCTTGAAATTCATATTGTCGATATCCGCCGAAAAGGGCCCCCAGCTGTGGAAATTGAATAGATTAAGCCCTTTACGGTAAGGTTTGCTTATAAAAGCTGAATCGGGGACCTCTCCGGCGTTAAATATGAAGTTTTCCTGGCTGGCGAGGGCATCAGCCAGTTCAAAGTGGTGGAGGTTTGCCGGGTTCCATTTTTTCCATGAATAAGGATTGAGTAAGGTCCATGCCAGTTCATATCCTGAAGAAGTATAATTAGTGTAATAAAGATGTAATCCATACGGTGAAACGATAGCATCTGTTGCTCCAAAACGCGACGAAGTCACCTGGTATAGTTTATTTGAATCCGGGTTAAGAGCGAAAATGTTATCTATGCCCGTATAGGCGCCGGTAAACAGGATATAATTGTAGTAGAAGGATGGCTTAGAGATTTCTGTATTTGAGAATGGCAGCAGGAGTTTGAACTCTCCGCTATTTGCATCTGCGATAACCAGGCTTTTACCTTCATCATCCCGGGTAAGGATCACTGCTATTTGTTTTCCATCGATCGACCATGCAGGGTGGCTCGGAAAAAAGTTATTCGGGGTGGGGAACCGATGAATGACCTCTCCATTTTCAATATCCAGGATAACCAGGAAATATTGGTTCATCTGATCGACTTCTACTGTTGTAATCTTACTGCCATCCCGACAAAGATCGGGAGAGAAGTATCGTGTATTATTTGTGATTTGCCTGGTATGGCCGGTTTGCAGGTCATGAAGCATGATTACCGAATAAGTACGAAGGTCCCAGCGGGGATCACGAACCATTTCAGCCCAACAGAGCAGGTTACCTGCAACCGACAAGCACTTATCGACCATTGATCCGGGGCTGAGCAGTTTGTTTTCCGTGCCTGTCTTATCAATGATCGTGATCCGGGTGATGTCGTAAATGGATGATTTCCGGGTTATGATGCGTCCGTCAGAAAGAGCAGAAGGCTGTGTACGGTTGGAGTAAAATTTTTCCTTTGATTTAAGCACAGGTAAAAAAAATGTGGGGTTAAGTTCTTTGTCAACTGATAACCAGGATTGCTGCAGGTTAGATGTAATGTTTGCATAAAGTCCGCTTTTACTGTAACCGGTCTCCTTGTAAAGTGTATTGGAGAACGGCACCAGCATCAGCGGGATGTTTCCGGTTCTGCGCATCACACGGCTCCACGTTTCTTTGCCGTATTGTATGCGGGTTTGGCCGACCAAAAGGTATCCCAGCTCATAATGATCCGGGATAAAATCCTTATACGATCCGTTTACAGCTTTATCATACGAATAAATACCTTTTTCAAGGAATTGTGCCCGGAGTTTCATTTCAAAATAAGAGATACGGCCCCTGCCGCTATGGCTCAATGCGGTTTCTGTCACAACAGCATCCCCTTCGATGAACCAGAGGGGGACAAACAGCCCCAATACTGCTGGAACTGCTTGTTGGCCAAAAACGAATGACAAGGCGTGGGTCAATCCTCGGTTTATAGAGCTATATTGAGCCGAATGCCGGAACTCGTGAATGATAAGCTGATCCATCCAATCCTGGGAATAGTTGTCCTGTGGAGGCATTGTGAAAATCTCAATTCTTTTTGGGGCATAAGGAGTTAAAGCATTGGAAATGACCGACTGGTTGTGAAGGATAACAGGCCATCTTCGTGGGGTGACATTAAGAGATGCAGATACCGGTTTGTAGCCATATTCAAAGGCATTGGCGATATATTTAGCTTGTGCTTCCAGTGAAACCGGGTAGATCAGTTTGAAGTGGCTGGTTTTTATCTGGTTCCATCGTACCGATGCCGGATCAGTGCCAATGGTGAAGTACTGTGCAAAGAGGGCTATGGGCAGGGAGCAGAGGGCGAAGAACACAGGGCGGAGAGCAAAGCGCATAGTGCGAAAGGTTTAGTATTAAACCGCCTCCGGGTCCTTCCCCAGGTCGCGGATTCCCTTAATGAATTCCACGAAAATAGTAATCACCGTGATGCCGAAAATTACCAGGATGCCGATTTTAATCCATTTGATCCAGGTACCGTCCTCGATATCAAATGGAAAAATGACATAGATCATGATCAAAGCCACGGCGCCTGCTATATTGATGATGCCCTGGACGAGATGTTTGAACCAGCGGTTATCGTAAAAGATGAAGAGTGCCTGCGCGACGATGGAAACGTAGATGGAAATCTCGATATAGAAGAGGCATTTGCCGAAGTCTTCTGTCAGAAAAGTGAATCCCCACGATCTTAGGTTGCGGAGGATATAAATAAGCACGATCATGACCACGATGGCCACGATGTAACCTGCTCTCCTGGCACCGGAAGGATGTGATTTCCCGGGGCTTTTCTTTATTCTGGGACTTTTTGGGGCAGCTTTCTTCATAGTCTTTACATTTTGGGTTGAAATTAGTAAAAACTTGTTTCGCTAAAATGGATTTTTCAAAACAGGAAGAAATTAGAACAGAGTGTTTTGATTTATCATCAGCTTCCAAAGTCAATAAATACGCTCCCGCATCAATATTATCAGTCCTTATCGTAAATTCGTTCAACCCTTTGATTATGATAACCGGGGTAGTCTTGAGTACAGCACCTGTAAGGTCAATGATATTGATAAGTCCATCTCCAAGGTATTCAGACCCGAATTTAATCACACAAGCTTCATCACAAGGATTTGGAAATACGGAAAGATTAGAAACAAGCCGGTCTTCTTTAATTCCTGAAGAACCGTAAACCTTAATCTCAACGCTCTTCTGGCTGGAGTAATTTCCGTCGGTAACAGTAACCGTTGGTGCATCTGCGGGGGAAAGATGCTGATATGCGGACTTCCCTGGCCCGGGCACAGTGCTGAAAAAAGCAGAGACATTACAGCAGCGGTTATTATCTTTCTCATGGTATTTTCCGGTTTTGAAGCGACTAAGATACTATAAAAAAAACGCAACCTTTTCTGGCAGCGGGAGTAGAAACAGACGTTTTTTATCATTGCTATAAAACCCTATGCCCTACGATTAAGAGAAGCCTTTGATTTCAGCAGGTGTGATTAAGTTGATACTTTATTTCAGGTATTGTTCAATTGTTCCACTGTTCCACAATAACCGCGTCATTCCTTCCTGAATAGCGAGCTGTCTTTTTCCCCTTTACTGTTAAACTCATTATAAATCTTAATCACCACCAACGTCAGTGGCACGCCGAGGATAGCGCCGGGTAAGCCGAGGACCCAACCCCAGAAAAGAAGGGATAGGAATGTAGTGAGCAGGGAAATGTTCAGGCTTTCTTTCATGAAGATTGGCCGGAACACATTCTCCACCAGACCATTGATCAGCCAGAAACCCCCGGATACAATCAGGGCCTGGGTAACTCCCAGGCTTACAAGGGCCAGCAACGCAGGCGGTATGAAAGAAATGATAAACCCGATATTGGGGACAAAATTCAGCAGGAACGATAATACAGCCCAGAGAAAGGGAAAGTCCACCCCCAGGATCAGCAGCAGGAAATAATTCAGCACCGCCGTGATCACCCCGCCAAATGCAGTAATGTTCACATACTTGCGCAAATCCCCACCCATACTGTGGATCCAGCTCATCGCCATGATTTTATCCATTTTGCCTTTTTTAGTCATATCACTGTAGGTGACCAGCTCAATCACCATAAAGGCGATCAACAGGGAAATGACAAAAGAAGCACTGATAAAGCCTGTCAGGAAGTTCACAATAGCTCCTGCGGCACCGATGATGCTCTCGGGACCTATTTTCGCCTTCTTCAACAGGTCGGCAATATCCAGGTTATTACTTGCTGCAAAATCCAGGAATTTATGGTAAAATATTGTCAGTCTCTCCTCGTATTTGGGTAAGCTGGCCACTAAATCAGAGATGGATTTAACCAGTAAGGCTGAGAAGCCAAATCCACCAATAAGGATGACCACCAACGAGAGGACTATGGCTAACCATCTCGGCACTCCTTTTTTGATTAACCAGGCAGGCAGTGGAATGATGCACATCGACAACAGAAGAGCAATCAGGATCTGGTTCAACATACCGGCACTTGCTTTCATGCCGGTGATGATGATCACCACGGCGGCTGCCCCTACGAGATATTGAAGGATAGGTTTCATAAGAGAGGGGTTGAATTGAAACGCTAATTTAAAGATTTTTTATTATACCAGGTATCAATTGAATTTCAAATTGAATGACATGACAGCATTGAAACTTATTGCCTGACCTGATAGCGTCGAAAGACCTGTCAGCGTCAAAACTGCATGCCCGACGCTGACAGGTCCGCCTGCTGCGGACGCTGTCAGGTCACAATGTTAGGCACAATGTTATTTTTCAAAACGTTCCACAACTTATCCTCCGGTACCGGCGCCATGATGTTCATCAGCTCCTGTCTTACCGGATGCACGAACTCTACCAGCCGGGCATGCAGACTAATTGAGCCGTCAGGGTTGGAACGTGGAAAACCGTACTTCAGATCGCCTTTGATGGGGTAGCCAATTGCAGCAAGCTGCGCCCTGATCTGGTGGTGCCGCCCGGTCAGCAACTCCACTTCCAGCAGGTCGTAACGCTCACAGGATGCAATTTTCCGGTACTTCAGCTCAGCCTTCAGCCTCCCTTCCCCCGGCAGGTCGTGGACGTAGGATCTGTTCTGCTGCTCGTTTTTTTTGAGATAATGGGTAAGATGGTTCCAGTCGGCAGTTCGCGGTTCCCAGTCCCCAGTTCCCGGTTCCGGTTTCTCGTTTCTTTGTATTGATTGCGAACTGCGAACCGGGAACTGCGAACTGCCAACAATCGCCCAATACACCTTCCTGATCTCCCGGTTCTTCAGCAACTCATTCATCCTTGCCAACGCCTTGCTGGTCCTTGCAAAGATCACCGCCCCGCTGACCGGCCGGTCCAAACGGTGCACCACGCCCAGGAATACCTCTCCGGGCTTATGGTATTTAGCTTTAATGTATGTTTTCAAAGCTTCCGCCATTGGCTCATCACCGGTCTTATCACCCTGCACGATCTCCCCCGGTTGCTTGTTGATGATGAGCAGGTGGTTATCTTCATATAGGATGGGCGAGGTCATTAGGTTATTATTAGGTTGTTATTATGGCCTGTAGGGGTCACCGGCCGGTGACCCCTACAGGGGAATCCACCGCCAACTGCCTACTGCCTGCTGCCGACTAATACTGCTCCCTTTCATTCGGAAAATCAGCCGTTTTCACATCAACAATATAAGCCTGGACGGAGCCTTTGATCTCGTCGCTCAGGTTATGATATCTGCGCAGAAAGCGGGGCGAGAATTTCATGTTGATGCCCAGCATGTCATGCAGCACGAGTACCTGTCCGTCGACATGCGGGCCGGCACCGATGCCTATGATTGGGATCCGCACACTTGCGGTCACTTCCATGGCCAGTTTTGCCGGTATCTTTTCGAGTACAATGGCAAAACAACCTGCCCCTTCCAGCAATTCCGCATCACGCTTGAGCTTGGTTGCTTCTGCATTTTCGGTGGCCCTGACGACATAAGTACCGAACTTGTTGATCGACTGCGGGGTGAGGCCCAGATGTCCCATCACCGGTATGCCGGCCGACAGGATCCGGTCGATCGACTCGAGGACCTCCTTGCCTCCTTCCATCTTCACCGCGTTGGCGCCCGATTCTTTCATGATGCGGATCGCGGAATTCAGCGCTTCCTTGGAGTTCCCCTGGTAGGTTCCGAATGGCAGGTCGACTACCACCAGTGCCCGCCTGACAGCCCGCATCACCGAAGATGCATGGTAGATCATCTGGTCAAGTGTGATAGGCAGCGTCGTGGTATGTCCGGCCATCACGTTAGAGGCTGAATCACCCACCAGGATCACGTCGATACCGGCCTCATCGAGGAGCGTGGCAAAAGAAAAATCGTAAGCCGTAAGCATAGCGATCTTCTCCCCTTTTAACTTCATCTCCTGCAGGACATGGGTTGTGATCTTTGCATATTTTCTGGAATCGGGTTGCATAATTCTATTTTTTCTGCGTTACAAGATTGCAAAGTTAACAACAATTAATTCGATATAATTGCTAAAATATTGGTGAATAAGCTATTTTTGCACGCTACTTTGATGCTATGAATAATATTCTGAAAATTCGCCCGCGAACCGCGAACCGGGAACTGCGAACTTTTGTATTCCTGCTCCTCTCCATCCTGCTCATCACCTGGTCGTGTGAAGAAAATTTCGATATCAATGCCCCTTACCAGGATATCACAGTAGTTTTCGGCCTGCTCGATCCGGGCGAAGATACCATCTTTCTCAAGATCAACAAAGCATTCCTGAGCGATGGGAATGTGCTGGAAATGGCCAAAATCGAAGATTCAAGCATCTATGTCAACGGTCTTCAGGCATCCATCGAAGAATGGGAAAATGGCGACTTCAAAAAATCATATCAGCTTGATACGATTACTATAAAAAACAAGGAAGAAGGTTTTTTCTATAACCCATACCAGATCATTTATTACACGCCTTATGAGCCAGCAACATCCCGTGAATACCGGTTAAAAGTGGAAGTCAACAACAAGGAGATCACAGCCGTGACCAACCTGGTCAATAATTTCTCCATAAGTAAGCCCAGCGCGGGGTCCCAATTTATCCAGTTCAGAAAAGATACCGATGGGGAAGTCGAATGGTCTTCTGCTAATTTTGGTAAGCGTTATGAAGTGGTGATCAGGTTCAAATACAAGGAAGTGCTGTTCAACAGCCCGGATACGGTTTACAAATATGTCGACTGGGGAATGGGGACCAAGAAATCTGTCAGTGATATTGGCGGTGAAGAATTGAAAATCGCTTACAGCAATAATGGCTTTTATACTTTTATTGCGGATCAGATTCCGTATAAGCAGGACCCTGCTTTGGAAGCAAACGTCAAAGAACGTTACACCAATAATGTCGATTTTATCATTGCTGTCGCTGCCGAAGATCTCAATACTTACATGGAGGTCAATGAGCCCTCGAACAGCATTGTCCAGGAACGGCCTGACTACACTAACATCACCAGCGGGATCGGCATATTCTCCAGCCGGTTCAGGAACATGAGGACCAAAAAGATCCATCCCGAAACAATCCAGATGATTAAGACCGATTCCCTGACTAAAGACCTTAAATTTATTTATTAATCTTTCCCCGGTTTTCTTTATGACTTTTTGTCACTCACTGGCAGAAGGTCAAATATGGCATAATCATTGACATCCCAAAGAAAAATTCTTGATTTTTATTTATAACGATTTTATAAATCATTTTTTATGGGAAAGATAATTGGAATAGACCTTGGGACGACAAACTCCTGTGTCTCGGTAATGGAAGGCAATGAACCTGTAGTGATCCCTAACAGCGAAGGACGCAGGACCACCCCTTCTATCGTAGCTTTCACTGATAATAACGAACGGAAAGTTGGCGACCCTGCCAAACGCCAGGCCATCACCAACCCCAAACGAACCGTATATTCGATCAAACGATTCATGGGTGAGACCTTTGACCAGGTCACCACCGAAATAAAAAGGGTCACTTACGAAGTGACGCGCGGCGACAACAACACACCCCGTGTTAAGATTGATGATCGCTTTTATTCCCCGCAGGAAATATCTGCCATGGTATTGCAGAAAATGAAGAAAACAGCCGAGGATTATCTCGGACAGACTGTTACCGAAGCCGTCATCACGGTTCCGGCATATTTCAGCGATTCACAGCGGCAGGCCACCAAAGAGGCCGGCGAAATTGCAGGCCTGAAGGTCCGAAGGATTATCAACGAGCCTACGGCAGCAGCGCTGGCTTATGGGCTCGATAAGAAACACAAGGACATTAAAGTAGCCGTTTTCGATCTTGGTGGCGGTACTTTCGACATTTCCATCCTCGAGTTGGGAGATGGGATTTTCGAGGTGAAATCAACGAACGGCAACACCCACCTTGGTGGTGATGACTTTGACCATACTGTTATTGACTGGTTGGCTGAAGAGTTTAAGAAAGATGAGGGCGTCGATCTGCGGAAAGACCCTATGGCACTTCAGCGTCTGAAGGAAGCTGCCGAAAAGGCTAAAATCGAGCTTTCCAGTTCCACTGAAACTGAGATCAACCTTCCGTACATCATGCCGGTTGACGGTGTGCCAAAGCACCTGGTAAGAAAACTGACCCGCTCCAAATTTGAGCAGCTGATCGATAAATATGTCCAGATGACGATTGAGCCCTGCCGCAAAGCATTAGCAGATGCCGGCCTGGAGGCCTCCGGGATTGATGAGGTTATCCTCGTCGGCGGTTCTACCCGGATACCTGTGATCCAGCAAATGGTTAAAGACTTCTTTGGCAAGGAGCCTTCCAAAGGCGTGAACCCGGATGAGGTCGTCGCAGTAGGAGCAGCTATCCAGGGAGGTGTGCTCACCGGCGAAGTGAAGGATGTGCTTTTGCTGGACGTGACCCCGCTGTCGCTTGGCATTGAAACTTTAGGCAGTGTATTTACCAAATTAATTGAGTCGAATACCACTATTCCGACAAAGAAATCGGAGGTGTTTTCAACTGCTTCCGACACCCAGACATCGGTGGAAATCCATGTTCTGCAGGGCGAACGCCCCATGGCAACCCAGAACAAGAGCATCGGGCGTTTCCATCTCGACGGCATCCCGCCGGCACCACGTGGCATACCACAGATTGAAGTTACCTTCGACATAGACGCCAACGGAATCCTGCATGTCGCGGCAAAAGATAAAGCCACAGGACGTTCCCAGCAGATCCGCATCGAAGCTTCTTCCGGCCTCAACCAGGAAGAAATCGACCGGATGAAACGGGAAGCCCAGGAAAATGCCGAAACCGACAAGAAAGCAAGGGAAAGCGTCGATAAACTCAACGCGGCTGATGCCCTCATCTTCCAGACTGAAAAACAGTTGAAAGAATATGGAGATAAAATTCCGGCTACTGTGAAAGGTGATTTGGAAACGGCACTCGGACAGTTAAAAGAGGCACACAAAAGCCAGGACATTGCTGCTATCGATGCGGCCATGACCAACCTGAACGATAAATGGCAAAAAGCAAGCACCGAGATGTACCAGGGAGCCCAATCTTCACAACAACAACCAGGTGCGCAGCAGGATGAAGGCCCCGGACAGCAGGGTGGCAATAAAAACGACGGTGAAGTGACCGACGTCGATTTCGAAGAAGTTAAATAGAACCCATTTTAGCAGTAAAACAGGTATAATATTACCTTTGTTATATTCGTTTTACTGCTGAATGAAAAACATCTTCCTCATATCATTACTCCTGATGTGCCTGGCTGGCAAAAGCCAGACAGGAGTAGTCAGGCTTGAGTTTGAAGCCGCCATCAACAGTGATATTTATGATTTAATACCCCTGGGAGACCAGGGGTTCCTGGTTTTCTTCGAGACCAGGGATGCAGCCGGTGAAAATAGCAAAAACTGGTTTTTTACCTTTTATAACCCATCTTTCACAGAAGTGTGGAAAGCCAATATTCCGGTTGTTGCTAATGCTTCTTACCAGGATTTCATCCGGAAAGATTCCCTCCTTTATCTCTTTTTCATCAACACCGATAAAGTAAAACCCGGTACTGATAATTTCCAGTTGCTCACCCTCGACCTGGCTAATGGATTATCGTATGAAATAAAGGGAAACCTTCCGGCTGAAAGTACTTTTATCAAATTCTGCATTGCCGGCACCAGGATCTTCCTGGGCCTGAACCTGAAAAATGAACAGGCTGCCATTTATTTCATAGACCTTAAATCCGGCCCGATCAATGAGTTTCGAATAACTTACCCGGATCAGAATTTTATTGAAGATATTATTTACGATCCTTTTCACGGCCAGGTCGTGAGTACCGTCAGCAACTACATCTCCCGCAAGCAAAATAAGATGTATCTGCTCGTCCTGTCTGTTGATGCAGGTTTCATATATGACATGGAAATCTCCGCGGTCATTACCGGTAAATACCTCAATACGGCCAGGATCTATGCGGCTGACAGTGCTCATCAGCTTCTCCTGGGGACATACGGGAGCATCGCTTCAAAGATGCCTTCAGTAAACGAATATTTCGGGATTGAATCGACAGGTGTTTTTGCCACCCGTATCAGCGAAAAGAAACAGGAGTTCATGAATTACTACAATTTCATGGAATTCCATAACCTCAGGGCTGGTGTGAGTGCAAGGGATTTTTACAGGCTCCAGAAAAAAAAGGAACGTGAATCCCCCGAATATTCAATGAATTATGAATTATTGACCCATGATCCGGAATGGCATGACAGCGCGCTGGTCATGATGCTGGAAGCTTTTTACCCTGAATTCCGGACGGTGAGCGACATCTCTTATGATTATTGGGGAAGGCCGGTCACCCATACTTATACTGTTTTTGAAGGTTACCGTTTTTTTAATTCCATTCTTACTGCTTTTAATTTTGACGGGAAACCGGTTTGGGACAACAGCCTGGAAGTCAACGTCGCTCCTACTAATCGATTGGATAAAAAAACGGCTTATTTTTTTGATGGTGAACCGGCCATTTTATTCTACAACGACGGTTCGAAAATATCCTACAGGATCTGCATGGAGAATGCCGAACTGGAGCCATTTACCAAATTGGACCTTGAAACATCCGAATTTGGGGATAAAATCACGGCTGTCGGTCAAAACCGTCTCATCCACTGGTATGATTATTACTTCCTGGCCTATGGATATCATACCATCCGAAATAACCTGCTGACAGAGAAGAACGAAAGAACGGTTTTCTATATCAATAAAATTTCCCTTGAATAGCAAGATTACTCAAAAAGCCTGGTTAACCGGCCGTTTTATTGATTTTTTGCTGCACTCCGGAAATCGTTACCGTGTTCATTCGCCGTATCTGTATACATTGATAGGGGAAGTTATCAGAAGAGATAAACCATCAGGGGATTTTAAACGAATCGAGCAGATCAGGCAGGAGTGTATAATTAGTGATGAAAGCATCCAAAAGACCGATTACGGGGAAAGCGGGAAATATCAAACAGGCAGAATTTATCCGATAGCGGTTCGGAAAATTGCCCTGACTTCCCTTACTCCGCCCAGGAATGCCAGGCGGCTTTACCGCCTGGTCCGGTTCATGAAAGCCAAAAAGATACTGGAAATAGGGACTTCGCTGGGAATCACTACGGCTTACCTCGCACTGGCCAATCCAGATGCCAGGATCACTACCCTCGAGGGTTGCCCGGAGTTGAGCCGCAAAGCAAGAGAGCATTTCAACAGGCTTGGTATTAAAAATGTTGAACTGATAGAAGGACTATTTGAGGAAAATCTGTCGATAGCCCTTGACCGGCTTGGAATGGTTGACCTTGTCTTTATTGATGGCAACCACCATAAGGAAGCCGTGATTGATTATTATGAGCAATGCTTTGATCATTCCGGTAACGAAACGGTTTTAATATTTGACGATATCCATTCCTCTCCCGGGATGGAAGAAGCCTGGGATATAATAAAGCAGAAAGATGAAGTCAGGGTCAGTCTGGACTTCTTTTCCACCGGCTGGGTAATATTCAGGAAAGAATCCTCGAAGCAGCATTTCAGGCTCAGGTATATCTAAATGTTTCTTACATTTGTTTGATTGAATATGGGAGCGATGAACAATGAAGTAATCCGGTTGGTGGAAATCACCCGCCATTTTAAAGTTGGTTTAGAGATAGTCAAAGCCCTGCGTGGCGTTTCGACAGTAATCCAGAAAAATGAATTTGTCGCCCTGATGGGCGCTTCCGGATCCGGCAAGTCGACATTGATGAATCTCGTAGGTTGCCTGGATACGCCGACTTCAGGTCAGTATTTCCTGAGCGGCAATGATGTGAGCAAACTGAATGACAATGAACTGGCCGAGATCCGGAACAAGGAGATCGGGTTTATTTTTCAGACTTTCAACCTTTTGCCCCGGTCAACCGCCCTGGAGAATGTCATGCTGCCCCTGGTTTATGCCGGTATTGGCAAGGCTGACAGGATCGCGAGAGCGACAAAAGCACTGGAATCGGTTGGCTTGTCCGACCGCATGAATCATAAGCCCAACGAATTATCCGGCGGGCAGCGCCAGCGCGTTTCTACCGCCCGGGCCCTGGTCAACAACCCATCCCTGATCCTGGCTGATGAGCCCACAGGCAACCTCGATTCTAAAACTTCCGATGAAATCATGAGACTGCTGGTGGATATTCACCGGGCCGGGAATACGATCATTGTGGTTACCCATGAGGAGGCGATAGCCCGCTATGCTCATCGCATTATCCGCCTGATCGACGGGATGATTTCTTCTGATGAGAAAAATAAGAATATCTATGTCCAGGATTAAAATATACACCCGTACCGGTGACAAAGGTCAGACTTCACTGATCGGCGGCACCAGGGTGCCAAAATTCCATCCCCGCATCGAAGCTTACGGAACTATAGATGAGCTCAATTCATACATTGGGCTGATCCGGGACCAGGACATCAACATGCATTTCAAGGATGTACTGCTGGAAATACAGGACAGGCTTTTCACGGCCGAATCCATCATCGCCTTGGATCCCGCGGCGGAGGCGACAATAAAATTACCTGAATTGAACGATGCCGACATCACTTTTCTTGAGCAGGAAATTGACCACATGAATGAAGTCCTGCCGGAACTAAAATCTTTTATCCTTCCGGGAGGGCACCCCGTGGTTTCTTATTGTCATGTTGCCCGCTGTGTTTGCCGTCGTGCAGAACGTCATACGATCCGCCTTGCCCGATCACAACCCTTAGAAGAAAAGGTCATACAATACCTCAACAGGCTATCCGATTTCCTGTTTGTCCTGGCCCGCCGTTTGGGAAAAGACCTCGGCGCTACTGAAACTACCTGGAAAGCAAGAACTTAACCATTATTCTTCTAGTAATAAATTCCTCTTGACTTTTATTTAAAAAAACATATTTTTGCAGGAAATTAAAACCTAATTTTAATGCTATGTACTGGACGTTGGAATTAGCTTCAAAACTGGAAGATGCTCCTTGGCCCTGCACTAAAGAGGAGTTAATCGACTGGTGCATCCGTTCAGGTGCCCCGGCTGAAGTGGTCGAAAATCTTAGAGAACTTGAGGACGAAGGAGATATCTATGAAAGCATCGAGGATATCTGGCCGGATTACCCAACCAAGGAAGATTTTTTCTTCCACGAAGACGAGTATTAAATCAAAGAGTTGATTAAATCTTATAGTGGCTGCCTGTCGAAAGGCAGCCTTTTTTATTTTCTGAAGAAAGTGAAATTCACCTTGCCATAATTCCTGTGCTGGAAGAAATTCGGAATAGTTGAAAAATCTTTACCCTTTGCATGCTCAATGATTAGCCAACCTCCCTCATGAAGAAGCTGCCTGTCAAAAACAATGTTGATCACATCCTCGATCCCCTCCAGTTCATAGGGGGGGTCAGCAAAGATAAGATCGAATTTCTCGCTGCAATGGTTCAGGAAGCCGATAGAGGACGACCTGATGGCTTTCATCCGGTCAAATCCCAGCTGGGTGGCGGTTTCGCTTATGAACCTGATACAACCGGGGTGGATATCGACGGAAATAATTTGTTGGCTGCCCCTGGAAGCAAACTCATATGAAATACTTCCGGTCCCTGCATAAAGGTCCAGGACACGGATATCTTCAAAATAAATATGATTGTCAAGGATATTAAACAGGCTTTCTTTGGCCAGATCGGTAGTTGGTCTGACCGGCAGGCTGGCCGGTGCCGTAATTTTTCTTCCCCGGTGGGTCCCTTTTATGATCCGCATAGGGCAAGGGCGTATATTTCCTGATAGCGGTGCACAGGCAACTGGTGAAGCAAAGGGCTGTAATCAAAGGAACTGAGGCTATCAGAAAATGAAACCGCGCGTATATATTGCTCCAGCAGACGGTGCGAATCAGAACCCACATCAAGCATACCGGAAATAAATAGTTGCACAGTATCAGGACTTAGTTTTAACTGCTCAAGGGTATAAAGTGCGTAATAAAGCATATCTTCCTTGCCTTGGCAGGAATAAGAATTGAAATAAACGAGACGGGTGCCCTGAAAAGAGATCAGATCAATAAACCGGTCTCTCACATTCAGGAATAAGCATGCCGGTCCAGGGCTGATTTTATGATGGTGATATATAGCCCTGATCAATGCAGAACTACGGTGAAAAATAACTGCTTCCCCGTAATTAACCTGAAGGACATCCAATAAACCCGGCGGAATTTCATAAACGTTATATGCATCGATTTCCTCTAACCTGTCCGCACTGACCTTCCCATTGCCTGTCAATCCGAAATTAAATTCCAGGTATTTTTTACTGTGGTCTGAATCGAATAAAGGAGCGGGAACCAGCGTATGCGCAACTGTATCAAGGCCAATAACTACCGAAGAATATTTTTTTTGCAATATTTCCTCTTCCGAAATCAACTGTGAAATATCAGAATAAAAGGCCTCCTGGGTTTTGGGAGATGATGGCAGCCGAAAATCCGCCAATGCAACGAAAATGTTTTTTCCCGTATCGAGGATGCAATATTGCAGGGATTCCTGCCCTATCAGGATGAATAGTTTGCTGAAATATGCGGAAATGCGGCCGGATTCCGGGTCGAAATAACGGTGAGGCGACATGAAAGCATTCATTTCGGGCAGGGTATGCCGGCGGAACCATTTCCGTCAGTTAATCTCAAAGGTAATGATTATTCCCAGTTCCCGTCAGTCGATGGTTCTTCCATCGATCCCACCTTCAACCCCGGGTAGCGATCGATATCTTCTTTTGATTTGGTAAGGTTGATGACTAATTGTCTGTCAAGGCCTCTCATGTAATTTGAATAAGGTGCTTTGATTTCATAGACCCCGACCTTAATACCCCCCCTGTCGATTTCGCCGGCGGCCAGATCAAATGTTATTCCATCCGAGAAAGGTATATATTTAAGGGAATCAAGATTGAAATTTGGCCTTTTGCTGAATAAAGAGTCTGCCACTTTCACATATCCAAGGGTATCGCTGATGGTTTTGCTGAAAGTCGTATCATTAGGGTCCGGGATCATTTTCACCATTGGTATTTCCCCGGTTTTCAGAAAATTGATCAGGGTTTCGAAACTGGCAGCGTATTTATTATGTTCCCTTTTATAAAATTGCTGGACGGTCCTCAGATCGATCAACCGTGCGATGACTTTTGCCTCCCTTTCGGCGGTGGCTTTATTAAACCTGACAGGCCGCATAATGCTTTCATAAATCATATACGCCAGAACAACAATGATGATGGAAAGAACCACCTTGATAATTGTATATTTCAGATTCATAAGATTTGGTTTTATTGCAAGGCAAATGTAAAAATATTTTTTTATCTGTCCCCGGATTTTTGTATATTTAGTACCGAAAACTTATAAAACCAGGCAGATCATCAATAATCCTGATGTTTCCCGTTTCTGTATCTATTTGGCAGTAAATATGCTGCAGGCCATTGGTAAGCATCAGAAAGCCAACTTTCATCGTGAAGTTATATCGGACAGCCTGGTCAAGGACATTTTGCGTGACAGCCACCGATGGTGATTTACATTCTACAACAAGCAGTGCCTGCCCGTTCCGGTCGAAGACGGCTATATCAAACCGTTTCCGGGTCTTATACAAACGGATCTCCGATTCTACACTGATCAATGATAAAGGGACCTGCTTTTCCTGTTTCAGGTATTGAATCACATGCTGCCTGACCCATTCTTCCGGTGTCAGGGCTACATATTTTTTTCTGACAAGATCGAAAATGACAGGCTTTCCATCATGATCTTTTATGGTGAATGTATAATCCGGGAAATTAAGTTTGATCATTTGCAGATAATATCAGTGTGAGTTCCTTGATTGGGACGGACAAATATAAAAAAAACGGCCTTCAGATTTTTATAATGGTTTTTGAGTTGTCCACCAGACTTTGTGCGAAAAAGCTAAATTTGCAGAAAAAACCAGGAATGAAAACCAAAGAGGATATTGTCAGGAACTGGTTGCCAAGGTACACCGGAAAGGCGTTAAAAGATTTCGGAAAGTATATCCTGTTGACCAACTTTGATCATTATGTCGATTTGTTTGCCGCCTGGCACCAGATCCCTGTCATCGGTAAAGACCGTCCGATGCCCAATGCCACGGCAAATGACATTACGATCATCAATTTCGGCATGGGGAGTTCCAATGCAGCAACAATCATGGATTTACTGGGGGCTGTTGAGCCCAGGGCAGCACTTTTCCTGGGCAAATGCGGCGGGTTGAAAAAAAAGAATGCCATTGGCGACCTGATCCTGCCTATCGCCGCCATACGCGGCGATGGGACCTCTGATGACTATTTCCCGCCCCAGGTGCCGGCATTACCTGCTTTTAACCTGCAAAAAGCAGTTTCAACCACCATCCGCGACCTTAGCCATGACTACTGGACCGGGACCGTTTATACTACCAACAGGCGGGTGTGGGAATATGATGAAGACTTCAAGGAGCATCTCCGTAAAATGCGCTGCATGGCTATCGATATGGAAACAGCAACACTCTTTATTGTTGGTTTTGCCAACGGTATCCCATCAGGCGCGCTCCTGCTGGTAAGCGACCAGCCCATGATCCCTGACGGCATCAAAACTGAAGAGAGGGACCGGGAGGTTACCCGCGACTTCGTCGAAGATCACCTCCGGATCGGGATCGACTCCCTGAACCAACTTATCAATGACGGCCTTACAGTAAAACACCTTCGTTTTTAATATCTTCTATGACTTTTGAACAGATCATCGACAATATAAAACGGAAAATTTATCACCCGGTTTATTTACTTCATGGCGAAGAACCGTATTTCATTGATGCCATCACCGGGTTGATCGAGGAAAGCGTTCTCACCGATGCGGAAAAAGAATTCAACCAGACCGTGGTATATGGCCGTGAAACCGATCCGGGGGCGATCATCGATATGGCCAGGAGTTTTCCAATGATGGCTAATTACCAGGTGGTCATAGTCAGGGAAGCCCAGGATATCGAAAAAATTGAAAACCTGCAACCTTACGTGGAGAAGCCACAGCCATCGACTATCCTGGTCATCGCCCATAAATATAGAAAAATCGACCAGCGGAAAAGTTTTGCGAAAAGCGTCGAGAATGCCGGCGTGTTGTTTGAATCGGCAAGGATTTACGAGTACAAGGTGCCAGGCTGGATCAATGAGCAGATCGTGGAAAAAGGGTATTCCATCAAGCCGGAAGCCTGCCAGCTGCTCGCCGAGTACCTTGGCAATGACCTTGGCCGGATCAGCAACGAGCTGGAGAAGCTGCTCATCAACCTTCCGGCAGGAAGTGCCATCGACGCAGCGCTCATTGAACGGAACATCGGTATCAGCAAGGATTATAATATTTTTGAACTTCAGAACGCTCTTGGCGTCAAAGATGTGGCAAAAGCCAACCGGATCATCAACTATTTTGCTGCCAATACCAAGCAAAACCCCATGATCGTAGTCCTGACAGTGCTGTTTGGCTTCTTCATGAAACTGATGATCTACCACCAGCTTAAAGATAAATCGAAGAACAATGCCGCTTCGGTGCTTTCCGTGAATCCGTTTTTCGTAAAGGATTACGCCCTGGCTGCACGGAACTATTCATTCAGGCGTCTTCGTGCCATCATCGGCTTACTCCGGGAATATGACCTTCGTTTAAAAGGGATGAACAACGGTTTAACCGAAGAAAGTGAATTACTCCGGGAACTTGTTTACAAAATTCTGCACTGATGATTTTTACTTGAAAAGTCTTTCTACTTCCTCCTTGTATTTGTCGAGGATATAGGACCTCTTCAGCTTGAGGTTGGCGGTCAGCTCACCGGTTTCAAGGCTCCATTCATGGTCGATCAGCTCAAAATTCTGGATTTGTTCTGTATTTCCGAAGAATTTATTAAAATGACCGATTTCTTTTCTGAAACGCTTTTTGACGATGGGGTTTTTGATCATTTCCTTATCGGAGGAATATTCGATGCTTTTGTGTTCGCACCAGGAGCGGAGGTGGTTAAAATCAGGAACCACGAGTGCAGCGGCATATTTCTGATTTTCGCCCAGGATTATGATGCCGTCGATAAAATGTGATTCTTTGAATTTATTTTCAAGTAATTGGGGGCTGATATATTTGCCGAGTGAAGTCTTGAATATCTCTTTCTTTCGCCCGGTGATGCGCAGGTGGCCTTCAGGTTCCAGTTTACCCACATCGCCGGTATGGAACCAGCCGTCAGGTTCAATAGCCTGGGATGTCATTTCAGCGTCCTTAAAATAACCCATCATGATGTTGGATCCTTTGGCAAGGATCTCTCCATCAGTAGCTATTTTGACATCGACATTACTCAGGGGTTTTCCTACTGTACCGAACATCCTTCCACCCTTTTCCAGTGTGTTGACTGCAATGACCGGTGAGGTTTCGGTGAGGCCATAACCTTCGAGAATAGGGATACCGGCAGCGGTAAAGATTTTAGCCAGCCTGGGCTGAAGGGCAGCGCCGCCGGATACGATTACCCTTACATTTCCTCCCAGCGCTTCGCGCCATTTAGTAAAAACGAGCTTATCCGCAAGCCTTAGCTGGGCCAGGTAGAGCCAGCTTTTGCCTTCGAGTTCATAATGGTTGGCTAAAGTGACTGCCCAGAAAAAAACACCTTTTTTAAAGCCTTTAAGCTGGCTTCCTTTAGCAATGATCTTGTCGTACACTTTCTCAAGGAGCCGCGGAACGGTAGTAAATATCTCAGGTTTGACCTCCCTGATGTTGTCGGCGATTGTTCCCATGTTCTCAGCGTAATAAATAGACAAACCAAGGTAATGATAGGTGTAAATGTCCATCCTTTCATAAACATGGCAGAGAGGGAGATAGCTGATACCTTTGCAACTTTCATCGACAGGGAAAATATGCTTCACCCCCATCACATTACTGAGGATATTCTGATGGGTCAGCATTACCCCTTTAGGGAAACCGGTCGTGCCGGAAGTATAAATCAGTGTTGCCAGGTCTTTGGGGGTTATGGCAGCTTTTAGCAATTCAACTTTATCCGGTTGGGGATTTGACCTGCCCAATTCGATCAGTTCGTCCAAAAGCTTCACCCCATCTATTGGTTTAAAGGTGAATATTCCCTGTATAGCAGGAATTTCAAGCAAGATATGCTCGATCTTGCGCATAATTTCCTTACCGGAAATAAATACGAACTTAACCTCTGAGTGGGCCAGGATGTACTTGTAATCAGATTCGCTGATAGTGGGATAGATCGGGACATGCACTGCGCCGATCTGCAGGATGCCCATATCGAGAAAGTTCCATTCAGGCCTGTTATTGGAGATCGTCGCGATTTTATCTCCCGGTTTGATCCCCAGGTAAAGTAATCCGTAGCTGATATTGGTGGCGGCTTCGATATACTGGTCGATGGAATATTTTACCCAAATTCCGCCTTCTTTTCCGGCAAGCACATCATCTTTCGGTTTGAAACTGTTTTTATAAAAAGGAAGAAGATCAAAAAGCCTGGTAACTTCCATGTAATTTGGTTTGGAATCCTAAAAGCGTGCAAATATAATTAATTTATTTCTATATAGGATTTTAGATATGACTCGCCTGAAACGAGGCTTAAAAGTAATAAATGTTGAAATTAAAAAAACAAGAAAAAATCAGATTTTATGAAACGTTGTTACATTAGCCTGGGCCTGTGGCATTACCAGGATATCATTGACATTGACCCGCGCCGGAAGTGTGGAGATGAAATGGATGATCTCTGCGACATCCCCGCCCTGTAATGGCTCATAGCCTGAGTAAATCTGCTTTGCCCTTTCCATGTCTCCCTTAAATCTGACGTTTGAAAATTCTGTTTCAACAGCGCCTGGACAGATTTGGGTTACCTTGATCCCATATTGTAAAAGATCGATGCGCATTCCTTTGGTCAGGGCATCGACCGCGTGCTTGGTTGCGGAATAAACACTGCCTTTAGCATAGACTTCTTTGCCGGCGATGGAACCAATGTTGAAAATATGGCCGCTCCCCTGCCTTATCATCCAGGGTATTATTTTCCTGGAAACATAGAGCAATCCTTTAATATTCGTATCAATCATGTTGTCCCAGTCGTCAGTGCTGGCCAGGTTGACGGGATCGAGACCGGCAGCCAGCCCGGCATTGTTTACGAGGATATCAATTTTTTTCCAATCCTCCGGAAGGTTGTCAAGGCTATTTTCTACCGCTGCTTTTTTCCTGACATCGAATGAAAGGGGATAAACCTCTGCCATGTATTTTTCCTTAAGCTCCGCTGCAATAATGGTCAGCAGTTCCTTTCTCCGGCCTGTAAGGATCAGCCTGTATTTTTCTTCAGCAAACCGGAAGGCGGTGGCTTTGCCGATCCCTGCTGTGGCTCCTGTGATAAGAATGGTTTTGGTCATGGTGTTTCTGTTTTATTTATTTCCGTGAGATAATGCTGAAACCAGCCGACCATCTCCCTTGTGGCTTCTTCATAATACTTTCCTTTTGCCCCGTAGCTATTCCCGTGCATCATTCCTTCATATATAATCAATTTGGAGATGACCTGGTTTTCCTGCAGGGCTGCGTACATTTTTTCAGATTGCCAGAGCTGGACGACAAAATCCTTATCCCCATGAATGAGCAGCGTTGGCGGATCATCGGGGCTGGCAAAGCCGACCGGGGAGACACTGGCTGCCAGTGTTGAGTCAAAGTCCAAAGCCGGGATCATGGCTTTCATGAAATCAGGGATGATCCTAAGGTCAGCCGGGGCAAAAAAAGCCACGATGGCGCTGACAGGGTGTTTATCCCCGGAAAGGCCCGCCATCAGGGCCAGTTGGCCTCCCGAGCTGCCCCCGAAAATACCTAAGCGGGTAGAATCTACGTTAAATCTCTCTGCGTTGTCATGGATATTCCATGCCCCGAGAATGATATCGTCGACCGTCTCAGGCAGCTTAAACTGCGGGCTGCTGCCATGCCGCAGGGCAAAAACGGTGAAACCCGCATCAAGAAACGGCTTGTAATTCACCACCACGGAATCGGGCGGGTTGTAGCGGGAATTCCAGCCACCGCTGACGATATGGATGATCCCGGCCCCATTGGCCGATTCCACGGGCTGGAAAACATCGTAGGTAAGCGCCATGCCTGCTTTATGCCCGTAAACGACATCGGGATAGACCCGGTAGTCCTTCTGGGCATTTATAAAAATCGGTAAAAGAATAAATACGAGATATATCAACCGGTTTATTATCATCTTTTGATTTAGTTTTCTATCAAACAATCCGGCATGCTAAAAGTTTAATTACTTCCGGAATTTTAAGGGAACCAGAACAGGTGTTCGGGAAATATAATTCCTATAGTCCGGTCTTTTTTCAAGATGACGCTTTTCGATCATGGGTATACTGGCAAAGAAGAACATCAGGGTGATGGCAACCGGTCCGAGCAGAATCCACCAATTTTCACACCCTGCAGCAATAGCAAACATAGCCAGTCCCCACCAGGTAGATATCTCACCGAAATAATTCGGGTGGCGGCTATAATTCCATAACCCGGTAGTAATGATCTTTCCTTTATTGACCGGCTTATTGCGAAATCTCCGTAATTGTTCATCGGCAATAAATGCATACAATACTGATCCAAACAGCACGATCGCTGCAAAAATATCCCATCCGTTCAGCGGATTACCACTACTGGAAAAAACCGGCAACATGGCCATGCATCCCAGGTAAACCATGATGGTAGGGAAAAGATGGATGGCAAGGAAACTGATTAGCCAGTATGTTTTCCCGAATTTCTTCCTGAAACCGACATACCGCCAGTCTTCATGGCTGAACCCGGGCCAGTCGCGGTAAAAGTTCGAAGTCAGCCGGAGGCCATAAAGAAAAATTCCGGTCATCACCATCGATTGCCGCAAGTTCAGGCTTTCCATATTGAAAATGAAGAAATAAGCCATGGCAATCACAAACGGCTTGACGCTCCAGTATGGGTCATAAGCCGAGGAATTATTCAAAGCAAGAGAGAAGATAAAGACCACTAAAGTGGCCGAAAAGTCAGCTGCCGCTATCATGATCAGAGGATGGAATTGAGAGAAAAGCCTGGCAGTTATCACGGCTGAAAATATTGCCAGAACATAGATAAACAGGCTAAGCCAGATGCTCCCCGTGCGGTTGAGGGTCGTTTTTATCATCATGGGACGAAGATAGGAAAAGTTCAGAATCTCTTCGTATATCCATGGCAATATGGCAAAGTTCCTTTGTGCTCGTAATAATCCTGGTGGTAGTCTTCTGCCGGCCAGAAGGTTGTGGCTTTCGTGACTTTTGTGGCCACTTTAAAACCTTTGATTTTTAAAATCAAGATAAGATTTTCAGCCACTTTTTTCTGCTCATCGTTCAGATAAAATATTTCAGACCGGTACTGGTTTCCGATATCGGGGCCTTGTCCATTGATTTGGGTAGGGTCATGTATTTCAAAAAACAGTTTGGTAAGTTCTTCATACGTAACCTGCGACAAGTCGAAAACTACTTCTACCGCTTCGGCATGGCCCGTGTTGTTATAACAGACTTCCTTATAGGTAGGATTATCGGAATGTCCCCCGATATAGCCTGAGGTAACTGAAATAACGCCTTTCTTCTGCTGCATAAAGTATTCGACGCCCCAAAAACATCCCCCGGCATAAATCGCTTTTTCTTTTTTTACTTCGATATTTTGCTGAGAAGGAATGAAATTCATAGAAATCGAATTCACACAGTGACGGGTATTTTTATCAGTAAAGCTCTCACCGGTGAACACATGGCCAAGGTGTGCACCACAATTGGCACAGACGATTTCGGTGCGCATTCCGTCGGGATCAGGGATGCGTCTTACAGCGCCTTTGATTTCATCGTCAAAACTTGGCCAGCCGCAATGGGAATCGAATTTATCTTCGGATTTATAAAGGGGTGCATCACATTGCTTGCAGGTGTATGTGCCTGCTTCCTTGTTGTTCAGGTATTTACCCGTCCCCGGACGTTCAGTGCCTTTCCGGAGGATCACAGACTCTTCTTCCGATGTAAGTTTGTCGTAATTCATTATATTCTGGGCTAAATTCATCAGCGGAATTAATAAAATGAAGGTGAAAATTATTCTTGTTTTCATCTTAAAATCATTTCCTTATAAACGATTTTTCAAGAAAAATGTTTGATGATTTTTCAAAAATAGGGACGGCCGAAGAGGTGGAGCTTTTCTATTTCTTCAAAATCCAGTTCCGTGCGTTAATAAACGCCTCGATCCAGGGAGATACCTGGTCGGAATGCCTTTCTGATGGATAATACGCCCAGTTCCAGGGATGTATGGCCCTTTCAATGTGCGGCATCATCACCAGGTGACGCCCGTCGTGCGAACATAATCCTGCTGCTGCGTAATCCGACCCATTGGGATTGCCGGGATAATCTTCATAAGAAAACTTCACCGGGATATGGTATTTGCCTTCGTCATAAGGTAACTGGAACCGTCCTTCGCCATGCGCCACCCAGATACCTAGCCTTGACCCGGCCAGGCTCTTCAGCATGATGCTCTTGTTTTCCTGTATATCGACATTCAGGAAAGCCGATTCAAACTTGTGTGAGGCATTTAGCAGCATTTTTGGCAGATGGGCATGTTCAGGATAAACCAATCCCAGCTCAATCATAACTTGGCAACCGTTGCAGATACCCAGGCTCAGCGTATCGGGCCGGGCATAGAATTTATCGAGGGCCTCTTTAGCTTTGGGATTGAACAGGAAAGCCCCGGCCCAGCCCTTCGCCGAACCCAGTACATCGCTGTTGGAAAAACCACCGACAAAAACTATGAAATGAATATCTTCCAGGTTCTCCCGGCCTGCAATCAGATCGGTCATATGAACGTCCTTCACATCAAATCCGGCCAGGTGCATCGACCAGGCCATTTCGCGGTCGCCATTCACCCCTTTTTCCCTGATGATAGCTGCTTTGACACCGCCGGAATCCCTTCGCGACTGGACTATACCGTATTGATTAAACATTCCGGTGAAATTCGACGGGAACCTGTATGATAATTCCTGCGTTTTATAATTATCATAACGGATTTTTGCCAGTTCCGGGCCGCACTGCCTGCGGTCGAGCAGGTAAGAGGTCCGGTACCAGACATCCCTGAGATGGTCGACTTCGAAAATATAATCCCAGCTATCATGATGGATCTGGATTTTCCTCGTATCCGCCGGATTCCCGATAACTTTAAACTGCAGATGCTGTTTTTCGAGGAAACTGCAAACCTTTCCGGTTTCTTTCACCTGTATGACGACACCCGGTTTTTCACTCAACAGCAACCTGATAATATCTTTTTCACCCAATTTATCCAGGTCCAGTTTAAGTCCGGTATCATTCCGTCCGAAAGTCATTTCGAGCAGGGTGGTGATCAGACCGCCGGCTGAAATATCATGTCCTGCCAATATGAGATTTTCCCGGATAAGTAACTGAATGGCTTCGAACGCCTTTGCGAAATAATCCGGATCGGGAACACCAGGCACTTTTGTTCCGATGGTATTAACTACCTGGGCAAAGCTGCTGCCGCCAAGATGGAATTCATCTTTAGAAAAATCAATGTATATGATCGTACTGTCAGCATCTGGTTGTAAAACCGGTTCAACCACTTTCCGGATGTCTTCAACTTCGCCTGCGGCGGATATGATCACCGTTCCGGGGGCAAATACTTTTTGGCCGTCGGGGTATTTCTGCGTCATCGATAATGAATCCTTTCCGGTTGGGATATTAATGCCCAGGCTGATCGCAAAGTCGCTGATTTGTTTTACAGCGGCATACAGCCTGGCATCTTCACCGGGGTTCTTAGCCGGCCACATCCAGTTGGCGCTGAGCGAGACCCCTTTGAGCCCATCTGCAATAGGAGCCCATACGAGGTTCGTGAGGGCTTCGGCCACCGAAAGCACAGAACCCTTGCCCGGATCGGCCAGCGCAGCCACAGGAGCATGCCCAAGCGAAGTAGCCACACCTCTGATGCCCTGGTAATCGAGCGCAACCACACCCAGGTTATTGAGCGGAAGCTGGATAACGCCGGCACATTGCTGCCTGGCTACCCTGCCCGTAACCGAGCGGTCGACTTTGTTAGTGAGCCAGTCTTTACAGGCTACAGCTTCCATTTGTAAAACCTGCTCCAGGTATTGATAAAGCTTATCAGGATCGTATTGTGGTTCAGCAAATTGAGCAGGCTCACTCCGGTCATCGAGGATAGTTTTCGGCGGTTTGCCAAAAAGATAGGCCATTTCCAAATGCATGGGCTTCCCCCCTTCTTTATTGATGAAAGAAAGGATGTGATCGCCGGTGGTTTTGCCCACTATATAAAGCGGGGCTCTTTCTCTTTCTGCAATGCGCTGCAGGAGCGGAAGGTCCTTTTCATGAATAATGAGCCCCATTCTTTCCTGTGATTCATTGCCGATGATCTCTTTATCGGAAAGGGTTGGATCGCCGATGGGGAGTTTACTCATGTCGATAGTCCCTCCGGTTTCTTCAACCAGCTCGGAGAGGCAGTTCAGGTGTCCGCCGGCACCGTGGTCATGGATGGAAATAACCGGGTTAGCGCCCGATTCTGCCATCGCCCTGATGGCGTTATAAACCCGTTTCTGCATTTCCGGATTAGCCCGCTGCACGGCATTCAGCTCGATCGTATTACCATATTCGCCCGTAGCAACTGAAGATACCGCTCCACCTCCCATCCCGATGCGATAATTGTCTCCGCCCAGGACTACGATCAGGTCGCCTGTTCCGGGAACATCTTTCAGGCTGTCTTCCAAAATTCCGGTACCGACACCACCTGCCAGCATGATCACTTTATCGTAGCCGAATGTTTTCCCGTTTTCCTGGTGCTCAAAAGTCAGCACACTCCCGCAGATCAGCGGCTGGCCGAACTTGTTCCCGAAATCGCTGGCACCATTGGAAGCTTTAATCAGGATCTCTTCAGGGGTTTGATAGAGCCATCTACGCGCTTCCAGGCTTTGCTCCCATGTTCTCCCGGGTGAAAGCCTGGAGTAAGAGGTCATGTAAACGGCTGTCCCGGCGAGCGGGATACTTGCCTTGCCCCCTGCCATTCGATCGCGTATCTCCCCGCCTGTTCCGGTGGATGCTCCGTTGAAAGGTTCGACAGTCGTAGGAAAGTTGTGCGTTTCAGCTTTCAGGGAGATAACAGAATTGATATCCCTTATCCGGAAAAAATCGGCCTTATCCTGTGTCATGGGAGCAAATTCTTCCAGCACCGGGCCTTTAATGAAAGCCACGTTATCTTTATAAGCCGATATAATCCGGTTGGGATTTATTTTGGAGGTTTTTTTAATTAAGGAGAAGAGTGATTCCGGTTGCTCATTTCCGTCAATAATAAAAATGCCATTGAAAATCTTATGCCGGCAATGTTCTGAATTCACCTGTGCAAAGCCATAAACCTCGCTGTCTGTCAGGCTGCGTCCAAGTTTTCGGGCGATTTCCAGGAGGTATTCCACTTCGTCATCACTCAGGGCAAGCCCTTCCTTGAGATTATAAGCTGTGATATCCTCAATATTAGTAATCGGTTCGGGTTGATGCTCTATGGTAAAAATAGTCTGGTCAAGTCCCTTGTATAACCTTTGCAGCATAGGATCATGGGAAGCATGGGCTTCTGCCGGGATGAACTCTTCGATTCGTTCAATTCCCTCGATACCCATATTTTGAGTTATTTCAACCGCATTGGTACTCCAGGGTGTGATCATTTCCTTTCGGGGGCCGATGAAATTTCCTTCAACATGGTCCCAGAGCAGGATCGAAGCATCGCTGAAAAGCCAGGCAAGTTTCTCCAGGTCTTTTTTCGCCAGATGAATACGGCTACCAATTGCGTAGATAACTGAGTGGTTGTTTTGATAGAATATGACCATATAAAAGGACTTTTATGGTATTATTTTTTCTTTTTCAACTTCCGCAGGTTTTCCTGCGATATACCGAATTTTTCTTCAGTAGCATCATCGCCAACCGGTTCTGTATGGACCAATACATCATAAACATCCACCAGTTCCGTCCTGATTTGTTCTTCGACCTGGTGAGCCAGTTGATGGGCTTGCTTAACAGGAATATCCCCATCAACTTCCACATCCACCGCAACCACATACCTGTGCCCTATCTTCCGGACCCTTGCACGGTGGGGATTAGAAGCGCCTTCAACCTTTGAAATGGCTGTGAATATTCTTTCATAAACGCTTGCATCTTCAACGCCATCCATCAATTCAAGGCTTGATGCCCTGAAAATGCGATAGGCCACATACATAATCCAGAAACTGACGGCTAGTGCCGTAATAGTATCAAACAATGGCATTTTCAGGATAAAAGTAAAGAAAAGGCCCACCAGTACGGCAATAGAAATTATCACATCACCCAGCATATTGCGGGCATTTGCCTGTAGCATCAGACTACCTGTCTTTATACCCACGTGGCCCTGATACCAGGCTAGTATCAGCTTCCCGAAGATGGAAGCAATTGTGACATAAATGGCCAGAAAAGAAGGGATGTCCCTTGGAATATCCTCGATCAGACGCTGGATGGTGGATATCGCTATTTGGGCACCGGCGAAAAAAACAATGAAGGCCAGCACTTTGGATGCGACTGTATCGGCCCTTTCATAGCCATAAGCATACTTAAGATCAGGTGGACGGGTTATAAGATAAGCTGTCAATAGGGTGATAACAGAGGCAACAATATCGCCTGCAGAATCGATCCCGTCGGCTACTACCGCAAGGCTTCCGGCGATCAATCCTATGACAATTTTAAGCACCGAGAGAAGCGCATTCCCGCCGATGCTGACCCATGAGGCCCGGACAATCAGCTTCTCCCTCCTTTCCATGTTATTTCTGTGCGGCCAGAAAACGTTCAGCTTCCAGGGCAGCCATACAACCGGTGCCGGCAGCCGTCACGGCCTGGCGAAATTTCCAGTCCTGCACGTCACCACAGGCAAACACACCCGGGATATTGGTTTCAGTGGAGTCAGGCCTGGTGATCAGATAACCCACTTCATTCATGTCCAGTATGCCTGTAAAAAGATCGGAGTTGGGCTTATGGCCAATAGCTGAAAAGTATCCGTCGACTACGAGTTTCTTTTGTTCGCCGTTCTTCACATTTTCGATGATGACGCCGGTTACAGCTTTATTAAAGCCTTCTTCTGTCCCAACGATCTCTTTCACAACATTATTCCAGTGAAGTTCAATATTCGGTGTTGTGGCAATCCTCTTCTGCATGGCTTTGGAGGCCCGCAGCTCATCGCGGCGGTGCACCAGGTGGACCTTGCGGCACAACTTGGCCAGGTAGGAAGCTTCTTCGGCGGCTGTATCGCCGCCACCGACCACCACGACATCCTTTCCGCGGAAGAAAAACCCGTCGCAGGTAGCACAAGCGGAAACACCGGCACCCATAAAGCGTTGTTCCGATTCCAATCCAAGATATTTTGCTGTAGCGCCGGTGGCAATGATCAGCGTATCGGCCAGCATTGTTTTGCCATCATCGGCTTTTACCATGAACGGGTGTTTGGAAAGATTTACTTCTGTAACAATACCAAAACGAATATCGGTACCAAAACGCGCAGCCTGTTTTTTAAAATCTTCCATCATTTCAGGTCCCATTATCCCATCCGGGTATCCCGGGTAATTCTCAACTTCCGTTGTGGTAGTCAATTGGCCACCGGGCTGAATGCCTTCATAAATTACAGGATGCAAATCAGCCCTGGCGGCATAAATTGCAGCAGTATAACCAGCAGGACCCGATCCGATGATCAGGCAGTGTATGTGTTCCATGTTTTCGCTCATGAATTGGTTTGTTTGTATGATGGGGCAAAGTTAGGAAAAATAGTCAATGGTCATTGGTCATTAGAAGGTCATAAAGTAGTCATTGAGTAGTCACAATTTAATAAATCCTAACCAATGACTAATTGTTATATAGCATGACATATTTGACACTTTTTGCTGATCCTTAAGAGAAGGTTTTTTAAGCCCCACCCCCTGTACAGGGGGGCTTAAGGGTCAATTTCGTAGCACAAGTTCATTGACATATTG
>Ga0268284_1000348_pt1 | contig 34336 bp, 32 predicted proteins | sample saktaG_14_FD_190137 | JGI IMG/M metagenome (GOLD analysis project Ga0268284, IMG submission 190137) | Saline water microbial communities from Sakinaw Lake, British Columbia, Canada - sak_2013_06_06_40m | ecosystem: Environmental > Aquatic > Non-marine Saline and Alkaline > Saline ...
CCCGAAGCTTCAAAGCCGGCCGTTGATATCTGCTCGGAAAGATCCGCAGCCGGAAATATTTTTTCCGCAAGAGAAACCCGGTAATTGGGGATAAATACCACCTTCAATATTTTATTGGTGGATGTGTCGCGGTTCAGCATTTCGGCAACATGGCAGATAAGGCGGATAATGGTTTTAGCAGTGAAATATCCCGGTGCAGCTTTCCCTCCGAACAGAAAAGAACGCGGGTGCATTGAAAAATCAGGCTCCTGCTTAAGCTTCAGCCAGCAGTAAACAACATGAATTATGTTAAGCAGTTGTCTTTTGTATTCATGTATTCTTTTCACCTGTATGTCAAAAATTGAACCCGGATCTATTTGGATGCCGGTGTTATCTTTTATAATCTTCGCAAGCTGCTCTTTATTTGCAAGCTTTACAGCTTTCCACTCTTTAACAAAACCTGAATCCTTGATAAATGGTTCTATTTTACGGAGCTGGTCCAGATCTTTGGCCCATTCATTTCCTATGCGCGAAGTAATGAGCGCGGAAAGACTTGGATTTCCCGCAAGCAGCCACCTGCGCGGAGTGATTCCATTTGTTTTATTGTTGAACTTGCCGGGGTACATTTCGTCAAAATCTTTCAGCTCTTTTTCCTTAAGCAGCCTGCTGTGAAGTTCTGCCACCCCGTTCACGGAATGTGATCCGACTATTGCAAGATGCGCCATGCGGATTCTCTTCTCCGTATCCTCTTCAATAATCGACATTTTTCGCATCCGGTTTTCGTCGCCCAGATATCGGACTGCAACATCGCGCAAAAACCTGCGGTTAATCTCATATATTATCTGAAGGTGGCGCGGAAGAAGAGATTCAAACATCGGAACAGGCCATTTTTCAAGGGCTTCAGAAAGAAGGGTGTGGTTTGTATAAGCACAAGTCCTTGATGTGATATCCCACGCTTTTTCCCAGTTGATCCCATGCTCATCAAGCAGCAGGCGCATCAGCTCTGGAATAGCAAGCGCGGGATGAGTGTCGTTCATCTGTATCGCAACCTTGTCGGGAAACTCATCGAAAGAATCGTGGTTTACAAGATAGCGTCTCACAATATCCTGAATCGAGCAGGAAACAAAAAAATACTCCTGTTTGAGCCTAAGTTCCCTTCCCTCAAACAGTTCGTCGTTCGGGTATAGGACTTTTGAGATATTCTCGGAGATATTCTTCTCCTCAACAGCCTTTAGATAATCCCCGTGCTGGAAATATTTAAGGTCAAATTCCTTCGAGGCCCTTGCGGACCATAGCCTTAAAGTATTGACGGTATTGTTGTCATAACCGTCGATCGGAATATCATAGGCGATCCCTATTACATCATTGGTGTCGGCCCACTCTGTTTTGAGCTTGCCGTCGGGAAGGATTATCTGCTTGATCCTCCCGTAAAAATGAACGCAAAAACTATATTCGGGCCGGGCAATCTCCCAGGGATTTGTATACTTGAGCCAGTTTTCAGGAAGCTCGACCTGCCCCAGATTCCGTATAGCCTGATCGAAAATACCGAATTCATACCTTATTCCGTAGCCATATGCCGGTATTTCAAGGGTTGCCATTGAATCGAGAAAGCATGATGCAAGCCTTCCGAGCCCCCCGTTTCCGAGTCCCATATCAGGCTCATTTTCACAAAGATCGTCAAGGTCAATATTCAACTCATCCATCGCCCTTTTTGTATCCTTGTAAATTCCAAGGTTAATCAGGTTGTTTACAAGCAGCCTGCCCATGAGATATTCGGCCGAAAGGTAATAGACCCTTTTGACATCGTGGTTGTAATAGAGCTGTTGTGTCCTGATCCAGCGTTCAATAAGACGGTCCCTTGCAGAAAGAGCCAGAGAGAGATAGAGGTCGCGTTCGGTCGCGGTATACTGGTCCTTCGAGAGGGAATATTCAAGATGATTAGCAAAGGAAATCTGTATGCTTTTCCAGTCCGTCCCTTTGCTGAAAGTGCCCCAGTTGTTAAACAGCGTGCTCTTCTTCATGGCCCTCCCCTTTTTTCATATTATCAAAAATGACGGTCTCGTAAAAAAAGTGACATTATGATATTCCGGACTGGGAAAAGTTGCAAGAACAATTGAATTTAATTATGTATTCCGCCCGGAAGATTTATCAATATCAATTATCTTTATGCCCTGAACATAATCTTTTGTCTCATACCTTGTTATTTTCATGAGTTTTCCGGTTATATCGCCCATTGTCCGGGTAAGCTCCATAATCTTGTTTAGCTTTGAGTAAAGCGGATCATCTTTTTTAACATTCAGGACGAGACTTTCGGAATATCCCGAAATAGCCTGCATGGGCTGATTCAGCTCGTGACAAACAGCGCCGGCCATCTCAAGAAGAACCTGAAGCTTTTCCCTCTCTACTCTTTCTTCTTCGGCTTTCATCTCTTTCGTAACAACCGTGAGATAACCGAGAGAAAGAGATATCCTGTCCTGTTTATAGGTTTCAACAGTTGCAACATCTTTCAGCCATATCGATTTTGTTTTATTGCAGCTTATTTTATAAACGGCATCGATCCCCTCTTTCCTGCCTTCTTCACGCAATTTTTCCCTTTCAGCAACCAATTCGCCGCTGCTGAATACTTTTTTTTCTATCGATGCATCCTTATCCGGATGCCTGTAAATAATACGATCCGTCACACTTTTTCTCAAAACCTCCGCAAGCTCACTGATTTTACAATTCATGAGATCGACAAAGCGCCCGCTTGCAAACTCGTACCAGATTTTCATCTCTTCTTCCTGCCACGCAGAAATATAAGGCATGGCCGGATTGCCCGTTCTCTCAAATGCTCGATAAATATCAAGCAAATCCTCCACTCTCTTCTTCAATTCAATAGAATAATTGCCGGTCAGAATCCGGCCGCTGTATTCCTCCGGTGTCAATACATCATCATTGCTATTCATGTAAAATTCCTTATTCTTTAATTCCTGAATCATAGAACCCTGTTATTTAATTTAAATCAAGGAGGCATAATGGTCAACAGCAATTCCCGGTGAGTGGATGAGTTTTCGGATAAATGGCCGGATGCCTGTCATTATTGGTTGACACCAAGTAGCGGCGTTTCTATAATGAAAGCGGTATCACCGATAATTCGTTTGCATATAACTTACCGTTATAATACAATGATATGTATATCCGCGATATTTTCCGGCGGAGACAGAGAAAGGAACAATCATATGAGCAGGATACTTATAATCGGAGCAGGCGGAGTCGGGGGGGTAGTCGTCCATAAATGCGCGCAGGTTCCGGAGGTCTTTTCAGAAATAGTTCTTGCCAGCAGAACAATCGAAAAATGTGAAAAAATCAAAAACCAGCTTTCAAGACCTATAGAAACTGCAAGGGTTGACGCTGATAACACAGGAGAACTGGTTGCGCTCATACGAAAAGTGTCTCCGGCTCTTGTTATCAATACCGCTCTTCCCTACCAGGACCTTTCCATTATGGACGCCTGCCTTGAAACGGGAGTCGACTACCTCGACACGGCAAATTACGAACCTCCGGATGAGGCAAAATTCTGTTATAAATGGCAGTGGGACTACAATGAAAAATTTAAGGAGAAGGGGCTCATGGCTCTTCTCGGATGCGGATTCGATCCGGGCGTCACGAATATATTCTGCGCTCACGCCGCAAAAAACCACTTTGATGAAATTCATTACATCGACATAATGGACTGCAATGCAGGTGACCACGGACATCCCTTCGCCACCAATTTCAACCCCGAGATAAACATAAGGGAAGTGACGGCCCGCGGAAAATATTATGAAAACGGTAAGTGGGTGGAAACCGATCCTCTGTCAATCCACAAAACTTTTGATTTTCCGGAAATAGGACCGAGAGAGATGTATCTTATGTACCACGAGGAGATGGAATCCCTCGCGAAGAACATACCCGGCATAAAACAAATGAGATTCTGGATGACTTTCTCACAGGAATACCTGACACATCTCAGGGTTCTTGAAAATGTTGGCATGACAAGAATCGATCCGGTTGATTATGAAGGGCACAGTATTATTCCTTTGAAATTTTTAAAAGCGCTTCTTCCCGAACCTACATCATTAGGTGAAAATTACAGAGGAAAAACCTGCATAGGCTGCATGATCGAAGGGGTGAAAGACGGAAAACCGAAAAAATACTATATCTACAACATCTGCGACCATGCCGAATGCTACAGGGAAATCATGGCTCAGGCCATATCCTATACGACTGGCGTTCCCGTCATGATCGGAGCAATGATGATGCTGACGGAGAGGTGGAAAGGGAAAGGAGTATTTAATGTGGAAGAGTTTGATCCCGCACCCTTTATGGAAAAACTCGGCAAGTACGGTCTGCCCTGGATTGAAAAATTTTATTGAGGAACTATATGGCACAGACTGAAATAAAAGAGGCGCCAACACCCTGCTACATAATTGAAAAAGAGGCTCTGCTTCGAAATCTGAAAATCCTCGATTCGGTTCAGAAAGAGGCAGGATGCAAAATTATCATGGCGCTCAAGGGGTTTGCCATGTTCGGCGTCTTTCCCATAATCCGGCAATACCTATGCGGAATTGCGGCCAGCTCACTCGATGAAGCAAGACTCGGATATGAAGAGTTCGGCGGAGAAGTCCATCTCTGCGCCCCGGCTTACGCTGAAACTGAATTCGACGAACTCCTCGGTTATGCCGACCATATGGTATTCAATTCCTTTTCACAGTGGAGGCGCTTTAAATCAAGAGTAACCGGAAACAACAGAAAAGTCTTGTGCGGCATACGTGTCAACCCTGAGCATTCCGAAGTAAAAGTGCCGATTTACGACCCGTGCGGTCCCTTTTCAAGACTCGGGGCAACAAGGGAGAATTTCGAAGAAAATGAGCTTGACGGAATAACAGGCCTGCATTTTCATAACCTTTGCGAGCTCAATTCGGACTCGCTCGCGAGAACATTAAAAGCGGTTGAAGACAATTTCGGATTTGTTTTTCACAGGCTCAAATGGATTAACTTCGGGGGAGGCCATCACATAACAAGAAAAGATTATGATACGGATCTTCTTTGCAGTCTTATAAAAGATTTTAAAAAGCGCTGGCGTCTGGAGGTTTACCTGGAACCGGGAGAAGCTGTAGCGCTTAATGCAGGCGTTCTGGAAGCATCTGTTCTTGACATAATTCACAATAAGATGGATATCGCGATACTCGACACTTCAGCCGCGGCCCATATGCCGGATGTACTCGAAATGCCCTACAGGCCTGTAGTAACCGGGGCGGGCATCCCCGGTGAATATCAACACACTTACAGGCTCGGAGGCATGACATGCCTTGCAGGCGACATCATAGGAGACTATTCCTTCCCGGAACCTCTTACGGTCGGCTCCCGTCTTGTTTTCGAAGATATGGCCCACTACACGATGGTCAAAGAGAACACCTTCAACGGTATCCGCCTGCCTTCAATCGCCATAAAAGAATCATCAGGAAATATCCGCATCATCCGCAGATTCGGGTATGAAGATTATAAAAACAGGCTCTCCTGAACCGAAACAGCGAACGCATTCCCCGCCGAAGGTCCCGCCAATCAGTACGGCGGGCGGGCGGAATGTCTTTTTACGAAGCTGTCAACGGCTGAGATGCTCAGAATCCCTTATCCCGCACTTTATTATCATGCATTAAACGTTCTCTTATACCCCTGCTCACATAATAATCGCGGCTGAACTCAGACCAGAAACCCTTATTTTTTTCCTTCCAGTCAGGCCCGAAACGCTGGTCAAAATAATCTCCCAGAAGTTCAAAAAGAAGCTTCCACGGCGGTTCGCCTTTTTCATGGTCTGAAAGAATCCTTCCGAGAAGATCGTCGAGTTCCGGCAGTTTTTCCTTGGGAAGATATGCTATCGCACCTTTTTGAATTGAAGACATTAGCGTTTCAGGGTTTATGGCATGGGCGGTCAGCATTACCGCCGGAATTCCCCGGTCAACAGCCTCTTCAAGAAGTTTCAGCCCGTCAACTCCCATAATATCAAGGATCGCAAGATCATACCTGTTTTCTTTTATTTTCCTTGAAGCGCTTTTGTAGTCACGCGCACTGTCAACCAGCGAGTCTTCGAGTATATCCTCGATGGTCTCCAGTATATCTTCCTCATCATCAACAGCCAGAATATGTTTTTTCTTTAGATAAGATTTCGGTTCCGCCATTTGGACCTCCAAGCCAGTTTGTTGATATCAATATATAGTAAGTTAATCGTGCATTGTGAATCGTGGTTCGATTTATTCGCGTGAGACGGAATTAACGATTGAAGCTCCCCGCTGCAAACAGCGGGGAATGCGCTCGCTGTTTCGGTTCACATTCTTTCCTTATCACGCCTCACACCTTTTCATGCCTCACAAAGTCACCGGATTCGTCTTCATCGAAATAGGAAATTTCAATTTAAATGTTGCTCCCTTTCCTTTCCTGCTCTCAATAGCTATATCCCCTCCAAGACATTTTGCCAGAACAAGGGCTCCGGCCAATCCTATTCCGTGCCCTTTACGTGAACCTCCGGAATCATTTCCTGCCTTGATATATCTTTTAAAAATACTCTGATGGTGTTCAGGCTCTATACCAGGCCCGTCGTCGGCCACATCAAGCAGAAGAAGATCCGCCTCTTTTTTCATCGTTATTTCTATCCTCCCGCTCCGGTAATAAAGGGCGTTTTTAAAGAGGTTCCCTGTTATCTGCCTGAATTTAACCTCATCCTGTTCGATCTCCTCCCGGATCAAACCGGAAGCAATATCGAGGAAAATTCCGTGCTCCTCAAGGCACTTTACAAGTCCGTCCTGTTTTCTATCATGTTCCGATATGGTTCTTCCCGTAATGGTTTCCATGGAATCAATCAGGACTTCATAAACCGCTTCAACGGGCATAAAACGGCAGGAATCAAAACATCCGGCCTTGGACCTGCCTATCTCAAGTATGTCATGGAGCATTCCCCTTGCTTTCTTTGCGCTTCGCAGCATTCTTTGAAGGGTTTTTTCCTGCCGCTGTGTCAGGGTTCCATATTTTTCTCTGTTTTCAAGCAGGAGCCTGGCTCCTGTCTCGATAACGGAAACCGGATCTTTAAGCTCGTGAATAAGAAATTCGATCTCGATTTCACGGTAAAGGTAGCCCGGCTGGCCGGTTTCAGCTTTTTCTTTTGATCTGCCTGTATTTATCATCTTTGATCTTATCCGTTGTCGCTTTTCTGCTGTCGTTAGGAGCAGTTACGAAATAGCTGTTACTTTCTAGACCATTTTGTTAGGAGCCGTTACAAAATAACCATTATATTTCCGACTATTTTGTTACGGCTCCTTATGCCGTTCTCGCCGTTTAAATGATACGGTTATTTTATTCCAACAGCTTAATACCATCGGCCGCTGTAAATTGCAAAACAACAGTCGTACCTCCCGAGTTGAAGCAGTCCTCATCCGATTTGCAGTGACTGCAGTTAATTATATCCCCCGGGCATATATCTTCATCTTTCGGAATGAAACGGCATCTTGAAGAAGTCATCTTAATATTGAATCCGTACTTCTCTGAAAAAATCTTCATCCTGAGAAGATCGAAACCCTTTCCTCCTGCGTAGAAATCATAAGGCTGACGGGAAGAATAATGCATTGTCTCACGTGTAGTAAAATTGCTCTCGAATATCAGTAGCCGGTTTTCTTCGGTTATACCTACACCGAAATCCTTTATTTCGAGCTCAGGCCCCTTCTCACCGTTTTTTACAGAAACGGCTATTTTACCGCCATCCGGTGTGTTACCAACCGCGTTTCTTACCAGCCCAACAACTATCTTGGAAAGAACTTCCCCCGGGATCAAAATGGCAGGCACCGGCTCGGTCCTGACTTCAACAAGGCACCTGCGGTGCTCAAACCGCACGCGAAGGGCCCGGATTGTGTTTTCAACAAAGTCATGCAGAAGTATCTCCTCGGATACCGAATCGCGCGGACCGAAAAGCTCTTCAATACGATTCCGGATACTTAGCACCACATCCTCATTTTCGGATGCGAGGGAAGCAAGAGCTTCAATCTCATCCGCGCAGGCATCAAGAAGAGTTAAAAGCATGTGGTAGGTCGAATAATCTTTCTCCCTGAGAATGTCCTCAATTTCATACTGCATCTCTAAAATGCGCTTAAGGCTTCTCTGCGCCCTTTCCATGATCGACTTCCAGTTATTCTTATCCATGCTGTCAATTCCGGAAAGCCTTCTTACAAGCAGGGAAAGGGAGGCTGAAAGGACGGAAACGGGCGTTTTCAGCTCATGGGAGAGATGGTGAATTACTCTATCCTTGGCTCTGTTTAAGCTTTTAACCTCTTCATATGAACGCTTGAGTTCTTCTTTTATCCGCGCATTCTCGATCGGAGAAGCTACGGTGCTTGCAATAGCGCTTAAGAGTTCCAGATCGTCTTCATCAAACTCACCTTCTTTTTTGTTCACCGAGCAAAGGACTCCGATAATTCTATCAGGCGTGCGTATCGGAACATCAAGCATGTTCCTGGTCTGATAACCGGATTGTTCATCTACCTGTCCGAAATAATACGGACTCTTGGGATAATCAGGAACAATCAGAGGCTTACCGGTTCTGTAAACATAACCCGCAACACCTTTGTCGGCAGGAAACCTTATCTCCTTTATTCTCTTATCAGTCTCTCCGTCTTCGTAAACTGCTTCACGAAAGAAAAATTCATTTTTCTTCTCATCGAGGAGTATGACAGACGCGCCTGTTAAACCGATTATATCCTGTACTTCTTTGATAATAAATTCAAGCCGCTCGTCAAGAGACTGATATTGGGGAAGGGCTCTTGCAACGCGGTAAAGGGTTTCGTTTCTTCGGGCTATACGCTTTTCCCTGGTAACGTCCCTCAATATTATTACCTGTCCGGCAGGCCCGTTAGCATCTTCATAATATAGAGCGCCGTTTATTACGACATCTATAGTCTTGCCCTCCTTTGTCAGCCTCCTCGTTTCAAAACCATGAATAATTTTTTCCTTGAAAAGCAGCTTTATTCCCTTTCGGGTCTCTTCCTTGAGATAATCGGGAATAAAAGGAATGTGCTTTCCTTCAAGCTCTTCCATGCTCCAGCCAAATACACTTGTAAACGACGGATTTAGATAAGTAATTTTGCTTTTAAGATCAACGACAATAACAGGATCGGGCAAAAATTCAAGAAGGGCCCTGTAGCGTTTATCTGCGCCGTGGTTTGCCTGATTAACGGGGTTATCCAGGCATTTTCCGGTAGTTGACGTTTTTTTTCCAGCCATTCAGATCGGTTTTCCGGGATGAGTCTGTAAAATGATTATGTTTCGAGCATTCCAAATGCCTTCGCGTCAATGAGCTTTATTCCGTTTTTACGTAAAACTTCAATGGCTTTGTCATTATCGCTGAAACGGAAAATCATGACAGCCCCGCCCGATGAAAAGCCTATGAATGCATACATGTAAACAACATTCACTTTGGCGCTCTTCAAATGTTTAAGAAGGGCAGCAAGCTGTCCGGGTTTGTCCTCTATCTCGGCGGCAACCACCTCATCAACAATTGCAGGCAGCTGTCTTTCCATTAATATACGCCTTGTTTTGGCAAGATCCGAGACAAGAAGCCGCAGAATACCGAACTCTCCGGTATCAACGAGGTTAAGGGCTCTTAAGTTTATACCAGCATCCCCAAGTGCCTGGGTCACCTCCAGCAAACGGCCCGGTGAATTTTCTATAAGTACAGCAATCTGTTTTAACTTCATTGAAACCTCCTTTTCGCAGATGAGCTTTTTTACGAAATCGCCATATTATAATTATAATGTAACCATAAAGAAGATATCCAAGTTCTGTCAAGACAAAACAGGCACCGGAATATTATGAGATCGCTAATCATTCGTTAAGATTAAACCGGACAAGTTTAAATCGTTTCTGTATATTTTCAGAGATGTTTGCGCCGATTCTTGCCATAAAAAGATTCTCGGGACGCAGCATAACATTCGGCTCATTGGTCGGATATATCCTGAACCCGAAATTCGAAAACAGATTTATCAGAATGTTGCGGTATTCAATAACGGTTTTACCTGTTCTGCTTATATCCCATGTCCATGAATAACCGACCATATAAATAATGCGGTCTTCTCTCAAAGGGTGATCAAGAAGAAGCCCGAGAAGCTTTTTTGATATTCCTTTTAATCTCCAAATGTCGGCAATCTCTATTACAGCAACCTCCATCATCACCCGGTCCCCGATAGTCGACCATCTTTCTTCAGGATGAGGATACCGAAGGATGCCTATCCCTGCAATTTTTTTATCCTCTGTATAAGCCAGCGTTACATTCGCATCGGGTTGAACAGCGGCATCAATCAGGCTTTCTTTTTTGGATAAGATCGGATTGTACCGGCCTGATTCCACAAATGTCTCCTTCAGGGAGAGGAATCCTATTTCATCAGGGCTGCAGAATGATCTTATTTTTATGCTGCCTTCGCCAAATAACAAGGTTTGAATTTTTTGATCCGGATTTATCATCAGTTATGAATTCATAAAAAGAAACCAGACGGCAAAGTAAAAAACTCATTATACAAGGCGTGCGAACCTTGAGGAATGAAGCGTACATATTAGTACGCTGCAATGACGAAAGGTGAAGCGCAACACAGCAGAATGATTTTTTACGAAGCCGTCATCAGTTATTGTCAGAAATCGCTCAACTCCTTGTGAAGCTGCTTAATCATGATCTGATAGTCGTAGTATTTTCCCTCTTGATCCTGAATATAATTCTTTAAAACCGCTTCCTTTATAAAATCTATTTTCTTGAAAGCCTCAATGGCTGAATCTTCCAGCCCTATCACAAAATCGGCTCTTATCTTTTCAAGACCCATTTCCATTCCGCGCCTGATCAGATCAAAGACCATCCATGTCCCGAGCTGCAGGTTCCTGAAATCGGACGCGACCATAACCCTTAAACGCCCGACATGCCTTCTCCCGCCGTAAGGCCTCTGCAATAGCGTACCGTGAGCGATAATCCGGTCATCGAAAACGGCAATAAGAGAAAACGCCTTCCCATCTATCTGGTTGTCGATCCATTTTTTTATTACGGAAAGATCGCATGGATCCTCTTTTAAAAACCATCTCAATGAAAGCTGCAGGCTTCCGTAAAACTCTGCGAGTTTATCTATATCGCCGGCTTCAAAAGGCCTCAGGACAGCCTCCCTGTGGTCCTTCAGTATCACTTCTTTCGGGTATCTTGTTATTGTCGTGGGCATAACTACGGTCCTTTCAGATAAAATAAAGGGTTCAAGGAATTTAGGGAAATATACCGGAAAGAAGCGGTCTAATCAAGAATGAAATGATTATAGGATTTGCATAAAAACCTGTCCGATGAATGAGCTCATACCAATTGATCCGCACTAAAACTGCCTGCACCCATATTCCACGTGGCAAGAATAAAGTTCCGGTGCTTGCTATTTTACAAAGAGCCCAACAGGCTTTCCGTCTTTCAGATTTACAAGTCCTTCCTCACATATCCTAAGGTATGGAATGGCGGCTCCGGTCAGCGTGACAAGCGTCAGCATGGGATCGGAAAACGTGATGCCGAGACTATATGCCGCACTGTTTATCTCTTTCATCTGTCCGGCAAGAAGATCAGCAGGAGTATCCGAAATTATTCCGAAGATCGGAAGTGGAAGTTCCGCTAAAATCTTTCCCTTTTCACACACAACGCATCCACCCTGAATCTCTTTAATCCTGTTGACGGCAAATGCCATGTCGGAATCATCTGCGCCTGCGACAATGATATCGAATGTATCCCATGCCGCACTCGAAGCAATTGCGCCCGATTTCATTTTGAAGCCTCTCAGCAAACCAGTAAAAATTTTACCCGTATTATTCTTCCTGTCTATGGCTGCAATTTTTATCACATCAAGGCTGGTATCGGCATTTATTTTCCCGTCAAGAACAGGAAAATTGACTATTGCCTCTTTTGTTACAAGCTCAGTTATCTGGTCTATGACCCTGACCTCAGACTTTGTCGCACCATTTTCTAACTTTATTACAAAATCAGATGCATTCAGTTTCCGCGGTAGATTAATGCTGTTTCTGCTTTCTCCGGAAAAGTTATGTTTCCTCGGTGATGCAAGCAGCTTTCCCTTTTCGGCCACAATCTTCCCCTTGCTTATTACATAATCAGGTTTGATTATCCGGGGGCCGGGAAGAATAAGCATGTCGGCATATCTGCCGGGAGCTATTCCACCCACTATATTGTCTATCGAAAAGTGTTCCGCCACATTAAGGGTAGCCATCTGAACGGCAGTCACAGGATCAAAGCCGCAATCTATGGCTTTCTGCACAACATATTCCATGTAGCCTTTTTCGATAAGATCCTTCGGAGTAACCCCGTCCGTCACCAGAGCGAGTCTTCTAAGGCTGATGCCCGTTTCTTTTATTTGTGAAATCGTTTCAAGATCCCGTCTTATGCTCCCTTCCCTCACCATGACGCAAAGTCCGAGCCTCAGCCTGTCCGTTACTTCTTTTGCATTTATCGGCTCGTGGCACGACGATATACCGGCAGCCGCATATGCGGCAAGCTTCTTTTCGCTTGCCCCGGCGGAATGGCCCTCAAGTTTTTTTCCAGCGGCAAGGGTTTCATCAAACGATGTGAGAAGATAGTCCGGATCCTGCAAAAGAGACTGCCAGTATGTTTCGCCCAAACCCAGAACATCTTTTCTCGCAAGAAGCTTCCTTATCGTTTTTCGGGGAACACCACGGGCTGAACTGCTTATCGAGACCATCGCGGGAGCGGTTACGAATATTTTAACCGGCTGATCCTGCAATGAATCGAGGAAATCGAGAAGACCGGCATATCCTGCGACAGGAAAGATCTCCATAGATTCCGTTACTATAGTGGTAGTCCCACCCGGTATCACGTATTTCAAAATTTCGGATACATTATAAAGCCATGCAACATGAGCATGACCGTCTATAAGACCGGGGATAATTGTCTTCCCGGCTGCATCTATTAAAATCGTTTCCTTACCAATGCCGTCTTCGGGCTGTCCCCCGACATAAGCTATCTTTTCGCCTTTAACGGAAACGGAACAGTTATCTATGAATTCTCCAGTATAAACGTTAAGCAGTGTTCCGTTTAAAACGACAAGATCCGCCTTCTCTATGCCAAGGGCCGTATTCATCAACTCTTTTGTTTCAGCAATACTCATAATTATCCGCTCCCTTTTCCAGTTTTTCCCAAAGCGACTCAATCATCATTTCCGCTTTCCTGACCTCTCCATCCGACTTAAAGCATGAACCGAATTCCCTGAAAATTGCATCATGCAGTGAAGAGACAGACTCAGAATTTATCCCGGCATAATCCACTGCCTTTCTTTCATAAAGCTTGTCTTTGAAGAAATAATTGGCAGGCGTAACGGAAGACGGCCTGAAAGGCCATGTAATCTTTAAATTTATAAATTCTCTGACCGCACAGGTAAATCCGGGATTCCGGTAAATATCTTTTTCGTCTGTTTTTCTTCGAATTCGGTTTTCTGTTTCGGATAAAAAGGCATTTATCAGGGCGGTTTCGGTTATTATAAGTCCGTAGGAATACCAGTCCCGTGAAGATCCGCGGATAATTCTCTTGTAGTTTTCGGAAAGCTCAGTGTGAGAATGGCAGAAATAGATATTGCAGGTCATGCTTCCGTAATAACCAAGCCCCCTGTAATCGACGCCGTTGTTTCCGTCAGACTCAGGATGCAGAAGGCATCCGGGGCGTGTCCGTCCTTTTCCGATAAGCCCGATATACGGGCAGTGATAGAATTCCGGAAAGGGCCGTTTTTTATTTTCCGCCGATAACAGGTTATTCCCGAACTCAAGAACAGCGTCGATTTCACGCGGGACTTTCACAAACGCTTCTGTTCTTTCGGAAAGCATCCGGCTCAGCTTTTCGCGTGACAAATCCGGAATATTATATAAACCGCAGCATGCACCGCAGGATAAATTCTCATTTACCTGGCAGAGATAAACTCCGCCGGGAGCATTTTCATCCATTTCTCATATCGAAGCCTTTTTGCAGTTTGATCGCAAATTTACATACCGGTAAATCCCAGTCAAGCTATTTTAATTACAAGCCTCTTGACTTGCAACAACCTTTTACCTATTCTCCCCGGGCTTTCAGCTGAGAATTGCAAGAAACGGGATGAAGGCAAAATATCCTAATCCCTTTTACTGGGCTCTCTTCATTCTCCACGGAGAGGGATGAAGGGGGTCGATTAAGGCCCTGTTATGATGGTGGATTGCTCAACCGGCACGGGCAATATATCGCACATAAAATCCAGCGAATGACGGAATCGCTCAAAATTGAACCTAAACAGCGAGCGCATTTCCCGCTGCTTTCCCCTTGCAAAACAGCAGCGTCCGGAGCATCCTATTTTGTTTTTTCTGGTATATAGTCTTGATATTATAAAATATTATGACTGTAAACTTTGGAAGTGAAGAGCATTTAACAAGTCCTCAAGTACGCTTTTCGAAAAATCCGGAAATCAGGTCAGCATAGATGAAAGATCAGTCAAATGCGCTATTATTAAATATTAAGGAGGATAGGAATGTTAAAAAGTGAATACGGCTATAAATTGTGCTTGAAATGTAGCTATTTAATAATAAATGCCCTTTTTTTCTTGACCCTGATTCAGGTATTGCCTATTATCAATGATATAATTTTACGGTAGTTGTATCATAATGGAAATGGGGTGAGGAGCCAGCTTCGTATTTTGGGATTAAATAGTGTCCATCCGGAAACAAATTTCGGACAAAGGGGAGTTATAAAAGCGGGCGCCTGAAAAATGGGGCTGGTACATATCCTTTCCTGGTTTTGATTTTTTTTACATAGAAGGTGATCTGCCGATCAAAAAGGCAGACAAGGTGTTTAAGGCAAACAACTTTACATGAAGGAGGTCTTTGTATGAAACGTTCACTGATTTTATTTGTCGCGTTGTTCATGTTTATGGCTGCTTCTATCGGTTTTGCTGCTCCTCCTACAGATCCCCTTGGAGTAGTGACCATTAAACCGGGTGAACCAATCCACATTGCTTACTGGTTTGTTACGGCAGGCTCGGATTCTACCCTTGGAATTGATACCAAGAGGGGTGTCGAAATCGCAATCGATGATATTAAGAATAACCTGCTAGGCCACAAAATAAAATTTGATGGCCAGGACAGCGGGTGTAACGCTGAAGGCGGGCAGGCTGCCGCTACCAAGCTGGCTTCTGACCCCACTATCGTGGCTGCTGTTGGTTCCAACTGCTCCAGCGAAGCCAAACCAGGCGCCCCGATCCTTTGGAACGCCGGTATTGCTACTGTTTCTCCTTCCAACACCGCTCCTTATTTGACCGACCCTCAACGCGGCAGTACCTACGACGGCTATCTGCGCACCGCCCATAACGACAAGGTCCAGGGCGCGGTAGCGGCCGATTTCGCCTATAAAAAATTGAAAGTCAGAAGAGCAGCCACTATCCATGATGGCAGCGTGTATGCCGAGCAATTGGCCAATGTATTCGCCGAGACCTTTAAGAAAAACGGCGGCACCATCGTGGCTCAGGAAGCCGTTGCTCCGACCGATACCGATATGAAACCGGTTCTGACCAAGATCGTTACGGCCAAACCAGAATTCATTTATTACCCTATCTTTGTTGCTGCTGCCGGCCATATTACCCGCCAGGTCAAAGAAGTCTCCGGTTTTGAGAAAGTAGCTATGATGTCTGCTGACGGCGCTTTCTCGGTTGATTTCTACAAGGCCGCCGGTGAATCCGCCGTTGGCATGTACCATTCCAGCCCGGATTTCGAGGCTTTTGGCAAAGTTTATGAGGATTTTCTTCAGAAACACATCAAGAAATACGGCGAGAAGACTTTAGCTCCTTTTCATGCACATGCCTATGATGCTGCCAACCTGATCTTCAAGGCCATTGAAAAAGTTGCCAAGAAAGAAAAGGATGGAACTCTCTATATCGGCCGCAAAGCCTTAAGGGATGCCCTCTATGCCACGAAAAAATTAAAGGGCATCACCGGCACTATCAACTGCAATGAATACGGCGACTGCGCTGATCCGCGAATTGCCGTCTATAAGACCAGCTTGGAAAATGTTAAAACTTTAGTAATGCCGAAAAAATCTTTCTGGAAACCATACTAAAGAATGTTTGAAGAGAAACCCGGTTTTGTTCCTGACAAAACCGGGTTTCTTATATGTATCCGGGCAAATGGCCTGGACGATCCAAACCATGCATGGCAGAAGCGGAAATAAATATTCTATTTCTCTCACTGTCCACGGGTTTGATGCTCATCGTGTAATCGGGTTGAGCAGGTGGAAGGAATTTTATGCCGACAAAGTTTCAACGATGGAAAGAAAGTATTACAGCAACTGATATTGTAATGTGGTCCATTGGGTTTGTTCTGCTGGTTTTAATAATCATAGGTTCGATCCTGACTCTCCGCGCGGGCAGATATACTACTGTCCAGTGGTTTGATTTCGTTATTTATGGTCTGGCGCAAGGGAGCATATACGCTCTGGTAGCCATGGGCTACACACTGGTTTACGGTGTCTTGCGCATGATCAATTTTGCCCATAGCGAAGTCTTTATGAGCGGCCCCTTTACGGCCTACTATGTAGCCGCCTATTTTTATAGAAGCAGTTTGCTTGAAAGCCATCCTTTTATTTGTCTGATTATTGTTTTCATTGTTTCCATGTCGATATCAACTTTAATCGCCTTTCTTCTGGAAAGAATCGCCTATCGTCCTTTAAGGAACGCGCCGCGCCTGATCCCCCTCATAACAGCCATAGGAGCCTCATTCACCCTGATGTATCTTTTCCGTGGATTGTATGGCACCGGTTTCCAGGCCTACCCTGTTTGGAAAGTTTTTACAGGTAAATGGGCATTATTTAAAGGGCTGGAAATAGGCAAAATCCAGGTTTTCGTCATTTTTGCGGCCGCACTCGTAATGATAGCCCTTTATCTCTTTATACAACGCACACGCATTGGCAAAGCGGTACGTTCTGTTTCTGAAGACAAGGAAGCCGCTTCTTTAATGGGTGTGGATATAGACAAGACTATCTCGATCACTTTTATTATCGGTGGCGCGGCTGCCGGAGCGGCCGGGGTTCTTTATGCCCTGGTGTTTAAACAGGTTTTTTTCATGATGGGCTTTATTCCGGGAATCAAGGCATTTACCGCGGCAGTACTGGGCGGTATCGGCAATATTCCCGGCGCGATGCTGGGAGGCCTCCTGCTCGGCTTACTTGAATCCATCGGACCCGCTTTATTCCTTGATGGCTACAATATCGTGGCACCCTATCAACTCAAAGATGCCATTGCCTTTTTAGTGCTTGTATTGGTATTGATCTTCCGGCCCACGGGTCTTCTGGGAGAACGTTTAGCGGTTAAAAAAGCTTAGTTACAAACAATTGAAAGAGAATAAATGGAACAAATTCGCGCCATTTGGCGATATGGAATAAAGGTCGGAATCATTGGTGGTCTTGTCCTGGTTCTGATGGCATTGATCGGCATGATAGAGGTCTTTACGAAACGCCAGGTCATTGCTGATTTTATCTCGATGGGGCATGTCCTGTATCTTGCTGCGGGTTTATTTGTATGTTACATGGCAGCCAAACGCACAAAACCGGCTAAACCCCTGTGGGTTATTTCAAGCAGTTTTTTTGCAGGATTGACAACCACATTTTTTTTGGTGCTGCTGATCATTTTAGGCCGATATATCAATTTGCGGATGATGTTCATCAACGCTTCCGATTTGCTTCTGAATAATCTGCTCACCTTCGGGGTTGAGGGAAACAGCGGACTGCTTCTCCTCTTATATGTTGGAATGTTCACAGGACTGATCACAGGTTTTTTCTATCTTCTTCCGAATGTCGTTCGCACGGTTATATTATGGTCATTGGCCGGTTTGGTTTTTGCGGGCGTTCTGCAAGACCTCTTCAGGTCAATCCTGACCAATAATTTTCCGAACATTATCAGCGAATGGCTTTTAACGAGTGACGGACTTACCATGAAAGGCGCCTTTGCAATTTTCATTATCATTGCCCTCGTAATCATATCATGGTCAATTAAGGGCGAAGGAATCAAGCAAGGCTGGCAGAATTTGCCGAAGAAACAGCAATTAACATGGAGAACGGTCGGCACCATTATTCTTTTAGTCATTATTCTGGTTGCGCCATGGCGTTTAGGGCTATTTATGAGTGAAGTCCTGACCATTGTCGGCCTCTACGTGCTCTTGGGACTTGGCCTGAATATCGTCGTCGGATACGCGGGTCTGCTGGATCTGGGCTATGTGGCTTTCTTTGCAATAGGAGCCTATGTTACCGCATTGATCACATCACCTGAAATAATGAATTTGAATTGGTCTCTCTGGGCGGCAATCCCCTTTGCTATCTTTTTTGGCATTTTAGCCGGAGTGCTTCTCGGTGTTCCGGTTCTCAAGATGCGTGGTGATTATCTGGCCATTGCCACCATGGGCTTTGGTGAAATCATTCGTCTTCTGGTTCTTTCGGATGCTTTGCGTCCCTTTCTGGGCGGATCTCAGGGTATTGGTAAAATTGCCAAACCGCAGATTCTTGGTTTTGTTTTTAAGGGACCGCAGGAAATCTATTATCTCATTATTGCCGGGTGCCTGCTGGTGATTTTTGTTTCCTGGCGGCTGAAAGATTCGCGAATCGGGAGAGCCTGGAAAGCCATGCGCGAGGATGAAGATGTTGCCCAGGCCATGGGGATCAACCTGGTATCGAATAAACTGCTGGCTTTTGGCACGGGCGCTGGATTCGCGGCATTAAGCGGCGTCATCTTCGGCAGCAAGATAGGCTCAATTTATCCACACAGTTTCAACATAATGGTCTCCATCAATATTGTTTGTCTGATTATTTTTGGTGGAATTGGCAGTATCCCGGGCGTAATTGTAGGTGCTGCCGCTCTCATTGGCCTCCCGGAACTTTTAAGGGAATTCGCTGAATACCGGTTTCTGGTTTATGGAATCGCCCTTGTTGCCATGATGTTGATCCGTCCCGAAGGCCTATGGCCTGAAGAAGCTCATAAACGAGAGTTGCACGAAGGAACTGCGAAAGAAGCAACCGGTTAGCTTAGCCATCGCTTATATCGATTATTGTATAAGGAGAAATTACTACGGCACCAATACTGATATCACGCAACACAACCAAACGCTTTGGCGGCCTGGTAGCCGTGGATAGTCTGGATATCGAGATCGAGGAAAAGACCATTCACAGCGTCATAGGTCCGAACGGCGCCGGAAAGACGACGTTTTTCAACTGTATCACCGGTTTTTATAAACCCGAGGCCGGTGAAATATTGCTTGAAAATCATTCTTTAGTCGGCCTTATGCCTGATCGTATTGTTCGCCTTGGGATCGCCAGAACCTATCAGAATATCCGTCTTTTTCCCGATTTGACCGCAATCGAAAATGTGTTGGTGGGTATGCACGCCCACTTGAAATCGAGTTACCTTGGTATTATTCTGAATACCCCATTTGTCAAAAAGGAAGAACAAGATGCGGAAGACGAGGCCAATCGCCTGCTCAAGTTCGTTAATCTGGAAGCAAAGGCCAACATGCTTTCCAAACACCTTCCTTACGGCGATCAAAGACGCCTGGAGATCGCGCGGGCCCTGGCTACGAGACCGAAACTATTGTGCCTTGACGAACCTACGGCCGGCATGAATTCCGGAGAAACACAGGCCATGTGCGACTTCATTCAAAGCCTGCGGGATGATCTGGGAATCACGATCATGCTGATCGAGCATCAGATGCGTGTCGTAATGGGTATTTCGGAGATAATCACTGTTTTGGATTACGGGAAAAAACTCGCCGAAGGCACGCCTGATGAAATCAAGCGGAATCCAAAAGTCATTGAAGCGTATCTCGGGCAGGGGAGTGCCGCCCAGGCACATTAATATGCCGGGATAAAGGAGTACATGGTATGGCGTTGCTGGAAGTTAAAAATATCCATGTTTATTATGGAAATATACATGCACTCAAAGACCTCTCCCTGGATGTCGATAAGGGAGAGATCGTAACACTGATCGGAGCAAACGGTGCAGGAAAAAGCACGACGCTGAAAACTTTGAGCGGTCTTTTGAAACCCCGAAGCGGATCCGTAAAGCTCGAAGGAGACGAACTTACCAAATATCCGGCCCATCAAATCGTGACCAAGGGGATGATCCATGTTCCGGAAGGCCGGCGCATATTCGGCCGCCTGACTGTTCAGGAAAATCTGGAAATGGGAGCTTTTACCGTCAGGGATGAACCTCTCAACAAGATAAATTTAACAAAGGTGTTTGATATTTTTCCGCGGTTGAAAGAACGGCGCGGCCAGTTGGGCGGAACTCTCAGCGGCGGTGAGCAACAGATGCTGGCCATGGGCCGGGCCATGATGTCCAATCCCAAGGTCCTCTTTCTGGATGAACCCTCCATGGGCCTTGCACCGGTGCTTGTGGACAGCATTTTTGATACTATCAGGCAAATGCATTCTGCCGGGATGACAATTCTTCTGGTTGAGCAAAACGCCCGGATCGCTTTGCAGGTCGCAAGCCGTGGATACGTGTTGCAGACAGGATCTATAGCCATTGCTGATACGGCAGCCAATCTGCAGTCCAATGAAATGGTGAGGAAGGTCTACATGGGTGAAGCATAGTTGCGAGACCTTTGCATAACACCCCCTTTTGCCCGATTAGCGCTGAAGCTTCACTAACGTGTCTGCGTCAGGCTCAAATTTAGGCACGAAGTGAAGCGTAAGCGCTATATTATCGCCTTCCTTGAACTTGAGCAAAATTGGATGTTCTTCAAAGGTCTCGTTACATTATCCGTATCCGTCAAAAACAAATTGAGTTTAACGATTCCCAAGTGCCAGCTTAACACCAAAACCGATCAGGGCCACACCCGCGAAACGCGTCGCTAATTTACGCGCATATGGCAGAGCCGAAAGCCTGCGCGCTACCACGTTGCCGATAAAGACTAATCCAGCCTGGTAAATAAAGCTGATGACGGTAACGTGCGCCATCATAATGCCCAGCGTTACAGGCGACGAGTCAGCCCTCAGAAAAAGCGGAAAGAACGCCACGAAAAACAGGACTACCTTGGGATTGGTGAGACTGACGGTAAACGCCTGACGAAAATATACCGAACCGCTTTTTACAGGCTCTTCGATCTTCACTCTGCTATCAACAGGAGTTCGTATCAGTTGAAATCCCATCCAGCAGATATACGCCGCGCCGAACCATTGAAGCCCCTTAAAAAGAAAGGGGTTGGCATTCATGACTGCGGCCAGACCGGCAACGGCGGCAACCATATATACGAAATCGCCAACCAGTGTGCCCCAGACAGAACCGAGCCCTGCGCCAATGCCATTCCGCGCAGTGGCGTTGAGAATGACGAGTGTGCCTGCCCCCGGAATTAACTGGAACACGAGAATTGCGGCCACAAAGCTTGCGTAGTTCTGGATCCCAAACACGATTAAATCTCCTTTTTGATGCTGAAGCTTTTTATGCCTCCGGTTTACCCGCCTGTTATTCTCTTAGTGGACTCGTAAAAAGTCATATGCGAACGGATTTGAGATTTTTGGGAGATAGATTTTTAAATTACTGAGCGTTAAAAATCACAAGCTGCTTGAGGGCTTTAGCCCGAGTTCTTGTGATTTAGCGAAGTAATTTAAAAATCCCCAAAAAGCTCATTAGTAAGTTAGAAATTATTTCCGGCAGGAAATAATTTCGTAAACTTACTTACACCCCTCAAGGGGGTACTGAAAAGAGTCCCGTTTATCGGGGTTAAGTGAGCATATTTGGACTTTTTACGAAACCATTATTCTCTGACTTTTTATCATTTCTTTAACAAGTTCATGCTTGGATAACGTTTTGAAAAAAACTTCATCAAAGGCTGACGGAAGATGATTATTTAAAACTTTTACTCCTTCTTCAGTAATACCGCCTTTGGTTGCTACCCTTCTTATCAATTCCGAAAAGCCGATCCCTTTTTCCGCCATAAGTTTTGCGGTGCCAAGTAACGTTGATACCACAAGCCTTTGGGCAACATCGGGTTTAATTTCACTATGCTTAAGACCGGCCTGGACAAAACAATCAAAAATTGCGGCAATCATTCCCGGAGCACAGCTTGTAAAGTCAGCTGCCACCTCAAAATCATTTTCCCTGACATGGATAACCCTGCTTATTGCACCAAGCAGTTTTTCAAGGTACTCCATTCTATCCTTTGTCACTTTCGAATTATGGCAAACTAATGATATGCCTTCCCTGACTTCTGAAGTTATACTTGGAATGACTTTTGTTACCTGTCCTGGAAACCGGCTTTCGATATCGTTTATTGTGACACAACCTGCAATAGAAACAAGATGTGTTGAGCTCGTCAAATCATTCTTTATTCCTTGCAAAACATGCAATACATCCAAAGGCCTGACACAGACGAACAACAAATCAGATTCTCTCGCAACTATCCGGTTGTCGGTTGTGATAGTAATTCCCTTCCATTCCGACACCAGATTTTCTATTTTCGTCATGGTTCGGTTGGAAATAGCAGTCTCTTCGGCTTCAAGAACCCCTGACTTCAGGAATCCGTTTATCAGCATGCTTCCCATGCTGCCGTATCCGATAAAACCGGTTTTTTTCATTTTAATTCCTTCACTGTTACAGGGGAAGTTCGGTTCCTATCCCCTGTTCACCGGCCTTCTTGTATATCATAATTGCTGTTGCCATATCGTCCAGCGCAATACCGAGGTTGATGCTGATCGTACGTTCTTCGGCTTTCTCTCTTCCGGGTTTCAGGCCTGAAACAATCTCGCCTAAATCGGCATAGGGCTGCGGGGTGTTTTTGAAATAGCCGGTTTTGCGATAGTACTCCATTTGGTTTTTATCATCGGTTGCCAGCTTGTCGGCTTGCCTCAGCGCTTCGCCTTTCCAATATGAGTCGAAATCTACAGGAGAAGCAAAGGCTCCCTCAGCAAGCCAATCCGACTCGATCACCGGGGACGGATTTTTCAGTATCGGGCCGCTTGTCACTACTAAATCCAAACCAACCACCGCTTCCTTCGGGTTCTTTACGACTTCTATATCGACGTTTACAACCTCCCTCATCTCTTCTGCGAATCGCTGTGCTATTTCCGGATAAATATCGAATGCTTTGACTTTGGTAATTTTGAACAAACATGCCAATGCTTCAAGATTATTTCTACCCTGAACACCACAGGCCAGAATACCGGCAGAGGAGCTTTCTTTGCGTGCCAGATATTTTGCGGCTATGGCAGTTGCCGCGCCGGTGCGTCGCGCGGTGATCCATGTTGCATCCATTATTGCGAGAGGCAGGCCCGTTTCGGGGTCGTTCAGAATAAGCAGTCCACTAATGTAGGGGAGTTTCTTCTTCTGATTTTCAGGATATCCTGAGATCCATTTCACACCTGCTGCATTCATGCTCGGTATATATGCAGGCATCGCATGGATGAACGCATCTGCGCGAGTGTGGATTCCGGGTTTGGGAGGCATTTCAACCCGGCCTTCTCCCTTCTCGCGAAACATTTTATTCAACGCATCGATAATATCCGACATCGGCAGATTCAGAGTTTCCACGTCTTTTCGGCTCAAATACAATACTGTGATCGAATTCACGGCTTCTCTCCTTTGAGATTTCTGTCCTTTTATTATACGTTCCGCATAGCCTATTCGCTTTTCAATCTTCCCAGAAGGCCTTCCTGAAACATCCTTGCTGCAGGACCGACCTTACCGTTACCTACAGGCCGGCCGTCGATCTTAACAACCGGAAGCACTTCTGTTATGGTTCCGGTCAGAAATACTTCAACTGCACCGTAAAGCTCACTTTTATCGAAAAAGCGCTCTTGTACCGGATATTCCTTCTCCCGGCATATATCAAGAACCAATGACCGTGTAATACCGGACAGTATATCAGGCGTGAGAGGGTGGGTAATCAGCATGCCTTCCGATAAGATGAACAGATTCGAACTGCTCCCCTCACGGACAATCCCATCTTTTGAAACAAAAATTGCGTCATAGCATCCGGCATCCAGAGCCTTCTGCTTCGCAAGCACATTGGGCAGAAGCTGGACAGTCTTTATGTCGCAGCGACCCCAGCGAAAATCTTCGACAGTGATTGCGGAAATACCCGTTTCCCGTATAGGTGGATTCTTTCCCTCTATCTTTCGTACTGTCATAACCACCTGAACCGGTATATCTGCCGGAAAGGAGTGATTTCTTGGAGAAACACCTCTGGAAACCTGGATATAAACCGCTGCACGTTCTATTTTTGCCTTTGAAAAAAGATCAACAGCCGCTTTCCTGATTTCGTCGATCTGAACTTCGGGAAAATGAAGTTCTTTCATTGAGCGGTCAAGCCTGACAAAATGCTCTTTTATGCAGAACATCTTTCCGCCATAGCTCGCAATAACTTCGTAAACCGCATCACCAAACTGGTACCCCCGGTCTTCAACAGAAACGACAGCATCTTCTATGGGCATGATACGCCCGTTGATATAAGCTAATTCAGGCATTATTTAAAACCTCCCCTGGAAAATTTTATATAAGACAAAAGCTCTTTATACCCAAACCGGATAAAAATCAACTTTCTTCCAAACAGAATCTTTTTTAGATGCAGCCCCATTCCGGGCTTATCCAACCACCCCGACCAAACACGGCCATCCTCATTAATAAGTTTACGATATCCAACGATTGTTTCAACAACTGTTGAGGGCCACATGAGGAGATGTTTCTCCAGCTTTCTTCGGGAGCGGAATATTATATCGAACGCGGTCTCGGTAGAGAAGTCAGTGCCGATGAGGCGATGAAGGTTATTGAAATGGGGGAACAAGCCGGATTAGTGCGTACCGCCCGACTAAATGTGCTAAAAATGCCCCTTGCTTTTTGCCAGTGCTGCACTTGCTGCTGCCATGGGATAGACAAATTCAACTTCAAATATTGACACCAAAACCAAATGGTTGCCAATTCGAATCACTCATTACAAACGAGAAATCACGAACTGGTGATATGCGCGTAGGCGTTGTGGTTGTGGATGGACTCAAAATTTTCAGCGCTTACCGAAAACCATGTGATATTATCATCTTTTTTAAGCTTCTCGGCTATATCGCGCACAATATCTTCTACAAATTTGGGATTTGAAAATGCCTTTTCCGTAACCGCCTTCTCATCAACCCTCTTTAAAACTGAAAAGACATCACAGGAAGCCGATTTCTCCACAAGCTCTATCATGTCTTCCATCCAAATGAATTTCTTGAACCTTGTGGAAAGTCTCACTTCGCCCCGCTGATTATGTGCTCCTTTTTCGCTTATTTCTTTTGAGCATGGGCATACGGATGAAATGGGGACAATAACCTCAGATATAACATCGGTTTTACCGGATGGATCGTTTGAACCAATAATCCTGCACGTATAATCCATAAGGCCCGGAGCATTACTTACAGGAGCTTTTTTCTCAATAAAATAAGGGAAGGTCACCTCGATATGGGCCGACTCGGCGTTCAGATGATCCTTCATACTGTTTAAAATCACCGCTATGTTTTTCAACGACACTTCAGGACGGAAAAGGTGAAGCAGCTCAACGAAACGGCTCATATGTGTCCCCTTATATTTATGGGGCAGATCAACGTACATATTGATCATTGCGACGGTATTCTGAACGCTGTTGCGCCGGTCAAGAACCGTAATCGGATAATGAATATTTTTTATACCTACCTTGTTGATCGGTATTTTTCTGTAATCCCGCTGGCTCTGTATGTCTTTCATTTCCACTATTATTTTCTCCCGCCATTACCCCGTGGCTCGTAATTCGGCGTTTGTTATTTATCTTTGCCACAAAGCTACAAAGTCACCAGGTTTATTTTTTGTGTCTTTGTGCCTTAGTGGTAATTATTTTTGATCTACAGTCTTCGTTTCACTTCAACAGGTACTCCGTCTTCACATGGCTTAAGGCTCTGAAAATGTTTCCTCTTGCATTTTTATTGCTCATGTAAAGCTGCTTTAAGAGAACCTTGATCTCATGCCTTTTAGAAACTTTTGCAGATGGGCAGGGATTTGCAAAATCCGGGAATCCGTTTTCTGCTGCAAAACACCTTATGATATCCTCACCTGCAAAGGCAAGCGGCCTTATAATATTCAGCCTGTTATCAAAAAAGGGCTGGCAGGGAGACATGGTGCTTATTTGTCCGGCACAGCACATGTTCAAGAACAGGGTCTCGATAATATCATCCTGGTTATGGCCAAGAGCGAGCTTGGTGCATCCAAGTTCTTCAGCTATATTAAAAAGCCTTTTTCTGCGCAATCTTGAGCATAAAAAACAGGGATTCTCCCGATTAATTGAGCTGTGGCTCAGAATTCCGTAATCGGTATGCTCAATCCTCAAAGGAAACCCGGCATTACCGCAATAAGCTTCAAGCTCCACGGTGAACCCGCCATCAAATCCGGGGTCAATGTAAACCGGAAACAGCTCGTATTCAACCGGAACACGGACACGGCGTTCCGCAAGAAGCCATAAAAGCGTCAAGCTGTCTTTTCCGCCCGACAGTCCTACAACAATCCTGTCTCCGTCGGATATCATCTCATACCGGTGTATAGCTTTTCCAACAGCCTTGTTCAGCGCCCTGTATGTTTTACTTTTGATGATTTCGTAAATGTTGCTGACTATTCCTTTGGCTCTTGTTCCTGCAGCTTAACCTTTCCGGCCGCAATTTCCCTTAAAGCTATAACAATATCTTCGTTCTTCGGTGCGCTCACAAGATATTCCGAACCTTCACGAATCTGTCGCACCCTTTTTGCAACCATGTTAACAAGCAAAAAACGATTCGGCACTTTCTTTATGCAGTCTTCAATTGTTATTCTTGCCACGATATAACCTCCGTCATTCATTATCGGCTTGATTAAATATCATAATATTTCAACTAGTTCATAATACCTTTTTCCGCCAGGCGCATCCAAGACTATCTCTTCACCTGATTTTTTTCCTAAAATGGCTTTCCCAAGAGGTGAAGAAACGGATATGCGTCCTTTTTCAATATCCGATTCCTCAGGTCCCACTAGCTGATATTCTATACTTTCACCAGCGTCAATATTTTCAAGAACCACCTTGCACCCGAATACCGCCCGGTCTTTTGGCAGTGAATCCGGATCAATTACATCGGCATTTCCCAGTTTATACATGAGCTCGCCAATGCGGCATTGCAGATATGCCTGGCGGTCTTTGGCAGCCGCAAACTCAGCATTTTCGGAAAGATCACCATGAGCTCTTGCTTCCTCAATCGACTTTATATTTGCGGGTCTTTCAACTTTTTTTAAATATTCAAGCTCTTTTTTAAGAACTTCATAACCTTCTTTTGTAATGGGAATTCGTTCCAACGTTAACTCTCCTGAATTAAAAACATCGAATATAGAATATCGTACTTCGTCGTTCGTTGTTCATTGCTTCTCGTTGCCACAAAGACACGAAGTCACCAACTCAAATTTTTTGTGTCTTTGTGCCTTCGTGGCAATTATTGCCGATTTCCGATTCACGATCTACGTTCCGCTTGCCTCCTCACAACTTACGACTCTCGCCTCTTGCCTCTCGGCTATTCACAAATACTTCTCTGCCAGAATCTCAGCAATCTGAACTGCGTTTGTGGCCGCTCCCTTACGGATATTATCCGCAACAATCCACATGTTAATTCCGTTTGGAATTGATTCATCCTGGCGTATGCGGCCAACCAGAGTCAGGTCCTGCCCGGCAGCATCGATAGGAAGGGGATAAATCTTCTTACCCACATCATCAACCACTTTAACACCCGGAGCTTTTTTAAGCAATGCCCTGACCTTATCGGCTGAAATATAATTTTTAGTCTCGATATTCACGGATTCGGAATGGCTGAAAAAGACCGGAACCCGCACTGTTGTGGCTGTTACCCCGATACTGTTATCTTCCATTATCTTTCTTGTCTCATTTACCATCTTCATCTCTTCCTTGGTATAGCCGTTATCAAGGAAAACGTCTATATGCGGGAGACAATTGAATGCTATTCTGTGAGGATAGACATTCTTCTTATAATCAAGAAAATTTATCATGGCTCTTGTCTGGTCATAAAGCTCATGAATGGCCTTCTTCCCCGTACCTGAAACCGCCTGATATGTCGAAACAACAATCCTCTTTATTCCGCACTTCCTGTGGATAGGATTCAAAGCGACAACCATTTGAATTGTTGAACAGTTCGGGTTTGCAATAATGCCTTTCTTCTTATAATAGGCCACTGCGTGGGGATTCACCTCCGGAACCACAAGAGGAACATCGGGATCCATACGCCACGCACTTGAATTGTCAATAACCACACATCCTGCCTTTGCTGCAACCGGCGAAAATTCAAGACTCGTACCGCCGCCGGCCGAAAACAGAGCGATATCCATCCCCTTGAATGATTTCCTGGTCATCTCTTCTACGGGAACTGAGTCGCCTCTGAACCGAAGCGTCCGCCCTGCCGAACGGCTTGAGGCCAAAAATTTAATGGATTTGACGGGGAAATTCCTCTCTTCGAGGCATTCTATCATCTGGTTCCCTACAGCCCCCGTCGCCCCCGCTACCACTACATTAAATTTTCTTTTTGACATTTCTCTTCTTCCTTCGAATCTGGTTTACAGTTTGACATCAAATTTTGGACATCGAATATCGAATTTCGCCTCACGCCTCTCGCCTTACAACTCACCATCAATTATATATTTCTTCACAAGATCTCCGACTTCACTTGTAGTATAACCCATTTTACCGGCAGCAACATCTTTCAAGTCATTGCGGAGAACTTTTTTCACCGCATTCTCTATCATAAGAGCGGCCTTTTCTTCTCCGATTGTCTCAAGCATAACCTGCACAGCAAGAATTGCGGCAATCGGATTTATCACCTGCTTGCCGGTATATTTTGGCGCGGAACCCCCTATCGGCTCAAACATCGAAACACCCGAAGGGTTTATATTTCCACCCGCTGCTATCCCCATGCCGCCCTGAATCATTGCGGCAAGATCGGTAATTATATCGCCGAACATGTTGTCGGTAACAATGACGTCAAACCATTCGGGATTTTTTACCATCCACATGCAGATCGCATCGACATTTGCGTAATCGGTTTTGATCTCGGGATACTCCTTTGCAACGTCACTGAAGGTGCGTTCCCAGAGATCAAAAGCGTAAGTAAGCACGTTTGTTTTGCCGCACAGGGTCAGTTTTTTCTCCCTGTTTCTTTTCCGGCAGTATTCAAAGGCATACCGGATACATCTTTCTACCCCTTTACGGGTGTTGATCGATTCCTGAATCGCAACCTCATCAGGCGTGCCTTTCTTAAGAAATCCGCCGGCTCCGGTATAGAGGCCTTCCGTGTTTTCACGAATAACCGTAAAGTCTATATGCTCCGGCCCCTTATTTTTCAGCGGCGTTTCAACGCCTTCATAAAGCCTCACAGGTCGCAGGTTGATATACTGGTCAAAATGAAATCTTAATTTTAAGAGTATTCCCTTTTCAAGTATCCCCGGTTTGACATCAGGATGTCCGATTGCGCCGAGATAGATGGCATCCGAACGGGCCAATGATTCAAGAACGGCGTCATTAAGAAGTTCGCCTGTTTTCTTATAATGCTCTCCGCCCAGGTTGTAATTTTCATAGGCAAGCCGGAAACCGAATCTGCCAGAAACAGCATCAAGCGCTTTAATCCCTTCGGCGATAACTTCAGGCCCGGTGCCGTCGCCAGGTACCACGGCAATCTTATATTCCTTTGTCATTATATTCTATAACCTTTTAAATAGTCGATAATAAAAATCCCCAACCCATAGCCATGCGGACGGGGCCTCGCTTTTCACAAAATATTATGAGTGATTATACAGTAGTTGAACCGCGCTCGTCATTTTCGCGGATTTCAGGTTTTTTATGTTTCATGCTTCTGTAATATCGCAGGGTTGTCAGAGGTCCTGAAATTACATATGCAAGACAAAGGACAAACAGGGCTATTGACGGTTGTGCCGCAATAAAAATCAGTACAAGAAGCGCCGTAACCATCATATGGAAATTTATGCGCCGGAAAAGTTCGGGCTTCTTAAAACTGTTATACTTTATCGGGCTTACCATCAAAAAAGAGAGGAGATAAAGCATAACGAGTATCAAAACAGGGTTAGCCTCTCCGCCCATATCAAACCTGCTGAATAACAGCAGGGTGACCGCGTTCATACCGGCTCCGGCGGGTATGGGGAGACCGACAAAGTAATCGCTGCTTACAGAGCCGGTCTGTGTATTGAAACGGGCCAGCCTGAGAGCGCCGCAGGCCATGAACAGGAAGGCGGCAAGCCACCCGAGTCTCCCGTAAGGCTTAAGGGCCCAGAGATACATCATCAATCCGGGTGCAACTCCGAAAGAAACGAGATCCGCAAGGGAGTCATATTCCACGCCGAATCTGCTCGTGGTCTTTGTGGCTCTGGCAATCTTTCCATCCAGTATGTCAAACACAATAGCAATCATAACAGAAATGGCAGCGGCAGGATATTTTCCTTCGATCGCGGCTATAATCGCATAAAACCCGCAGAGGAGGTTCAGGGATGTGAACAAATTAGGCAAAATATATATCCCTTTATTAAGCTTATATTTTTCGAATCTCTTCTGTTTTCTCATTAGATATAACCCAGAATGCTTGAACCTGCTTTAACCCTGTTTCCGACCGTAACGGAAACTTTGGCATCGGCAGGGAGATAAACGTCAAGGCGTGATCCGAAACAGATCATGCCGAATCGTTCACCCCTTCTCACAGAATCTCCTTCCTTCAGTCTGCATATTATCCGCCTCGCAATAAGGCCGGCTATCTGTACCGTGCAAAAGGTTTTGCCTTTATCCGTTTCAATTAAAACCGCATTATGCTCATTTTCTTTCGATGCCTTATCAAGATTTGCGGAAAAAAATTTTCCCGGAAAATAGCTTATACCTTTCACCTTTCCTTCGTGGGGAATGCGGTTTACATGGACATTAAACACTGACATGAAAATACTTATCTTTATGCAGTTTCCCATAACAAAAGGGCTTTCTTCCACAGGCGCAACAATAATCACCCTTCCGTCCGCCGGTGAAACAACAGTTCCTTGATACATCGGCACCACTCTGTCCGGGTCTCTGAAAAACCAGCAGATAAAAAAAGTGATTGTAAGACCGATAATCGCAATTGGAGCAGCGCCGACCAAGGCAAAAACCGCTGTTGCAAAAGCCGCCGCAATTATAAAGTAAAAACCCGGTTTTGCAATAGGAAATGCGTACTGATCATCAGGATCAGGTCTTGTAAATTTAACCATTATTTTTATCCCGTTTTATGCAAAGTTTGACGGCTTAAAAAAATCAAAGAGATTGCCCTGCCCGTTGCTAATTCGCATTAGCTAATTACTCGGAATACCGATACGTTACAAGCGCAATCCCTGTATGTTTCACAATATAAAATTTTTATGCCTTGGCTTTATATCAAATATTGTAACATCTTGTCAAATATGATTCGACGTTCTCGTAAAAAGCCGTTCAATCCGCAACGGCGGATTGACGCAGAGAACGCACAAAAGGGCCATTTCCGGAAGGAAGCTATTTCCTCTGCTGGTATTTCCTGACTGCCCTGTTATGTTCCTTATAATCCACTGAAAAGAAGTGGGAACCGTCATTCTTTGAAACGAAAAAGAGATAGTCGGTTTCAGCAGGATATAGAGCTGCTTTTATTGATTCATAGCCAGGGCCGGCAATTGGGCCCGGCGGAAGTCCTTTTAGTTTATATGTATTATAAGGAGTTATCTCTGAAAGATTTTTACGGGTTATATTGCCGTTAAAATTTTTTATTCCGTATATTACTGTGGGATCGGTTTCTAGACGCATCCCCTTTTTCAACCGGTTATGAAAAACCGATGAAATTTCCTGTCGCTCATCCTGCGATGCTGTCTCTTTTTCAATTATTGAAGCAAGGGTAATTATCTCATGGGTTGAAAACCCTAGCTCTTTGGCCCTTTTTTCCCATTCGGGAGTAAATACAGACTGAAATTTTTCAACCATGGCTGAAATGATATTTTCGCAAGACTCATCTTTCGAGAAATAATATGTATCCGGGTAGAGATAACCTTCAATAGTACCGGCATGAATCCCCTTCCCTTTCAAAAATGACGGGTCTGTGGCAATTTTCATAAAGTTTTCGACTGTTCCGAAACCTGCCTCCGATATTACGGAAGCAACCTGCTGCATATTGTATCCTTCCGGAACGGTAATCTTGTGAAGATGGACCTTTCCTCTTAACATCGTATCAAATATCAATGCAGGAGACATCACTGATGAAAGGGCATACTCTCCTGCACGTATTTTTTTATCATATCCTTTTATGCGGGCAAATAACTTGAATTTTAAAGGATTTTTAATAACACCCGCTTTCTCCAGAGCGTCAATGGTTGCATTAAAGGACTGGCCTTTCTCAATAATCACAAACTTTGTAACATCCTCTCTGCCTGCCGGCTCGCCGACATAATTCATTACATCAAATAAAATAAACGATACCGTTACGATAAGTACCGTAAGAAGCACCAATGATATTTTAATTAATTTACCCATTTATTCTTTCAGCAGATCATTAAGCTTCCCGTTGCCGTGGGTCCGCCAGGGCGGAGTTCGAACTTAGGACTTTGAAAATCGAATATTGAATTTCGGACATCGAATATCGACTAACGCTTCTCTCCTTACGCTTGACGACTTATGCCAATCGCCTCTGTGCCTTTGACTCATTTATTCACAATTAACCATTCACTTTTCATTCTCTGCGTCAACCCCCAATCATCCGCGCTTTTTTCCAAGATATCAAAGATGTAATTAAAAATAAAGAGGGTTTTTATTTTAAGAGCCTTGCTTATAAAAGCATAAAGACATATAATCGTTATAACTATTCAGCCACAGATTCACACAGATGAACGCAGATAGATTAAATACAAAGAAATAACATATTATTCTTGGAATTTTTATGAAACTTATAATGAGATTGGTGATGGATTTCCGGAATTTGTATCTGATAATAAAAGAAAAAATATCAGTGATGATCAGCGAAGATCGGTGGCTGAGTATTTACTGATCTTTCCTCAAAAACAATTATTTTTTTAAGGAACTATAAGATTGAAACTAAAAAACAATACAAATTCCGAATATAAAGGCTTCGAACAGGGACCGATCCGGCCTCCAAGCGAAGCATACAGCCTTTTAATAAGGGTAACAAGAAATTGCCCATGGAACCGCTGCGCCTTCTGCCCCGTCTATAAGAGATCCAATTTTTCCCTCCGGCCTGTGGAACATGTTATAAAAGATATTGATACTGTTCACAAGCATATCACAGCATTGCTGAAACTTGCGGATAAATCGAGCCCAAAAGGCCGGGTTGAAATAGATACAGGCAGCCTGAAAATTATCCCGGAAGAAAGACAGGCCTTCAATGCCGCATACCACTGGATGGCATTCGGAATGAAATCGATATTTATTCAGGATGCAAACAGCCTGATACTGAAACCATCGGATCTTATTGAAATTCTTAATCATCTCAATAATTGCTTCCCCTGGACCGAAAGAATAACATCGTATGCAAGATCACATACAGTCGCAAGAATAAGCGACAGCGACCTTTCCTCGATAAGGGCGGCCGGGTTAAACAGGATACATATAGGCCTTGAATCAGGATCGGACAAAGTTCTGGAACTGGTAAAAAAAGGAGTGTCAAAAGAGACCCAGATAAAGGCAGGACAAAAGGCAAAAAAAGCCGGATTTGAACTTTCCGAATATGTCATGCCGGGACTCGGCGGCGCAGGTTTATCAAGGGAACATGCCTTAGAAACTGCGGACGCATTGAACAAAATAAATCCCGATTTTATAAGGCTGCGAACCCTTGCAATTCCTGAAAATATCGGACTCTATAACGAATACAAAGCTGGCCGTTTTGAAAAATGCACCGACCTGATGATGGCAAAAGAGATTCTTCTCTTTATAGAAAATTTAAATGGTATAACAAGCATGATCAAAAGCGACCATATTTTAAACCTGTTTGAAGACGTTGAAGGAAAACTGCCTCAGGACAAAGAAAAAATAATGAGTGTTCTGCATTCATTTCTCGATATGCCGCAGGAGCAGCAGATTAAATACCAGATTGGGAGGCGGCTTGGAATATTTTCACGCCTTGCCGATATGAAAAATCCGACCAGGCTTGAAAATGCTGAAAATGCGTGTATAAGATTTGGAATAACTCCCGATAATGTAGATAAAACGGTTGATGAACTGATGCAAAGATTTGTATAAGATCGGA
>Ga0268284_1000349_pt1 | contig 34270 bp, 30 predicted proteins | sample saktaG_14_FD_190137 | JGI IMG/M metagenome (GOLD analysis project Ga0268284, IMG submission 190137) | Saline water microbial communities from Sakinaw Lake, British Columbia, Canada - sak_2013_06_06_40m | ecosystem: Environmental > Aquatic > Non-marine Saline and Alkaline > Saline ...
ACCGTGGCCGACGACCCCTTGAGTGCGGTCGCGGAAGGTACGGGCGTAGTGCTGAATGAGTTGAATTTTATAGCCAAGTCTAAGCTTGGGCGATAGGTGATTCGAATATTTCTGCGGATGGAGCTTCGGTCGTAAGCCGTTATATGACGGTGGAGCGTGCTGGGTGAAGTCGAAATTGTGGATTGTTTTGCTGGTAGTCTCGCTTGGTGTCTATATATTCCTACGCAGTGGCGTACGCATATTTGCGAGTGAGACCCTTTATCCTTTCTCAAATGCCTATCGCTGGCTTGACCAGTCTGTCGGTTTGCATGTGCGCGCTGCTTTCACGCGTGTGAATTATGCAACGCGTTATGCCAAACAAGAACGTGAACTGACGCGCCTTCAAGTCATGTTCGCCGAAGCGGAAACGCGCGAGACGGAAGTCAAACATTTACGTGCCCTTCTGGAGTACACCCCGCCTGTGGCTTGCCGTTGGATGGCGGCTCCGATTATTTCACGCGGGGGAACAGCAGGCATTTGGCAGGCAGTCCGCGTTGGAAAAGGGTCTGTCCACGGGGTGCGCAGGGGCGACTTGGTGATGGTGCCAGAGGGGGTCGTCGGACGTGTGTCAGACATCTCGCTGCATACCAGTGAGGTGATGCTCATCACGGATCCCAACAGCCGCGTGGCGTGTGAATTAGATTTGCCTTCCGAGGAAGGCACGGGGATTGTCCGTGGCATTCTGTACGGCGGCGGAGTCCGCCCGGGCGGAGATCCGAAGTTGACACTTCTGTATGTGGTGGAGCCCATGCGGCTGCGCTATATGGCGCGTGAATTTGAGCCTGCACCGCGTACGCGCGTCATCACCTCTGGGCTCGGTAATGCTTTCCCCAAGGGGTTGACCATTGGCTATGTGCTGTCGAGCATGATGGATCCCCAGAATCTTTCGCGCGAGGCCGAGGTGATGCCGGCGGTCGACATGGCTGCGCTCCGGGATGTTTTCATCTTGTCTGCAAGGGAGGAAAACCATGCTCCCTGATATGTCTTTTGTTCTTGGAGTCGTCGCGGTGCTGACTGCAACGGTCTTGCAGGACATGCTTCCTGTAACCGCGCTGTTGCCGGTCAAGGGCTATTTTCTCACGGCAGTTGCCGCGTATTATGTGTTGACCAAGCCCAAGCTGATGAGTGGCGTGATTGTGATATGGGCCGGCATGTTGACAGATGTGCTGGGCGGACTTCCCAACGGGTGTACCTTTTTTTTTCTGCTCCTTGTCTATGCGCTTTTGTTGGCGTGCAAGCGGATTCTGATCGAGGCGACCATTTGGCAGGGCACGGTATTGATGGCGATCTTCAGCATGCTTCAGCAGGTCTGGACGCATGTATGGGTCCGCCAAACAGGCATCACCTTTTTTTCAATGGACATGCTCAAGCTTGCAGGATTTTCGGCGGCCATGGGGCTCTTGACAGGGTTCTCAATGTTTGTGTTGTGTACATGGCTGGAACGATTTAAAGGTGTGGTGGATCAGGCGTCGACCGCGGGTGAAGGAATGAATGGAATCGTATGACGGACAGAAGCTGACGGATAGCTGGCGCATTGCGCTGATGGCGCTTCTTTTTGGCGCGGCTATTCTGTTTTTAGCGCAAGCGCTGTATCACGTGCAGGTGGTACAGGGGTCGGCCTTTTCTAATGATCAGGCGCGGCAGAGCATTCGCCGCGTCCAAGTGCCTGGGACACGCGGTAAAATCGTGGATCGTAACGGGGTCTGTTTGGCTGAGAATCGGGCCAGTTACTGCATTGCCTATTATGTCGAAGAGTTACGCAAGCGTGGCAAATGGCTTAACACCATTAATGCGGTCAATGAAAATATCGACAAGCTTGCAGGGGTGCTCGGCGTCCCGCGTGATATTTCTTATGCTGCCGTCTCGAATCATGTGATTCGGAGTTTGCCCATGCCCTTGATCGCCTGGAGGGATGTTGATCCCGTCACGTTGGCGCGTTGGGCTGAGAACGCAGACCAGTTTCCCGGGGTTGACGTCTATGTTCAGCCGGAGCGTTCTTATCCGGAGAAGATGTTGGCGGTGCATCTGCTGGGGTATGTCCGTCGCGACCGTCCGCCGCGTCCGCGTCCAGGGGAAGAGGCTCACTTCTATTTGCCAGAAATGTATGGTGCTATCGGTCTTGAGAGCTACTATAACGAATGGCTGACGGGGCAGCTCGGAGAACAGTTGATTCGCGTGGATGCCCGAGGATATAAGCATAAAGTCTGGGAAGGCGAGCCAGCGGTGGCGGGACGCGATTTGACGCTGACCCTCGATGTAACGATTCAACGTGCGGTGGAGTCCGCACTTTACGAGAAGCGCGGCGCGTGTGTCGTGCTGGATCCGCGTAATGGCGAGATCCTGGCCATGGCGAGTATGCCGACGTTTGATCCGAATGAGTTTATCCCTGTGATTCGCCAAGGGGCATGGACGCGGCTTGTTGAAGACGAGGCTCATCCCTTGCTCAATCGCGCCATCCAGGGCCGATATGCACCGGGGAGCATCTTTAAGCCGGTGACGGCTTTTGCGGCGTTGGGGCTGAAAGACTTTGATCCCAACGCGACGCATACCTGTACGGGCACGTTTGAGTTGGGGACCATGCGGTTACGGTGTTGGGATACGTATGGACATCAGGAGCTCGCGTTGCGTAAAGCCATTGAACAATCGTGCAACAGTTATTTCTGCAACCTGGGCAATACGATTGGCTATTCCGTCATTTACGCGCAAGCGGAACTCCTTGGATTTGGTGCGAAGACAGGTGTTGATCTGCCCGGCGAAAATGCAGGGCTGCTTCCGAACGCGCAGTGGAAACTCAATCGGATGAATGACCGGTGGCGTCCGGGGGATACCTGCCAGCTCGCCATCGGGCAGGGATTATTGTTAGCGACACCCTTACAGATGGCGCGTCTGGCGGCGACGATCGCCAACGGCGGCAAGGTCTATCAGCCGCACCTCCTGAAGAAAGACGGCGCGGTGGAGCCTCTGCGTATAATGAACTGGTCTGAGGCGGCCTTGGCTGTTGTGAAGGGCGGCATGCAGGATGTCGTCACGTCCGGTACCGGACGGCGGGTTCAGCTTCGTGGCACGTCCGTGAGCGCGAAGACCGGCACCGCAGAAGTGGATGTGAATGGCAAGCGTCATAAGAATACGTGGCTCATGGCGTATGCGCCGTCGGAAGAACCGCAAGTCGCCATCGCGATGGTGATTGAAGACGGGGAGTCAGGGGGCAAGACCGTCGCGCCGCTCGTGAAAGAGATTCTCGTGTCTATTTTCGGAGAGCATACGAATATGCCGCCTGTGAACGTAGAAGCATCTATACCGACGGGAGGCGACTGACATGTTTAAGAATAGAGAAAGTCTGGCGCGCTTCCGCTTGTTTAATCCGCTGATGCTCATGAGCATGGTGTGCTTAGCCGTCATGGGTGTATTGTATATTTACAGTTCCTGCTCTGTGCGGGAGGACGCCGATTTACAGCAGTTATATATCCGTCATGCGGAAGCGCTCGTGCTGGGCCTCCTCCTGTATGGTGTGGCGGCCTTTATTAATTATCGACGCCTGCTGGCCTGGAGTTGGCTTGCGTATGGCGTGATCCTGGTGCTGTTGATCCTGGTGCCGATTATAGGGGATTCGCAGATGGGCGCCAAGCGTTGGCTCTTTGGCATTCAGCCCTCAGAACCCGCCAAGCTGGGGATTATCATGATGTTGGCGTGGCTATACAGTCGCAGGGGCGGAACGCGCGGTGCGGGCATGTTCTTCCTGACGTTACTGGTCGCGGGGATTCCGGCGGTGTTGATTTTACTGCAACCCGACTTGGGGACGGCGATGGTCCTGGTCCCGACGGTTTTTATGATGATGTTTGCTGCGAATGTGGCGCCGAAACTTTTATGGGGCGGGACTTTGATCGCCTGTGTGGCAGCAGGTCTGGTGTTGGGTCTCGTGTATGTGACCGAAACTGTCAAGATGCCGACGGAGCGCCGTGAGGCGCTGATCCGCGCGACCTGTCTGCGCGATCATCAGTTAAGGCGTTTGCAAGTCTTCATATTTCCGGACAAGGATCTGCATGGAAGCGGATATAACCTGCGGCAATCCGAAATAGCGGTCGGTTCGGGCGGCGCATGGGGGAAAGGGTATTTGCAAGGCGAACACTATATGCTGGGATATCTTCCCCCATCTGTGTCGTCCAATGATTTTATTTTCGCAGTCCTGGCCGAAGAGGCTGGTTTTGCGGGAACACTAATGGTGCTACTCCTTTTCTTGTCCTTGACAGGGACAGGTTTGTGGGTGGCCGTTCGATGTAGGGATGACGGAGGGCGACTATTCTGTGTGGGCGTGGTGACCTTGATGTTTAGTCATACATTCATCAATATAGCCATGACAATCGGACTGATGCCGATCACAGGGCTGCCGTTACCGTTTATCAGTTATGGCCGAACATTTATGCTGACCATGATGGTCGCATTAGGTCTGATTCAAAGTGTCTCCATGTATGGACGAGAACCGGAGACACATTTTTCGTAGAGGCTTGATTCGTCAAGCTATAAAAAGAGGAGAAAAGAAATGAACGTGTTGAAACCCTTAACCGAGGGGATTAAGAAAGTGATGGGATGGATTAAGCGATCAGCGCCCAAGCGCGAGATTATTGTCAATGCCGAGAAACTGGAGACGCGTGTGGCGGTTGTTGAAAATGGGTGTGTTGAAGAATATCTGGTTGAACATCCAGGAGAAGAACGCTTAGTGGGGAGCATCTTTAAAGGACGCATCCAAAACTTGGAGCATGACCTGCAGGCTGCATTTGTAGACATCGGGTTAAAGAAGAATGCCTTTCTGCATTATTGGGATATGATCCCAGACGATGACAGCCGATTGGATGAAGATGATGAAAATGCACGTCCCTCCCGCCGCAAACGTGTTTCAAATGAAGAAATCAGCAAGCGGTTCCCGCCCGGGACAGAAATTGTCGTCCAGGTGACCAAAGGCCCCATCAGTACAAAGGGGCCGCGCGTGACCGCGAACTTGAGTTTGCCGGGACGTTATCTGGTGATGATGCCCGGGACACATCTGCGGGGCGTCTCACGTAAGATTGGTGACGCGAAGGAGCGTCAGCGACTGAAAAAGATTCTTGACCGGATGCCGTTGCCAGAGAACGCGGGCTTGATTGTTCGCACTGTCGGGTCAAATGCGAATCAGCGTTCTTTCGTGCGCGATTTACGCAATCTGATGGAAGCATGGAACGAGTTACAAGAAAACATCAAGAACCTGCCCGCGCCCACGTGTGTTTATCAGGAACCGGATTTGGCCGAGCGCGTTGTCCGTGACTGGCTGACGGAAGAGATCGACTGTGTCACGATTGACGACTTCGATGCGTATACGCGCATTCGGAATGTGGCCGCGCGTATTTCGCGTCGCGCCAAGGGTATGATCCGGCATTATGACGGACACTTGGCCATTTTTGAACACTACGGGGTTGAGCGTCAAATCGAAGAGACCTTCCGCCGTAAAGTAAATCTCAAATCAGGCGCTTACTTAGTGATTGAAGAAACAGAAGCGCTGATTTCGATTGACGTCAACACGGGACGACATCGCGGCAAAGGGTCTCAGGAAGATGCCATTCTCGAAGTGAACATCGAGGCGGTTGAAGAAGTTGCGCGTCAATTGCGGTTACGAAACATTGGCGGTTTGGTCGTTCTTGATCTGATCGATATGAAGTCCAGGAAGCACCAAAACACAGTCTATAAGACCATGAAACAGGCCTTAAAGCGTGATCGCGCACGGACAAACGTGCTTCAGATTTCCGAACTTGGACTGATGGAAATGACCCGCCAGCGCCAGGAAGAAAGCCTGCTGTCCAAAATGTACTCGGATTGCCCCTACTGCCGTGGACATGGCAGCGTCAAATCGCCGCTTGCGTTGAGTGCTGACATTCAGCGGCAAATTGGCGCCCTGATGCGTAAGGGCGCGCAAGAGGGGCACGATGTCAACCTGCAGGTGATTGTGGCTCCGAGCGTGCTGGATCGTCTTCGCAAAGAAGATGAAGCGTTTCTTGTGGAGCTCCAACGCCGTTACACAGGCCGTCTGACCTTCAAGTCAGAGATGTATCGTCATCCAGAGTCCTTCTGCATCGTGGATGCAGATGAGGGTAAAGTTTTGTATTCCGTTGGCGACTCAAAAACAGTATAATAATCAGCCACATGAGAAAAGCTCTAATTTTTGTGGGTATAGGGGTCATGTCATGGGTTTGCCTTGGACAAGTTCCGTCCAAGGCCCAATCCTTTTTAGACATGAAGTCGGACATCGAAAAATTCGAGAGTACGGCTGATCGTTTTGAGGTCAACCAGAAGACAGGCTGGATTATTTTGACAGGCCATGTCAAAGTCATTACAGACAAGCAGGAAATGACTGCGGATCAAGCGAAGATTCACCGTGAAAGTGGTGCTGTGCAAGCGGTCGGACACGTGGTTATTATGCAGCCAGGAATGGGAGACTGGCGCGGTGACTATGTGGAGTATAACTACAAGACGGGTAAAGGTCTTGCCTTGAATGGCTATTTGAAATCCAAGGATTTCGGAGTCTATGCGAAGCAAATGGCCCGTACGGAAGAGGGGCTTTATCTGGCGGACGGCGTGTCGGTGACGACTTGCACGAACGCCTTTGACCGATTGCACTGGCGCATCGCGGGTAAAGCCCGGTTCAAAGATGGGGACTATGTGGAAATTTATAATGGGGTGCCGTATGTGTTTGGTGTCCCGTTCTTCTATTTCCCCTATTGGTATCGGGCGATGGACATCGATTACGGTGTCCGTGTCTATCCAGGGTACACCTCGCGTTGGGGGGGCTATGTCCTGCTGTCGTACACGCTGAATATTTATCGCTCTGCAAAGCAGGAGGGGCCGAAACTGGATGCGACCTCTCATCTGGAATTCAGGTCGAAGCGTGGGGTGGGTGTGGGGGAGACGTTCGAATGGGATCTCAAGCGATGGGGAGTAGGTGAATTCAGCGCTTTCAACTATTGGGATATTGATCCGAATGAGGACAATGGTGCACATAACTGGTCGTCGCCGATCCCTTCTGAACGCTACAAACTGGCAATTTTGCATTCGACAGATATTACGCCGCGCGACTTGTTCCTGTTGCGCGCAAACTATCTGAGTGATTCGGAAGTCCTGGACGATTATTTCGAAAGAGGTAATCGAGAGGAGAGCATCCCCATCAATTTCGCATCGTATGAGCATCGCGAACACGCTCTGGCTGCGGGCGCGCTCGTGAGTGGTCCGCTCAACGAGTTTTATGGGGGTGTTGCTCGCTTGCCGGAAGCCTGGCTTGATATTGTTCCAACGCCAATCTTTAATACCGGGATCAACTACGAAAGTCAAACCCGGATCGGCTATCTGGAGCGCCAGGCAGCCTATTATTCACGGGCAGATCCCGATTTCAAATATTATCCCGGGGAATGGGCCGATTATCAAACCGCTCGCGGGAACACTGCGCATCGCTTGACTTATCCTATGAAGTTCTTTGATGCGGTCAGTCTTGTTCCTCGGATGGGCTACCAGGGAACCTATTACCAGGATTCATATACAGGCGATGCGCTTTACCGGCATGCCGGCGAAGTGGGCGCGGAGGCTTCGATGCGTATCGTGTCGGGATGGGAAAATGGGTGGCGTCATACCCTTGAGCCTTATATCGATTACAGTTGGCAACCCGTGGACTGGAGTGCAGATGGAGAGAACAAGGCGTATATGTTTGACAAGATTGACCGCTCCTTTGAGTGGCTTGATCAGTTTGGCACGGATGGCGTCTGGCTGCCCTACAACTGGCATGGCATACGCCCGGGCATCCGTAATCTGTTCCAGACGAAAAGCGAGACAACGGGAGCGCCGCGCACGCTTTTGGATGTCGATACGTATGCGGCCATTCAATTGCCGAATGGCTCCACGAGTGACGCTCAGCCTAACATCGCCGATGATGGCGCCCGCATGGTGGGCATGAAGACACTCTTCAGTCCGATCGAATCCTTCGAGTCGCGTGTGGTGGTGGAATGGGATACCGAACAGGAAAAGTTTGCGTATGTTGATTTGGGCGCCCATTATAAGTTGAATAAAAGGTTTAGCGTGGGGGCTGGCTATCTGGCCCGCGACCACGAGCTTTATGATTTTGACACATCTCTTGTACCCCAATGGGATCGGGCAGAGCAGAGTGTATTTTATACTGGATTTTTCCATGAACTTACCGATGCTTGGGCTTGGAGCATGTTCGTGCGCTATGATACGGATGCCGGGGCTCTGGATGAGGTCGGAGGATATCTCCAATACAGTTTGGACTGTTTGGTGTTTCAGTTGAGGTCATCCTATCGATCCTCCTTCACAAGAATGGACGGTTCTGAAAAGGATAGTGATTTTCGGATTTCATTCATAGTCTGGCTCCGGGCGATGAACCAGAAGCAAGGGAATAAGTGGGATCGTTTTTAAAGTATGATGTTTGAAGGAGGTCGTGCCATGGCAGTCACTAAGCATAAAAAAACTCAGGTTCTTGCGCGTCAGTCCGTCCCAAAGAAACCCGTGGCCAAGAAGGGTGCGGCTGTAAAAGTAACGGCTCCGAAGAAGCCGGTTAAGAAGGCGGGGGTTTCGCGGAAGATAGCCGTCCCCCTCAAGGAAAAGGTCATTGAGAAAAAGGTCATTCCCGTTCCGCTCAAGCCCAACGCGCAGACCTGTCCGCTGGTCTTGGATGGTCTTGTTAAGCCAGAAGATTTTTCTCCGCGTGAGTGCTTCTCCTGCGATGAATTCGACTGTCGTTTTTATACGGACGAAGAGCATTCAGGTCCGCTGGGCAGTCCTCGTTTCATCAGCGATGAAGCGGGAGAGGATGAGGAGGAGGCTGATCTGTTGGGTTCGGACAGAGGCGAGGACGACAGCGAACCGTGGAGCGATGAAGATGAATAATGGGGTAAATTATGCGACTCGTTAAATATGTTTTACTCAGTGTTCTGATAGCCTGTGTCGCGGGTGCCGCAGACAAGCCGTCAGCGTCCAGTTCTGCTGCCGCCAAAGCGAAGAAGCCTCAGGTTCTTGAGCTGATTAACCCCGCGAATGACATCATGACAAAGGCGCAAGAGGCCTATATTGAGGATGACTCGAAAAAGGCCATTTCGCTCTTGCGGGAGGCTCTTGCGGCGTTGATTAAAGTGGAACAAGACAATCCGGATTTGGCACCCTTGCCCGAGTTTGCGCCAGTTCGTTTTCGCAAGGCCATCTGCGAGACGGAGATTGAACGTATCCTGCTAGATGAAGCGCAGTCCTCTTCTCGAACCATTGCGGTGACAGATACCCGCGAGTTGGAACAAATGCGCGCAGACCGCAAGAGCGCGGCGGCTACCAATCGCGTCATAGAGGTGACACGCAAGCTCTATTCCAAGCAGAGCGGTGCGGAAGTGGATGCAGAGGCCGTGGCTGCGGATGCTCCGAAAGCGGAAGCAAAGCCAGTATCGGATCAGCCGGTCAAGATCAGCGAGGAACTCGAGTGGGCTAAGGATATGATCTTAGTTGGACGCTTTGATGAGGCGGATCAATCCTTGGTTAAAGTGTTGAAGAAAGAGCCGGAAAATAAAGAGGCGCGTTTTCTGATGGCGCTTTCGAAAGTGGAGCAGGACAAGCCGACGGATGCGTTAATCGTATTGGCGGATTTGATGGAAGACGCTCCCTCGGATGAAGCTATTCTTCTGCTGGCGGCAGGTGCGCATCTCGCCACAGGCGCTTATGCAAAAGCCATGGAAATTTTGGACAACGTCATGAAGACGAATCCGCAGCGGCCGGATGCCTATTTAAATATGGCGTGGCTTTTGTTGGACATGCGACCGGATGCGACAGCAGAAGCCGAGCTCTATTATCGTCAAAGCGTGAAGTTGGGGCTTGTCCGGAATCGTGATCTGGAGCGGCGTCTGGGGATTAAGCAGTAACCCGTGTGCGAGGGATGAAAGGTAGAAGGCTAAGACCTTACGGAGCATGAAGCAGATTGATAGTTCCCAGTATTTAGAGATACTTGCCGCGACCCGCCAGTCGTGGCAAAATCGTTATTATGCCATGTACTCCAGCATTCTCAAGGGGGTTGTCGTAGATCCGGTGTTGATGCAAGTGCCCGTAGATGACCATCTGGTGCATCGGGGAGATGGCGTCTTCGATACCTTTAAGTGTGTACGTCGCGGTGCCTATAATCTAGAGGCTCATTTGAAGCGACTGGTACGCTCGGCCAGTGAAATCGGGCTGCTCTGGCCTGGCGGACCGGAGGAGATTCAGGACACCGTGATTCAGACGCTGGCCTTTGCCAACAAGGACGACTGCTCGTGTCGCGTCATTTTAGCGCGCGGTCCTGGCGGGCTGGGGGTCAGCCCTTACGAGTCGCCGCATCCAGCGCTCTATATCGTGGTCTATATGGCCGGAACTCCCTTTATGCACGCGCATCCCGAGGGGGCGCGTGTGAACAAGAGTCGCGTGCCCGTCAAATCAGGCAATTTCGCGACGTATAAGCATTGTAACTATTTGCCCAATGTGATGATGAAGCGGGAGGCTGTTGATGCGGGCGTTGATTTCGTTGTCAGTTATGATCGGCAGGGTTTCTTGGCGGAAGGCGCGACAGAGAATGCCGGGATTGTGACGGCTGAGTGTGAACTTCTTTTTCCGAAGATGGACTATGTGTTAGACGGCACTACCATGCTGCGGGTGATCACATTGGCAGAGTCATTGGTGCAGGATGGCACGTTGAAGCGCGTGATCTTCACCGATATAACCGAAGCGATGGTCTGTGCGGCGACAGAAATTTTAATGATTGGTACGACCTTAAATGTCGCCTCCGCTTGCAGGTATGAAGGGGCGTCCGTAGGGGGGGTATGCCCGGGCCCGGTTGGAAAAAGATTAGACAAGATGTTGGCGGACGATATCGCTGCAAATGATGCTATGAGGACGAGGTTTTAAACGCGCATGAATGGATTCGATGAGGTTGTTTTAAAGAGTGTAGTCTGCTTGCATATGACCGAGACAAACGGATTGGACGTTATTGTTCATTTAGTCCAGGAGGCGGTACGTCAAGGATGGGTAGAGCCTGAGCATGAGGCAGGCGCCATCCGCGCCATTCTTAATCGTGAGCAAAGCTCGTCGACTGTACAGCCGGACGGTATTGCGATTCCTCACGGACGGGTCGCCTCTGTTTCAGATGTCGTTTTTATGCTGGGTATTCATCCGAAGGGCGTTGATTTTGGTGCGCCGGATGGCTTGTCCACCCACCTTTTTGCTCAAATTCTGGCGCCACAGTCTTGCGGGGTTGGCTATATTCAGTTTTTGGCACAGCTCTGTCAGCGGTTGCTGGATTCCTCGATCCGTGAGCGATTGATGCTTGCGGAGACCAAGGAAGAAGTCTGTGCTGCTCTCATTCGGGATGGAGGTTCTCATGGAAAAAAGATATAAGAGTGGTTCCTTTTCGACGCATGTTGAAATTGTGACGTGGTCTGTTCAAAAGTCGACAAAGGTCGTTGACCTCTTTTTGGGACGGCCTGCGTTCCCTGCCGTTGCAGAGGCTGTGGCAGCCGAGGTGCTGGCCGCTGTCCGTGAACACGGCGACACCGCCGTCTTAGCTGCCGCTAAGAGGTTCGATGGCGCGGTGTTGAAGGCGAGTGAGTTGCGTGTGACGGATGCGGAGCTGCGTACCTCCGTGAAAGGTGTCCCGGCGCCTATCAAGCGAGCCGTGAAGGAAGCGCACGACCGTGTCTTGACGTTCGCCACGGCCGGTCTGCGAGAGCCGTGGTATATTCAAACACCGGAGGGTGGATACACAGGCGAGTTTTATTCGCCGATGGAGCGTGTCGGCGTTTATGTGCCGGGGGGGACTGCGCCTCTCGCATCGACAGCCCTTATGACGGTGACCCTTGCAAAGGCCGCTGGCGTAAAAGAGATCGTCGCCTGTACGCCCTGCGGAAAAGATGCGTGCGTGAATCCGGTGTTGCTCTACGCCCTCAAGGTGGCAGGAGCGACAGAGATTTATCGCGTGGGCGGAATCCAGGCCATTGGTATGATGGCCTTTGGAACAAAGACGGTGAAGGCTGTCCAGAAAATCGCAGGCCCAGGGAATACCTACGTGACGGCCGCCAAACGGCAAGTCTATGGGCATGTGGCGATTGACCAAGTGGCAGGCCCGAGTGAGATTGCTGTTCTGGCGGATGCATCGGCCCATCCCGCATGGGTTGCAGCAGACCTACTTTCGCAGGCAGAGCATGGCAGTGGCTATGAGAAGGCACTATTGGTGACCGACTCTGCGGCGCTTGCACAGGCCGTCTGCGACGAGCTGGCCTGGCAGGCAGGTCAATTGCCGCGCGCGGCCATGGTGGAGCGTGTGATGGACGCGGGGGGTATTTTATTGGTGGTGGTCCCGGATCTTCAGCAGGGCATGGAACTGATTAACCGTTTTGCCCCGGAGCATTTGGAGCTTATGGTCAAACATGCCCGCGACTGGGTGAATGAAGTCCGTGCGGCGGGCGCTGTTTTTGTGGGTGAATGGACACCGGAGTCTGTCGGAGATTTCGTTGCAGGGCCGAGCCATGTCCTGCCGACCGGCGGAGCTGCGCGTATGTTTAACGGGCTGACCGCCGATGACTTTCGCCGCCGGCATAGTTTTGTCGAATTTACACGTGAGGACCTGGCTCGGGCCTGTAAGACGATCGTCACGTTTGCAGAAGTCGAGGGACTCACGGCTCATGGACGTGCCGCGACCATACGGTTTTCATAGCCTGTTGGGGCTCTATCCCCGTCGTGCCGGGCAGTCTCGATTTGACCCGGCGTGAAATCTTTGGTATAGTACCCTCAATCTTTTTATGGGATCCGGGGAAGGGTCAAAGCCCCGGTGAGATAACCGAAGTGGACCCTGCCTTGTTCGCGGATAAGCAGTATTTCTCTGACCTTCATTTTATATTGGGAGTTTGAATGCGGCGTAAGACGGAGCCCTGCCTCAAGCAGGGACCTGAGGCCACCGACTAGAGCACCCACCTCAACGGAGAGGTTTCAGGGATCCTGCAATACGGCAAGGTGGGGTTTTTTTAGAGCAAGAAGCGGAAAAAGTGTTCATGCGTATCAGGTATCCAGTTTTATTCTGTGCGGGGCTTAGTCTCGTGGCTTGTGTTCATATATGTTTGGGCCAGTGGCCCGAGGTGCCCGAAGAGGCGATCGATGCATTAGGGAAAACAGTCGGAACACCGCAGAGCAATGGATTTGTTTTTGTTGAAGGGCGCTATCTAAAGCCGCCATATACTGTGACACGCAATGGAAATGGGATTTTTATTAATCGTGTTCAGGTTGAGCAGCCTTTCTCTTGGACGGCGGAGAGCTTGACGCCGGTCGCCACTCCTCCGCCTCAGAAAACAGAGGAGGCTCTGGCGGGAAAGACGTTAGACGCGCTTTTTGATAATGGATCGGCTAAGCCGGCCACGGAAGAAAAGGAGGGGGCAGGTGTCGAAAAGCAGGTGATCACCGTTATCCTGACGCAAAAGCAAAAAGACTCCCTGCGCCAAGAGCTGGATAACATGCGAATGCGCTTCGAGGTGGGGTTGGCGCAAGGAGAGATTTTTTTGTTCAATGACAAGAATGGGCGTATTAACGGCACGTATGGTACAGCAAAAGCATTGTTTGCAGTCTTGCCGGAAGCCGTGCGATATGCGCAATCGCCCCAGGACTTAATGGCGCGGCTCAATCAGGGAGGCGTTACCTTTTTAGATATCAATGCCTGCACGGACTTGTATCGCAACAAGTTGAATTTTATGGTGCTCAGCGATCGCCGGCGAACCCTTGAGGACAACGAACTAAAAAAGTATCAATTACGCCTCAGATAATGGGTGTCATGCTGAACATGAAACGCGTCACACATAAATGTCAGCCCGCCGCACGTCGCGCACTTGCAGCAGCGCTTGTTTCTATTTCTGATGCTGACGAGATGGAGACGTTCTTAGATGAACTGCTGACCTGCGGGGAGCTTTGCGATATTACGTTACGGTGGCGGCTGCTTGAGTTATTAGCGCAAGGTGTTTCTCAACGCAAAATCGCCGAGGATCTTCAAATCAGCCTCTGCAAAATAACACGCGGTTCACGCATCCTGAGAAATAAAAACGCGATGTCCAGCAAGCTATTAAAGGCTTCGCGCGCGAAGGACTGACCGATCATGCGCAGGCGGTATTAGTGCGGTGCGCGATAGATGAACGAATCCCAGTAACGGCGATCCATCTCGTAGGGGTCGACATTGTCTTTCTCAACATCAAACGTGACCGGCAACAAGCCATAGCGCTTCATTTCGCTCAGATACTCCATGCGCGGACGGAAGCCAGGCATATCGAAACGCTTCACGTCGTTCAATTTGTCCCTGCCCGCTTCAATCATTTTGAGCAGTACGCGATAATCCGGATCTTGCGTGGAGGCAAAGACCGGCCTCTTTTCGGCAGTCATGCAGCGTGCAAAGCCGCCCGACTCCTTGGCGAGCGGTGCTTTCAGGAAATAGGATTTTTCGGGGCGGGTCAGATTAAAGAGGGCGTGACGGCTCGATTTGAGCCTGGGGTCATCCATCGACGGCATCCAGAAACTTAAGCCGTTCTCATCGCTTAAATAACGGGGCAGCGGCTTTTTGTTTGCGTGATGGCATTCTGCGCAACGCCGGGTGAAGGCGTTGCGGGCTTCTTGAGTTGTGGGCCAATCCTGATCGTTGTTGAGGTTCTGGTTGTTCTGGATGTAGCCGCCGATGGAGCCGCACCCGAGCGCAGCATACGTGCCTGGATAGGGGGCGCTGGTATCTAGCCATAATGCGACAGTGGCGACATCCTGTGGCGAGGGTTTCACGTCATGATGCGAGCCGTCCAGTTTTTTCATGAGCGGGCTTCCACCGCTGCCCAGCGCGTAGGGTGCGTAGTTACTTTTAGCATAGTTGCGGCCATCGGCAATCTGCTTGTTCACCACGAGCGTGTGGTAGCCCATCGAAAACATCGGGCCCCGGTCGCCGCATAAATCCACGCCGCCTTTGCGCTCATCCGGGTTGTGACATGTGACGCAGTTGCGATCGAGGACCGGCTGGAGGTGACGTGGAAAGTCCGGGACATCGAACAGTCGGCTACGGATGTCGAGCTGGGATGGCTTCCGGCGGATGGCGCTTGAGCCGCTCTTGACAGAATAGGTACGCGGCGCTTGGGTCCGAGGTTCATGGCACCCCGTGCATCCTTGATGTTCTCCGGGCATGAGCTGAGTGAAGCTTTGCATACGTTTGACCGCGCGGCCGTTGTGGTCGAGCGCAACAAAGAATAGAGCGCGAAGCGCAGGCACAGCGAAATACGCGGAACCGTCTGGTTCGACGGGAACAGTTCCCAGCACACGCGGAAGGGAAAAGGTTCCGACATAACTGAGCGGATCCATACCCCCTGTGAAGTTGATGGGTTTGGGGAGAGACTCAAGAACCAGAAGCTTTTGGATGCTTCCCTTCTTGACCCCCGTCATATAACGGCCTTCATAGATGTTTTCAAGGAAGAAAATCCCGTCCGGATTTGTCCAGTCGGTCTTGTCCGCGATGAGACTTTCTGTGGGGCGAGGCTGAATAGGGCGGGGTTCATGCACAAGGCAATTCTGAAAACTATCGGGCAAAGAGAAGAGGACTGTCTCCTCCCCTTTATGATTGACGAGTACGATGCGCCTCTCGTTGGCCGTCATGAACAGGTCGTTCGCAAAAGCCCAGGGATCCCGATAATCAGCGTCTCTCGTCATGCGTTTTAAGTTCTGCTGCATATCCGGGCCTTCCTTTTGGGATACGCGCGCAAGAAATCCTTTGTGCTCAATCTGTCCGTGGCCTGGCGAATCAATGAAAATGACATCCGTGCTCCCCGGGATCGGACGCGCATCAATGTAGAGTCCGCCCGGATGCATATTGCCAAAAAAGATGCTGTGCTGGGTGCCGTCCGGATTCATGGTCCACAGGTGGTGGTAATTGACCTGGCTGCGATCCACATACTCCCAGCGCATATAAAGGATTCGGCCATCGGGAAGCGGCCATGGTGTGTTGTCCTGTTCAGTGTTTGCGGAGAGCGGACGTATTTCTGAGCCGTCTGCCTTGCAACGGTAAATGGTGGCGACTTGCGTCAACCAGCAATTCACCCATCGGCGTCCGCGTGACGAAACAAAAATAATGTCGCCATCCGGAAGATAAGACGGCTCAAAATCATCGAATATGCCATCGGTCAGTTGCCGCATATTTTTGCCATCAACGTTGATTTCATACAGATGATAGTTCTCTTCTCCTCCCTTGCGATAGGAGAAGACTATTTTTTTTGCATCATAACTGACGCAGGGGTCTCGAACAGCGCCTTCAGTATCATCAACGAGGAGTCGGAGGTTGCCGGTCTTGAGGTTCCAGCAGCAAAGTCTGCCATCCTTGCCATAATTGATCTTCTTGTAGGGCGTACTCCAATAGCTAAAGTTTGCATACCAGTGTCCATCATTGGCTTGACTGCGTGTTGCGAAAACAATTTCATCCAGGGCGCCATAGCCGCCGTTTTTAAGTGCTTCAACACGATCTGAAAGGGGTGGCCGCAACGGCACAGGTTGCGGCTTCGGGGCGGTTTCCGCCAGGCCTGTGCTCGTCAGGAAGACCAGGCCCGAGGCGTATCGTCCGAAGTCGTGCGTGATTATTTTCAGAGAGCGAAGCCCTCTTTTTTTTATCCTGTTCATGGTGTCCGCATTCCCCCTCGCTCATTAATATTTTGGAGTGTAACGCTAGCGGAACGAGGGAAAAAAGTAAAGGATCATTTTTTTTAAAATACTTGGGTTTTAGGCTTGAAGGGGGACAGGGCTCTGTGGTACATTTTAAACATGATTTCTTTCGAAGAAGAGTTTTGTAAAAAAAGCAGCGTGTTTTTGTCTGTTCAAAGAGTGTCGGCCAGTTTATTTTTTTTGATGATTTGTAGCTTGAATTTGTTGTGCGGGTGTACAGCTTTTTGGGATACCTTTGCATCGGGAAAAGATTTTGAAGGGGTTCCTCCCGTGTATTCAGACAATGGGGATCCGACGATCGTCTCTGGTTTGTATTTGCGTATCGGGGTGACGGCTTCTGGCGCGATGACAGTGGAAGAGAGTCAGAAAGAAGTGGATTTGAATGGTGAAATCGTGATGCCGATGATTGGAAAGATCCAGTGCGGCGGATTGACCGTGACAGCATTGCAGGAGAAGATTAAGGCGGCATACGCGAAGTTTTTTATTGATCCTCAGGTGTCAGTGGGTTTTGTTTATAATGAGGCCTTGGGCATGAAGTCGCCCTGGGGTTCGGTGCTGGTGATGGGTTCGGTTCAACGGCCCGGGCCGGTGAATATGCCGCCGACTCGGGACTTGACCGTGACGCGCGCTCTGATGGCCGCAGGCAATCCGACGCCCATGGCGGATAAGACGCGCATTCGTGTGTCACGCCGAGAGAAAGACAGCAAGATCACGCGCTATTTTATCGATGTTGTGGAGATTGGCAAGGGGGGCCGAACCGAACTGGATATCCAGTTGAAGTCCGGCGATGTTATCTGGGTTCCGGATACATGGTATTAATTAGGAGAAAAGGAGCAGGTATTATGAATGGAAAGCGTGCACAATTCTATGTTGTGTGTTCTGTTGCGCTGATATGTGCGACGAGTGCGATAGCAGAGGATGCTACGGGGACACCTGTGGCATCAGGAAAGCAGACTTCGGAGGCGGGGATGTTGACGCGTTCTCAGTGGCTCAAGAAAATCGGGGATGCTGCCAAGGATGCGAATATAGCCAAAGAGGTTATGAAACAAGTCGTTGCAGGCGAAAAAGTCGAATTTACGCAGCGTCTGCTCAAGGCGATTACCCGGATGCCTCTGAGCCCGGAAGAAAAGCTCGCTTCAATCATCCAGGCTTCAATCGCCTGCATTGGAAGCACTCCGTTGCCGAATGACGAACGGTATAAAGTTATTGCGGAAGTGATTGCTGTCACGCCTGTCGAATATCTGCCGGGGCTTATTGGCGCATTGTCCAAGCGGTTCAGCCTGAAGCTGAATAATGTGGCTCCCGAGCAATTTAAGATCATGGCCGATACGACAATCAAATTGGCGATAGAACGTAATAAGATAACTGAAGATGCTGCGGTTCGTAACACGTTCGCGATTTTGCTTTTCTTGGCTGCGACCACACCTGCAGAGACGCCTGACTTGCAGGCTCTCCTGATGGCAAGTTTACCGGAAAACCAGCGCGAAATGGCAAAAAACTGGATTGACGAAGCACTGAAGGGCAATTATGAACCGATGCTAGCGGCTGCTGACGCGGGGAGTCCGGTGACGCCCCCAGACCCTCAAGTTCAGCGTGTCGGTGTTGCGCAGATGGAACGGTTGTTGTCGGATATTGGCGGGTTAACCGGATCATTTGGTGCCGCGACTCGGCAGAACATTGCGGACTCTGGTGTTTCGGGGGTTGGCATCTTTATTCCCAGCGATATTGGAATCCAAAGCGTGCCGCGTGAGCCGCGTGGCTATCCGAATCAGGGAGATTCGTGTAAGTGTCCAGTGAAATAGGCAAGGATTACGTCCAACGATAAGGGAATCATCAATAACGTTTTTCTCTAAGGGAGTTTTTAAATGAGCAAATCAACGAATACGTATAAAGCACTATTTCTCATGGCAATGGCAGTGTTGCCGATGGGTGTGATGGCACAAAAATCGGATGGATTGCGTTTAGGCAATTTCAAGCTTTCACCTTATGTCAGTATCGATGCCTCGTATGACTCAAATATTCGCCTGCAGGTCAATGACCTAGCGGATATCGTCTATCGTGTGAACCCGGGGTTGGATGCCGAATATGCCGGTACCGATTGGGGTGTTGTCGGTAACGCCTGGTATGCGTATGACCTGTATCAGAAATATGACATCTTGAATGCTAATCGCTATGGTGAAAATCTTGATATTTATGTGGAGTCGCTGAAGGGCTGGAAGTTCCGTATGGGCGAGCGGTATTATTTCAGTAACCAGAATGATTCGATGTTAGGGGGCGGCAGCGGGATATGGCGTAACCGGCATCAGTTTGATATTAGCGCGCTTCTCGCTTACGAAATTAGCGAGCGGTGGTCTGTCGGCCTGAACGCCATGTACACGGATAACTGGTTTGATTCGAATGCTGATAAGTATCAGACATTATATGGATATAGTTCAGCTCAGATCGGCGCTGAAACGGAATATGCCGTAACCCCGCAGACAGGATTGATCCTGAACGGATCGTTTCAGCGTTATATGTCGGATGGCGATACGCAGAACGGAGACAGCGAGAGCGACGGATATTCACTCTCGGGTGGTTTGGGGTCGCGCTTCACGGAACGGCTGAAATATCGTATACTTGTTGGCGCGAATCTTTATTCGACCTCAGATGACACCACCATCAGTCCTGCAGTGAATGCGAATATCAACTGGAAGATGAGCCAGCGTTGGGCTCTGACCGTGGCGACGGCCACCTATTTCCAGCCGAGCGAAACCGTGCAGGGGCAGACGAAAAATATTTGGTCGCTATCGGGCGGTGTCAGTTATAAGCCAGCCGAGCGCGTGGATATGACCGCTGACCTTGTCTATCGCCGTGAGAACAATAAGACGATGTATAATGGAGTAGATGAGAAGAGCTACGTGACGGATCAATACGCAGCCCGTTATCGTGTCTCTTATTGGTTTATCAAATACGCGAGTGTTTATGCGGCTGCAGAGTATACGTTCCAGAATGATGGGCGCTATGATGATACTTGGGACCGTATCCGCTTCACCCTGGGTTGCCTGTTCCGTTATTAAGCCAGGAAAGCTGCTGCGATGTGAACAAAATGCTTGCCCACGCGAGAAAACACGAGCGTGGGCATTTTGTTGTAAAAAGGTTTTTTAGGCATGATACAGAAGTTTTTGACAAAATATTGGCTGGCTTTTCAGGTGATTGTTTTGTTTGTGGCCGTCAGCATGAGCATTTTCAAGACGGAGGTCACCGGCTCTGTCTATTTATTTTGGCTGTCACTCTTTGCTGTTGAGGCGCTCCTGTTGTTGCCGACGGTTTTCAAGGAAGAGTCTATCCTCGAGGCACGAAAGCGCGTGTTCCGTTCTCTGGAAAGTGACTTATTCACCTACATCGGACTTGTCCTTGTAGGCATTGTCGGAATCCAGTGGCTCAATAGCGGATGCAGCTTGGTTTATTTGACCGATGCGGATGTCTGGAAGTTCAGCCTGCCCCCAGTCGAGTGGCTTCCGTATAGCATTAAGCCCTTGCCATCACTGACCCTGCTTTCATCACTTATTTCTTTGTTTGCGGCCGGTCTTGCCATTCGAAATGGGCTTGGAAAGGGAGGAAAGCGTTTCTTTTTAGATGCGGCGACGATCATCAGTGGGATGATGGCGGCGCATGCTGTTTTTCAAAGCCTCATGGGGGTTGCCCCCTATACCCTCTGGGCGTCTCAACCAAGCGCGTGCAATCCAGGTACGTTCTTTGCTTTTTGGTTCCTGATTTCATTGGGATGGCATCTAAGTTCTTCGCAGTCGAAGGTTTTGTCCGTGCAGTCTGCTCTGTGGTGGATTTTTGCATTTGGTGGAAACCTGGTTGGCTTCTTACAGTTTTCGTCTGCGTTAGGTCTTGTCGTTTATACGGTGATTGGCGCGTTGCTCCTCACCTATCGAATAAGCATGTTGTTTTTTCTGCCCATCCAAGCGAGCAAACGAATCTATTTTGTCATGGGGCTTTTGATTGCGCTCGCTCTCGTGAGTTGTTCGATTTCGTTTTTAATCCCCAAAGCGACGATCCTTCCGAGAGTCATGGTGTTGAAGGAGCTATCGACGATTGAGCGGATGACAGCGAATCGTCTTTTCCGAATGAATGCGGCATTCAAAATCTGGGAAGGGGCCCCGTGGACCGGTGTAGGAGCAAATGGCTTTTCACAGTATTTAGGGACAGTCATCGAACCCGGCGAGTGGAAGCAGACGCAGGGCGATAAGCAATTCGTGCGGAACGATGGTTTTCAGTTTCTGTGTGAGTGGGGTGTGATCGGAACAGGCGTGCTGGCCGCAATGATTGTTACCCTGTTCATCCCTTTGTTTGTAAAGTTGCGAGCAATTTTTGGTACCCGTGACAGCAGTTTTTCGGCGTGGGATGCGTTCTTGAAGTTGGATGATTATAGTGTGCCCAGCGTTGTGGTGATTGTACTGTTTCTGGTTGAGGGTTGGTTTTCCAGCCCTTTCCAGTCTCCTGCGGTCTTGATGAGTTGGTTTTGTGTGTTAGCGGTGTTGCCTGGGTTGCTCCCGTCCAAAAGGGTTAAACATGCTTAGTGAGAGGGAAAGAAGATGAGCGAGGAACGCGAAGAGATTCAAGGATCGAAAGCAGTGGAGCGTCGCCGTCCTATGTATTATGGCGGCGCACCCCGTCCGATGATGGGCGCATCTGCCCCTCTTTACGGGGGTGCCTCAGCTCCTGTTTATGGGGGTCATGCGTATGGCGGCAGCGGGTATTACTATGGTGGAGGTATTGGCTCGGATAATCCCGACGCGCAAGACTCCCTTGTGGGCACGCTGACCATCGGCCGTATTATACGGGTGTGTACGCAAAGCTGGATTACCATCTTGGTTTTTTTGATTGTCGGCATATTGGCAGCGTTTGCGGTCTTTATAGTGTCGCCGATCATCTATGAGGCGAAGAGCCAGTTCGAGATGAGTATCCGGAGGCCGACGATCACCGGTAATCAAACGGCTGTTGTGGATCGGGATATCGGCGGCACCATGGATGAAGTGTTCAACACGCGCTTGGCGCGTCTCAGAAGCCGTGAGGTCTTCACGCAAATCATTACGCAGTACCGGAGCGAGCACCCCAGCGCAACTGTTACAGACGAAGACTTGGGCCGTACGCTCGTCGCTTCGAAGATGACGTTGCAACGGCGCTCCAAGCTGATCTTCGTCACGGTACGTTCAACCGATGCCCAGCTTGCCGCTGACTTGGCAAACGCGTATGCAAAGGTTGCGGAGTTGTTTACGACCGATCAGAATCGGAATGAGTCTGATTCAGCCATTGCCTGGTTGTCTTCGACGACCGAGCAGCACCGTCGGAATCTTGAACGCGCAGACAAGGAAATGTTGGATTACCGTTCAGCGAATCAGATTGATATGATGATGAGCGAGAGTAAAATCGCAGAAGGGGCGCTGACCAAGATTACGGCAGACCTGATTGAGATTGAAAGCAAGGTGATGACCTCTACGGAGCTCAAGAAGACGCTTGAGACCATCCAGGGCGACCCTGAAAAGTTCGGCACGCTGCCAGACTCTATTCCACGCTCGCTGGAGATCGGGCTCGCGTATCAGATGCTTCAGAAGTCGTTAGCCGAGAAAAATTCGCTCTTGGCCCGTTTCACTGCTGACCATCCAGAGGTGAAGGTGAAGGAGCGGGAAGTTGAAATATTCAAGCAGCAGTTCGCCGATGTCGTGTTCCGTGCGTTAGAGACCGCAAAGGCCAACCTTGATTTGTTGCAACGTCAGATGGCGCAACTCGCCCCCAATAAAGCGGAGCGGATGAAGGCGATCGCAGATCTGGATCTTAAAATTGTTTCATCAAAAATGCGAATGGAACAATTAGAGCGCGACCGCAAGGTGGCGGAGGAACAATATCAGGCGTTGCGTCAACGTACGCAAGAGGCGCAAGTGGCCTCCGATGAAAATACGGCGATTATCAAGCAAGTAGAGCCTGCGTATAAGTCAGACTCTCCTGTTTTGCCCAACCCGTTCATTATTTTTTCATTAGGTCCTTTTGTAGGTTTGCTCTTGGGGGTCTTGTTTGTGCTGCTGGTCGATCACCTGGAAGACAAGATTGTCGGCATTTCGGATATTGAAGAGCGGCTGAGGCTGAAGACGCTCGTGGTGTTCCCGCATGTCCGTCGTAAAAAACGTGAACAAATTGCACAGATGGTCGTCCATGATAAGTTCTCGCAATTTGCGGAAGCGGTCGCCAGTCTGCGCAACCTTTTGGATTCGCCTCGCTATATCGAATTATCAAAAGTGTTGCTGTGCGTGAGTACGCAACCCGGCGAAGGTAAGACCATTACCTCCTGCTCGTTGGCTGAATCGTGCGCCATGAGCGGACGCAAGACGTTGCTCATCGACTTCGATATGCGCCGTCCGCGGATTGCCAAAATCTTTGAAAAGAAGACTACCGAATTTAAGAGTCTGCCCCATACGCTCGCACAGGGTGATCCGGCACTCTTTGATGCGCTGCCGGTCCCTTCCGGCGTTGAAAACCTTGACTTGATTTGCTCGAAGGCCTCCTCGGAAATCAGCCCGGCCTCCTTGATGGGGAGCGGTGCGATTATTGAGTTGTTCAAGTGGGCACGGGAACATTATGAGCGTGTCATTGTCGACTCACCGCCCTTCGGCATCGTGGGCGATGTGATGACGTTGGCGACGCTGGTCGACTCGGTGATGATTATGTGTTGCGCGGAACGTACCCGCTATAATCTGCTGAGGCATGCGCATCGAAACCTGACGGAATCGGGGGCGAGAGTCATCGGTGTGGTCGTGAACGATGTGGACTTCGGACGTAATCAGCACTTTGGCAAGTATGATTACCATTATAAGTATGGTTACAAGTATGGTTCGAAGTATGGATACGCTTCGTATGGTTATAAGGCAAGACAAAAGAAATCCACGCTTCCAGGCGTTGCGGTCGGATCGGAGGCTGCGCGTCAGATCACGGAAGAGGAAGATACGATGGATGATTCATTGACGCGGGAAGAAAAGGTTGCCGCGCAGCGTACTGAGCGCAAGGATGTGTTTGATTACTCGCTCTCGGATGACGAATAACATTTATGTCGAAGACGCGAGGGTGCCGAGTAATTGCGTCACGGTCTGGGGATGTCCGGGAAGCCTGTAATCGGGCAAGAGCTCGGCAAGGGGTTGAAGCACAAACGCACGGTGATGCGCGCGCGGATGGGGCAGCGTCAAATCCGGCGTGTTCAGGATTGTGTCGCCAAAGGAGATGATGTCAATATCCAGCGTCCGCGCCGCTCCATAGAGGCCTGTGCGAGTACGTCCGAGCCGCTCCTCAATCGCATGAATGGCGGTTAGAAATGTTCTCGGAGTCAAGCTGGTTTCGAGCACAACAACCGCATTGAGAAATAAGTGTCCGCATTCCGCTTCCGGTACGCCAACAGGCTCTGTCTCATAAATAGACGAACAGCGTAGGTGATGCGTATCCGGCAATGCGGTTAATTCCTGAAGCGCCTTTTCAAGGAAGGCTTTTCGAGGTTCGATGTTGCTTCCCAGTGAAAGGATGACCATGACATCGTTCATAAAGATTCACCTCAAGGCCCCTCCATTTACGCTGTAAAGCCTAGCACGTCGCGCATGGTGTAGAGCCCAGGCTTGCGGTTTGCGAGCCAGAGCGCGGCGCTCAGCGCGCCCGTGGCGAAAGCCTCACGGCTGTTGGCCTTGTGTGTAATCTCGACGCATTCCTCGTCGGCGATCAAGGCTACGGTGTGGTCGCCGACAATCGCGCCGCCGCGCACCGCGTGGATGCCAATCTCGCCTTTCGGACGTTCGCCGACAATCCCTTCGCGGCCATAACAGGCGACCTCTTTCAGGGCGACCTTACGACCGGCTGCCGCAGCCTCCGCCAGCATCAGTGCCGTACCGCTGGGCGCGTCCTTTTTGAGGCGATGGTGCGCCTCGACAATTTCGATGTCGTAGCGGGTGTCCAGAACTTCCGCGGCACGTTTGACGAGTTCCAGAAGCAGGTTGACCCCCAGGCTCATATTCGCAGCCCAGACAATAGGAATCTGTTTTGAGGCATCATGAACAAGCTGTTTTTCTTCTTCACTGAGTCCGGTTGTCCCCAGAACCACCGCTTGTTTGTTAGCAAGCGCGTGTTGGATGTTCGAGGCAACACAGGTGTGGAACGTGAAATCAATAACAGCTTCTGCCTCTTTGGGCCATTCCGAGGTATACGGCAAGTCAGCAGGAAAATCTTTCACCCGTGTCCCGAGCGCAGGGAAATCAGAGCGCTCAACAGCCGCGACAATGTCGCAGCCGCTATTTTTCTGTGAACAACGCAACAGGTTTTGGCCCATGCGTCCGCCGGCTCCTAGGATAGCTATTTTCATATTAGAGAAGATTAAGGGATGAAAGGGTCTTGTGTAATTGCTCGCGAATCTTTTCTGAGGGCTCGCAGAGCGGGAGTCGGTATGTGGCCTGGATGCGGCCCATCATGGCCAGTGCCGCCTTGACGGGGATGGGATTCGTGTCAAGGAAGAGATCCCGGAAGAGCGGATAGTACATGCGATGCAGCTCCCGCGCGTCCGTGAACTTGTCCAAGCGCGCCAGTCGCACCATGTTGGCCATCTCAGCCGGAATCACATTGGAGGCCACGCTGATGACGCCTGATGCACCCACGCTGATCATCGGAAGGGTCAGGCTGTCATCCCCGGAGAGCACCGTCAATTCGCATGCATTGAGAATGGCACTGACGCGGTCAACGTTTCCGGCAGCTTCCTTGATGGCGATGACCATGGGATTGCTCGCGAGACGCACCACGGTTTCCAGCGGAATCTCCTTGCCTGCGCGGCCGGGTACATTGTAGAGCACGACCGGCAATCCCAAATCGGCGACAGCCGTGAAGTGACGGAACAGCCCTTCCGCGTTTGGCTTGTTGTAGTAGGGGGTTACCTGCAACGTGGCATCCGCGCCCATCTGTTTTGCTTCGCGTGTGAGCTCCAGGGCTTCCGAGGTGGAATTGGCTCCGGTCCCTGCAATAATAATCGCCTTTTTGGCGGCCGCTTCGAGAGTGACCTCGATCACCTTGAGATGTTCTTCCATGTCGAGTGTCGGTGACTCGCCGGTCGTTCCGACCGGAATGATCCCTTCAACGCCACTGGCGATCTGCCAGTTGACCAGTTGGCGAAGTGCGCCATAGTCTACGCTCCCATCTGTATTGAAGGGCGTGACCAATGCAGTAAATGTACCGTGTAACGTCATATTCTCCTTTTAATAACGTAATCCCTCATTAACGCTGGACACGGGCATTGCCCTTCCAGATGCTCCAGACTTGATCTTCGTCAGCAGGCAAGGCGTAATCCACCAGCATCGTGGTTGCAAGTGCGCCGCTGGCCCAGCCGAACTGGATCCACTTTTCGGGTTCCCAGCCCTTGAGGATGGCATAGAGCATGCCGCCCACAAACCCGTCTCCGCCACCGATTCGATCCAGCACCGTGATGGGGCGCGGTTCGACGGTAAACCATTCGTTCCCCACAGCCAGGAGGGCGCCCCACAGGTGGTTATTGGAATCTTCAACCTCGCGGAGTGTCGTACCGTAAACCTGCGCATTCGGGAAAGCCTTCTTGACCCGCTCGATCATGCCTTTGAACCCGTCAATCTTCGCCTTGATATCTTTGCCGCCGGCTTCAGGCCCCTGAATGCCCAGGCAGAGCTGGAAGTCCTCCTCGTTGCCGACGAGGATGTCGGACACGCTGGCGATTTCCTTGAAGATCGCGGAGAGCTCTGTTTCGCGGCCCTTCCAGAAGGAGGCCCGGTAATTGAGGTCGAACGAAATCTTCGTGCCGTACTTCTTGGCTGCCCGAGCGAGCTCCAGGCAGAACGTGCTGGTCTCCGGCGAGAGCGCGCTGATCAGTCCGGACAGGTGAACAATCTGGACGCCTTCCTGGCCGAAAATACGGTCCAAGTCAAAATCGTTGACGTTCAGGGTGCGTCCGACTTCGCCGGCCCGGTCATTCCACACGCGAGGTCCGCGTGCGCCGAACCCGCTGTCCGCGATATTGAACTGATGACGATAACCCCAGGGGCCTCCCTGATCCACTTCGACGCCTTCAAAATCGATATGGCGGCTGCGTAAATCATCCTTCAAAAACTGAGCAATGGGGCTCCCCTTGACGAACGTGGTCAATACCTTGACGGGCAACCCGAGATAGGCCGCGATACTGGCGACATTGGTCTCCGCACTCGTCGCCTGCATCATGAAGAGACCGCCTCTGTGAACAGGCTGGCCATTGACAGGTGTAATACGCGCGCCCATGCTGGTCGGGACTAAAAGAGAATAGAGGCAGTTCTGTTTGAGTTGCATGCTAGTGATTTTCACGGAGGATCAAAATAAAAATAACGCAGTGACCGAGTTCATGTAAGTTGCGATAGTGTAACAAGACACGGGCGGCTCCCGCAATGATTTTTCCATCTCATGTTCAGGATTTTAAGCATCGCTGGAGAGAAAGAGTTCAGGCTTGGGTTTGGCCATGATGGAGGCATCCTTGAGTATCTGGTAGGCGACGACCCCGGAGCTACAGAGGAGCACGGGGAGCACCGCCCAGGCGTAGGAAAAGTTTTTCCAGATCCAAACGTTCCAGGCGATGACGGAAGCGTAGCCTGTTACGGCACAGATCAGGAATGACCAAACGCTCCGGCGCTTTTCGCGATTGATGGAAACGATGACCAGATACAAAATGTAGAGGATCGGACCGGAGATGCGGGAGATGGCCAGGCCAAAGAGGATCAGTGATTTCATCAGGCCTCCACCATCTACGCCGTGAATCGTCGGCCAGAAGAAATACATAAACACGAAGAGTTGCGGCACCAGAATAATGACCGCCACGGCTTCAAGGAGTGCTTTAAGGAGGGCTTTCATAGAGGAGCTATTCGTAGTCAAACACCTGCTTGAAGGACGTAATGACCGCCTGTTTGACATCCTGCATGTCGACGGGTGTGCCCAGCAACTTACTCATGGAGGTCACGCCAGCGTCTTGGAGTCCGCAGGAAATGATCCCGCAGTAGTCCGCCAACCGGGTGTTCACGTTCAACGCAAAGCCGTGCATGGTGACATGACGGGCGACCCGGATGCCGATGGCCGCCAACTTGTTGTTCCCGACCCATACGCCTCGGTTACGCGGATCGCGGCCGGCTTCGATACCGAAGGAGGTCAGGGCCTGGATCAACGTCTCCTCCAGCGCGGTGACATACTCGATGACCTTCAGGTTGGCTTCGCCAAGATGGAGGATGGGGTAGCCGACCAACTGCCCGGGCCCGTGATAGGTGACATCGCCGCCGCGGGATGTTTCGACGCGGTCAATACCGGTCTCCTGAAGCGTCTCTTGCGAGTAGAGGATGTTATTGGCCTCGGCGGAACGGCCCAGCGTGTAGACGCGCCGATGCTCAAGCAGATAAAAGGTGTCCGGGACGGTTCCGTTACAACGCGCAACATGCGTCTGCTCTTGAAGAGCCAAGACGTCGGCGTAGGGCTGTTCTTTGCCCAAATCCTCTATGGAAAGCGTTTTCATGCCTGATTCGATAGAACAACAAAACCGGACACCTTACGACTGTACGGTGACCGGTCTTGCTGATGATCAAAGACAAAGCCGAATTAACCCAGCTTTGCAATGCTAGCCGCCATGCGGGATTTCTTGCGGCTAGCGTTGTTCTTGGCAATGATGCCTTTTTTCGCGGTCTTGTCCAAAACGGAGGTATAAGCGGAAAAAGTTTTCGTCGCCTCATCCTTGTTGCCAGACTCAATCGCCGCTAAAACTTTTTTGCGGGCAGTCAATACGCGGCTCTTGCCGGCCTTGTTACGCGTGTGACTAACGGCGGCCTGCTTGGCGCGCTTGATTGCACTCTTAATGTTCGCCATGAAACGTTGCTCCTTAATGGTCTAGTCGTGGTAAAAACGATGATTATATTACCTTCATTTTTCAAATGGGTCAATTGCTAACCTTTAAAAAAGGAATTTTTTTTTCTTTTCCGACCTTGCCAATTTCAACGGAATATGATATTTCCTTAAATTCTTTTGTGCCTTCGGGCACAGAGGAACTTGGGTTTAGGAGGGAAAGCATAGCGTGACTGAACGAGAAGCATTGATCGCATTTAACCGGGTTCAAGGCATTGGCTCCATGACGGCGCAGCAGATTATTGAGGCGCTGGGATCCCTTGCCGCCGTGTTTGAGGCTGAGGAGGAGGTCCTTCGGGATATCCCGGGTATCGGCGCTGAGCGAGCTGCGTTGCTGACGCAGGATTTGAGGCGTGTCTCGGCGGATGAAGAGTTGGAGCGGGCGTCAAAGACGGGCGTACAGGTCATCACATGGGATGATGAAACGTATCCAGCCTTACTCAAGGAAATAGCGGATCCGCCACTGGTCCTGTATGTCGCGGGCGACGTCAAGGCGTTGGATACGCCGTGCATCGCCATTGTAGGGACGCGGCATCCCACGGTTTACGGACGGGAGACCGCACGCCGGTTTGCGTATCAGCTCGGGGTCGCGGGATATACCATCACCAGCGGACTGGCCGAGGGCATTGACACAGAGGCTCATATTGGTGCGCTGAAGGCCAAGGGGAAGACCGTTGCCGTGTTGGGTGGCGCGTTGGATTGCCTGTATCCCAAGTCGAACACGAAATTGGCGCGTGAGATTGCGACCTCCGGAGGCGCGGTGGTCTCGGAGTATGCTTTCGGACGTCAGCCGGACCGGCAGACGTTTCCGATGCGCAACCGGATCGTCAGCGGACTTTCACGGGGCGTGTTGGTGGTCGAGGCTCCGAGCAACAGCGGAACCCTGATTACCGCAGGGCAGGGGATGGATCAGAACCGGTCGGTGATGGCGATACCCGGACGTATTGATTCCGCGGCATCCCAGGGATGCCATAAGTTGTTGAAGGAGGGTGCGCGGTTGGTGACCTCGCCGGAAGAGGTTATCGATGAAGTCCAGGATCTCTTTATTGGCAAGAGCGCACGGATCGCAACCGAACTGCGCAAGCCTGTGAAAAAGATGGAGTCCAAGGAGGAGAAGAAGCCCGCACCGGTCTTGACGGCTGAGGAACGGGCGATCATGGTTGTCGTTGAAGAAGGCGGTACCCCGATCGATGTGATCATCCGTCAGACAGCGTTGCCGGCCGGACGAGTGAATGCGCTGCTGGTCAGTTTACAGATCAAGAGGTTGATGAAGCTGATGCCCGGTGGCATCGTGATGCGGGCCTCGTAATATCTCCGCCCGTGTGAGTTAAACATTGTTTTTTAGAAAGGAAGAGACATCATGGGAAAGAAGCTTGTTATTGTCGAGTCGCCTGCTAAGGCGAAGACCATTGGGAAAATCTTAGGATCAGAGTATGTCGTGAAGTCGTCGGTTGGACACATCCGCGATTTGCCAGAACGTACGTTAGGCGTGGATATTGAAAAGCAGTTTACCCCGAAATATGTCGTATCCGCAAATAAGGCAAAAACGGTCGCTGAACTCAGGAAGGCCGCAAAGACTGCGGATGCCATCTACCTCGCACCTGATCCTGACCGCGAAGGGGAGGCCATTGCTTGGCATCTGCAGGAGACGCTCGCCAACGATGCGAAGGAGACGCCCTTCTTCCGCGTGCAGTATAATGAAATCACAGCCCGAGCTGTGAAGGCCGCGTTTGAAAACCCGGGTGTCATCGACATGAATCGCGTGAATGCCCAGCAGGCGCGTCGCATACTGGACCGTATTGTGGGTTATAAGGTAAGCCCCATGCTGTGGAGCCGCATCAAACGTGGCTTGAGCGCAGGACGTGTGCAGTCGGTCGCCTTACGCTTGGTTGCGGAGCGTGAGCGTGAAATCCTGGCGTTCAATATTGAAGAATATTGGGTGCTTGGGGCTGATGTCTGCCGGCAGACCCCGCCGAAGGATCCCTTCGCGATTAAGCTCGTTAAAGTCGATGGCGAAAAACCAGCGGTCAATTCGGAAGGCGCTGCCAAGGCACTGCTCTCTGAAGTCGAAAACAGTCGGATGTGCGTCAAGGAGGTCCGTATACGCGAAACATCGCGCAGACCCTTGCCGCCCTTTATCACCTCAACGCTTCAGCAAGCCGCCTCCAGTTTCTGCGGCTTCTCGCCGAATCGTACCATGAGCCTGGCGCAGAAATTGTATGAAGGCGATGAAACCGGCCCTGCGGGAGCAGGGGGTCTCATTACCTATATGCGTACGGATTCGTTCAATATTTCACGGGATGCACAGGCCTCAGCTAAGGAGTTCATTACGTCATCGTATGGCGCGGGCTATTATCCAGAGACCCCGAACTATTATAAGAGCCGGAGTAATGCGCAAGAGGCGCATGAAGCGATTCGTCCCACGGATGTCCTGCGTACGCCGGAAAGCCTGAAAGGGGTTTTGGAACCCCAGGCGCTCAAGCTGTATGACTTGATCTGGAAACGCTTCGTGGCCAGTCAGATGGCCGCTGCGAAGCTGGAGCAGAAGACTGTTGCCATCGAGCCGGAAAAAGAGGGGCTTTCGCATGTCTATACCTTCTTTGCCTCCGCTTCGGAAGTCTTATTTGATGGGTTCCTGAAGGTGATGGCGTTGAATATTCATAAGAAAAAAGAGGAGGATGAAGACGAGGAGGTCGAAGAAGTCGATCATCTCCCCCCTCTGGCAGCAGGGGATGTGCTGAACGTCTTGCAGTGGTTGAGCGCTCGCAAGGAGACCAAGCCGCCGGCACGATACAGCGAAGCCTCCCTCATCCGCGCACTGGAAGCGAATGGTATCGGACGGCCTTCGACATACGCGGCAATCATTGAAACGCTGAATTTCCGTGAGTATACGACGCGCGAGAAACGTCAGCTTACCCCGACAGAATTGGGGTTGGAAGTCAATGATTTGCTGGTCGCTAAACTCGACTCGCTTTTTAATGTGAGGTTTACGGCCGAAATGGAAGAAGAACTCGATCATGTTGAGGAGGGGCGCACGGAATGGACTCACATGATGGAGCAGTTTTATAAGCGCTTTACCGCGTGGATGGATCTGGCCAAGGAGCCCCCCGTCGACCAGGATAAGATTAATGGCGTCATGGCGCTCATCAGTGAGATTAAGGAATGGGCTCCGGAAGTGCAGCGGGGCAAGCGCAAATACAGCGATCTCCGTTTCGTGACCTCTATCATTGAGCAGATCGAAGAGAAGGAGAAGGCCGTGTCCGGAAAGCAAGTCGAGGCGCTGGTGAAAATCGGCCTGCGTTATCGCTCGCAGATTTCAGATCTGGAAGCCCGTCTGACAGCACTGGGTTATGAGGAATTGATCGTCTCGGATAACGCGATGGCCACCCCGGAGTCTTCAATGATGCGCTTCCAGTTGCTGGAGACGGTCGAACTCTCGGAATCCCAAAGGGGATTTGTCGATTCGCTTCGCAGCCAGGTGGTTCACGGTCGTAAACTCAGTGAAAAGCAGGTTGCCGCAATCGAGCGTATCATTGTTCAGAATGCGTCACAATTTGAAAATTTTGATGCGGTGCGTGAACAGCTTGGCTTTTCCGCTGAACAATCAAAGCCTGAACCGGATACGGAAAGCCCCCTCCTGTTGGAGATGCTGGGTCAGGTCGCAACATGGCAGGAGCCGGTCACACGTGGCAAGAAGGTCTTTAATGATAAGGATTTCTACGACAGCCTCGCCGGTCAATATACGCGCCAGCAGTCGCTGACCTTCCGTCAGCGCGGTGCCATGAAGCGGATGGTCTTCCGTTATAAGGCGCAGATCCCGCAGTTTGATACGTATGCGGCTCAGTTGGGGTTGAATAAGAAAGCGGCTGACAAGAAGGACGAATAAGGGTAAGGAGTTTTATGGGTTTTGATTCTGGGAATGTCAGCTTTCGTCTCTTTTATTTGACACAGCAATATACCTCGGCCATCGTCGAAGAATTCGCCCGGCGGGTGGCGCCGCCGATTGAAAAGTTAGACCGCGATCCCATATCCGGATGGGTGGGGCCGCGGCATCTCTTCGACCGTGAAATCACCGATGAGAAATGTGTGGCGGGACCCTTCCTGAGCGTGCAACTGATGAAGGCGGAAAAGAAGATTCCGACATCGTTGCTGCGGGCTTATCAAAAGCTGGAAGAAGATATCGAGATGAAGGCGCGCGGCTTTGATACACTTTCGCGCAAGGCGAAAGCGGAGGTGAAGGCGCGTGTGATCGCGATGCTTCAGCCCAAGATGCCGCCGACGTTGCAAAGCATCCCCACAGTGCTGGATTTCCGCAATGATTTATTGATTGCCGGCGCCCTGTCCGACAAGCAGATTGATGCGTTTGTGATGTCCGCCAAGGAGACCATTGATTCGGTTCCGGTTTTGGTGACCGCTGAGACCGCTGCCATGAAGCGGAAGCAGATCAATGCAAAGGATCTTGACCCTGTCATGTTCACGCCAGACGAAACTATTAGCCCGCCTGTTGAGGGGACGCTGGGCATGGACTTCATGACGTGGCTCTGGTTTGCATGGGAGAAGGATGGCGGTGTCTATCATCTCCCGGATGGCCGCGAATTTGGCATTATGTTGGAAGGCCCCGTTACTTTCTTCCGTGAAGGACAAGGCGCCCACGAAGTGGCGTTGCGCAAAGGCTTGCCCCTGAATAGTCGCGAAGCAGGCACAGCACTTCTCTGTGGCAAGAAGCTGAAGCGTGCAAAGATCACCATGGCGCATGCGAGCGCATCCTATACCGCGACGATGGACTCCGATTTTGCCTTCCGCGGACTTAAATTGCCCAAGGGCGAGCAGGTCGAAGAAATGGGCAAGGTCGAAGAACGTATGATGTCCATCGAATTCTTCTGGAGCGCTTGGCTTCATCTCTTTGATACCTTCCTGGAGATCCGCACGGACTACAGCAAATGGCAGAAGACGCTCGATAAGATGCGTGACTGGATTGGCGTGCTCTCAAGTAAGTAATTGCTGGCTTGAAAGTCGTGCAGGAGTTCTTTTGTTTGGAGTTCCGCCTTTAGGCGGTATTACGCATACGGAGAATTGCTGTTCATGCCCACTGAACCCTTGACCATGGGTTCGCAAACCATTATCATGGATGGAACTTCGCTAGCATTAATTTGCAACGCGAAAGGGGCAAGACACGTATGCCTATCAGTTGGAATGAAATCAGACAGAATGCTATCCATTTTTCACGCGAATGGGCGGAGGAGCACCGGGAGGATGCGGAGGCTGATACCAACATCAAGGCCGTGGAGATCCTCGGAGACCTGCACGACGTGCTGGCTGATGGCGGCTACGAGGGGCATGACCTTGAGCGCTTCCTAGTGCGTGTCCTCTTCTGCCTCTTTGCGGATGACACAGGTCTCTTCGAGCCAGACGCTTTTAAACCGAAGTTCCAGCGACATTTCGAGCGCTCCGCATGCGCAACGGCCTCTGTCTAAAAGAGATATAGCGTCCGCTTCAGGTTTTTGGCATTCCGGCTACTGGGCACACTTGCCCGGCCAGGCGG
>Ga0268284_1000350_pt1 | contig 34214 bp, 28 predicted proteins | sample saktaG_14_FD_190137 | JGI IMG/M metagenome (GOLD analysis project Ga0268284, IMG submission 190137) | Saline water microbial communities from Sakinaw Lake, British Columbia, Canada - sak_2013_06_06_40m | ecosystem: Environmental > Aquatic > Non-marine Saline and Alkaline > Saline ...
GGGGACTAAAAAGCCGATCGGGTGCTTCACACCGCGATCGACAGCCGGTCTCTCGGCCGCCCACTGACGTGACGGCCCGCGAAGCTAGGACCCCCAAGCCCCACCCGTCAACTCATTTTGAAAAAAAATCGAATTTTCCCGCAAGCAACCTACAACTCACTGAATTGCAAGCATCAAGGAATGTGAATTCCGGGGACGAGCAGGGCGAAAGTGCCGCGATCTGTCACAGCGTCGCGGCCCAATGCAAGACGGCTTCCCCTATCAGATGTGCCACCTCGTGGTGGGGGATGCGGGCGGTATTGACCACCAGATCGTATTGGAGGTTGTCATCGAGATCCGCGTGAAAGTGATTTTTGAGATAGCGCGTGCGGCCGCGATCTTCCTTCTGGATGAACTCGCGTGCGGCCAGGTCGTCGATCTGGCTGCGAGCCATGACTTGTGCGACGCGCTGGTCCAGCGGCGCGATGAGCCGGACATGGAACACGTTCTTCAGCCGCCGGGTGATGAAGTGAGCCGCCCGGCCGACCAGGATGACGTGGCCGAGTTCCGCCAGGTGCAGAATCGTTTCGGTGGTCAGGTGCAGTAGCGTTCGCGAGGACGGGTGCAGGCCGAGCATCTCCTCCACCGCGTCCTGAATGGCTGGGACGCGGTCCTCGGGCATGAACCTGGCGATCTCCTTTGGGAGTTTGTGCTCCTCAAGGACTTTTTCGGCGAGGTTCTTGTCGAAGACCATCCATTGACTCGGCGCGGGAGTACGGGTTTGCAGGAACTCTGCGAGTTCCCCGGCGATCCTCATGGCCCCGGAGCCGGTTTGGCGTGAGAGGGTCACGGCAGGCCGGAGCCGGGGCGGAACGAAGGGTCGCCCGGTTTCTGGATTGAGTTGGGTATCAATGAACGCATGATATTTGTCCACGTTGGTTCCGATATTCATATCCATTCCTTTCCCAGTGAAGGTTCAACTTTCGCCCTCCGGATTGGATACCCCCTGTGATGGGACGGTTCCCGCGGCATTCCCACCGCCAGGACCGACAGTGCAAGCCACGAGGTTCTTGCCACCAGAAAAGCACAAGACCTTACCCCAATGCTGCGGACAAGTCAGGTTTTTTCTTCGGGGCCTCAGAACTCGCAGTGCCCGGGAGTCCGGGCGAAGGGGATCACGTCGCGGATGTTGGCCATGCCGGTGACGAACATGAGCAAGCGCTCGAACCCGAGACCGAAGCCGGCGTGCGGCACACTGCCGTATTTCCGCAGGTCCACATACCAGGCGTAGGCTTGCGCATCGAGGCCGTGTCTGGCGAAGTTGTCCAGCAGCACGTCGAGCCGCTCCTCGCGCTGGCTGCCGCCGACGATCTCGCCGATGCCGGGAACCAACACATCCATGGCGGTGACGGTTAGCCCGTCGTCGTTGCGGCGCATGTAGAACGGTTTGATCTCCTTTGGATAGTTGAAAACCGTCACCGGTTTTTTGCAATGCTCTTCTGTTAGCCAGCGCTCGTGTTCGGACTGGAGGTTGAGCCCGTAGTCCACCGGATAGGCGAAATCCACGCCGCTGGCCTTGAGCAACTCGACGGCCTGGCTGTAGGCAATCCGTTCGAACGGCCGGCTGGCGACGAATTCGAGGCGTTCGCGCAGGCCCTTGTCGACGAATTTCTCGAAGATCGCGAGGTCACCCTCGCTGTTTTCCAACATCTCTTGAACGAGGAATTTCACCAATGCTTCGGCGAGGTCCATGTCGCCCGCGAGGTCGCAGAACGCCACTTCCGGTTCGATCATCCAGAACTCCGCGGCGTGGCGCGAGGTGTTGGAGTTTTCCGCGCGGAAGGTGGGGCCGAAGGTGTAGATGTTGGAGAGCGCGCAGGCGAAGGTCTCACCCTCAAGCTGGCCGCTGACTGTTAGAAACGCGCGCTTGCCGAAGAAATCCGCGGCATCCTGCGAGATTTTGTCATCCGGCAGGGTGGTGACGCGGAACATTTCCCCGGCGCCCTCGCAATCACTGGCGGTGATGATGGGGGTGTGGACGTAGATGAAATCCCGCGCTTGGAAAAACCGGTGCACGGCGAAGGCCATGCGGCTGCGCGTGCGGAACACCGCGCCGTAGAGGTTGGTGCGCGGCCGGAGGTGGGCGATGGTGCGCAGGAACTCGGTGCCGTGACCTTTTTTCTGCAGCGGATAATCGTCCGGCGCCTCGCCTATCAGTTTGATAGAGGTGGCCTGCAATTCCCACTGCTGCCCGGCGGCGGGCGACGGAATCAATTTCCCGCGCACCTCGATCGAGGCCCCGGTGTTGATTGATGGCATGGCCTCGTAGCCGGGGATGCCGGCATCGGCGACGATCTGGAGATTGCCGAGGCAGGTGCCGTCGTTGAGTTCCAGGAAGGAGAACGTTTTCGCGTCCCGGCGAGTGCGCACCCAGCCGGCCACCTGGAGGTCATCGGCGGGTTCGTCGCGACGGAGAATGTGTTTGATGAGTGAGCGCATGGCCGTGGTTAGCCGGAGTGGGTTGCCTTGTCAAAGCCGCTTCCTCTGGCGCCTCAACAAGCGCTTGAAAAAGCGGGACCGGAACGCAAGCGGAATACGGAGCAGGACTGGCGTGCTATTTTTTCTTGCGCAGGAAGGGTGGGAGATCGAGGTCTTCGCCCTCAAAGACATTCGGGCTTTCGCCTTCGAAGCGGCCGCGCGGCGTGGAATCGAGTGAGAGTTCGCTTTGCGGGGTGGCGGCTTTGATGCCGAGTTTGAGTTTTGGCGTTTCGGGTTCCGGCGCTGGCGTTGGGGTGGCTAATTCGAAGGGCTCCAATTCGGGATCGAGGGTTCGCGGGCCTTTGGTGGTGGACCACGGAGTGATACCCGGTGGCCGTCTACGCGGGATGGCGCTGAACCCTGAGGACTCAAGTCCGGAGATGTTGAAGTCCTCATCATCTTCGAATGGCTGCGGGACGGGTGCCGCTTCGGCGACGGCGTCCGGTTCTGCGGTCTTTTCCACAGCGACGAATTCCGCGACCACCACGGCTGGGCAGGCTTGCTCCGCAGCAGGTTCATCGGTGGCGGGTGATGCCTGCGGCGGAGATTTCTCGGCAAAGGTGAAGGTCTCCGGATCCGGGTTGGGGTGGGTCGCGGGTTTGGTGCTGGCCGCAACCTCGGATTTGGCGAGCGGGGGGGGGTCGTCGAACAAAGTGGGTGGCGCGGCCGCGCTTGCGGGGCCGGCCAATGAACGGCGGAATTTCGAGAGCAGTGAAGCAGAAGCGGGCGGAGCCAGCGCAGTGGCTTGCGGGGTGGCTTCGAAGCCGAAGGTCGGTTCCGGTTCGGGGTGGATCTCCGGTTCGGGTGAAGCTTCCGGCATTTTCTGTGCCACGAATTCCGGGTTGGGTTCGGGCTCGAGGGCCGGGGATTTCGTGGCCACGGGCGGAGTGAAACCCTGGCTGGGATCGAGCAGCGGGTTGTCGCGGGAGGTGCGGCTCAACGTGTCGCGCGGTGCCATGGCGAGCGAATCCTCGGGCAGCGCGCTGATGAGGGTGAGTGACAGCGAATCGCCCATGGAGGGATCAATGGCGGCACCGAACAGCACGTGGGCATGGTCCGGGACGAATTTCTGCAAGCGCTGCATCAGCAGCTCGATTTCAAAGAGGGTGAGGTTCTCTCCGCCACAGAGATGGACGAGCACGGTCTGGGCTTCCTTGAGTAGCGAACCTTGGTCGAGCAGCGGGCTGGCGAGGGCGTTGCGCAGCGCACGGGTGGCGCGGTCCTTGCCGTTGGCGAGGCCGGAACCGAAGAGGCAGCGCGAGCGGTTCGTGCGCAGCGCGCTCATGAGGTCATCGAGTCCGACGTTGATCAAACCGGGGCGGATGACGAGGCGGATGACGGCCTTCATTGACTCGCAAATCATGTGGTCCGCAGCGATGAACGCTTCATGGATACCCTGCTTGGCGAGCACAAGTTCGCCCATGCGGTTGTTGTCGAAGGTGACCAGCGCGTTGGAGAGCACGGCGAGTTCGTTGAGGGCGGTCTCGGCTTGGTCGCGGCGGCGTTTGCCTTCGAAGGCGAAGGGCATGGTGGCAAAGACCACGACAAAGGCACCTTCCTCACGGGCGATGCGGGTGACGATGGGGGCCGCGCCGGAGCCGGTTCCGCCGCCCAAACCCGTGCACAGGAACACGATGCGGCGGCCTTTCACGGCGGCGCGGATGGGCTCTTCCGCCTCCAGCACCGCTTGGTGGCCGAGTTCGGGATCTCCACCGGTGCCGAGTCCTTTGGTAAGGTTCACTCCCAGCTGGATTTTTTCCTTGGCGAGGCAGGAGCTGAGCGTGCGGATGTCGGTATTGAGGGCGAGCAATTCAGCGCCGTCCATGCCATCCAGGGCGATGCGCTCCAGCATGTTGGTTCCGGCACCGCCGAGACCGATGATTTTGACGGAGGAGGAAGGAATGACCTGGCGGGGATCGCGGTTGTATGGAATCATGGTGGGGATGGATTTGAGATTTGAAATTTGAGATTTGAAATTTGAGATTTGAGATTTGAAATTTGAAATTTGAGATTTGAAATTTGAAATTTGAAATTTGAGATTTCTATCGGCCGAACGGCCAGAACAGGCGGCCGATCCTGCCGCAGAGTCCTGGCGGGGCGGCCCGTTCGGTTTCAAAAATCTGGGCGTAACGGATCAAGCCGATGGAGGTGGCGTAGCGGGGATCCTTGAAACTCGCTTGGACGCCACTGATTTCCGGCGGCTCCGGGCGGTAAATATCACGGCCAAAGACCTCGAAGGCGAGTTCGCTGAAGCCACGCATCAGGCTGGTGCCGCCGGTGAGGAAGATGCCCGCTCCAATGGCTGCCACCGCGCCGGGCGGCAGGCGCCGGTGCACGAGGCGCAGGGTTTCCTCGAGCCGCTGGCGGATGACTTCGTTCAACACGGCACGGTTCACCTCGACCTCGGCGAAGCCGCGCTCATCCGTGAGTTTGGCGGTACCGACCGAGCGCACGGGGTCCGCCGAGGCGTCGCCTTCGGTGATTTTCAGGCGTTCGGCTTTGGAAAACGGCAAGCCGGTGACGAGGTGGATGTCATTGGTGATGTGGTCCCCGCCGACGGGGATGCAACCGGAAGCGGTGATCACGCCGCCGAGGTAGAGCGCGTAGTCGGTGGTGCCGCCGCCAATGTCGATGACCAGTGCGCCGCGTTCGCGTTGCTCGCGGTCAAGAGCCATCTGGGCGGTGGCGATGGGGGAAAACACGATGTCGTCCACTTCAAGCGGCATTTCGCGGACCAAGCGGATGCTGTTTTGCATGCGCGTGCCGATGCCATGGACGACATGGAAATCGGCCTCCACGGTTTTGCCGAACAGGCCCATTGGCGAGCTCGGGTGTTCGAGGCCATCGAGCCAGTAATTGCGGATGATAGGGTGGATGTAGACGTGATCCTGCGGGATGTGGACCTCGCGGGCAATGGTGCGGGCTTCTTCGACGTGTTCGGCGGACACCACCGGTTCACCATCGGGCAAGCGGAAGGTGCCGCGGTTATTGACGCCCTGAATATGGGCGCCGGTGATGGCCAGAAACACGCTGCCTATCTCCACGTCGCTGGCGTCTTCCGCCTTGGTCAGCGCGTCCCTGAGGCAGGCCCGGGCTTGGGAGTAATCGTAAATTTCGCCTTTGCGGACTCCGGCGCTCTTGGTTTCGCCGATGCCGAGGATTTTGACGGCACTGTCCGCCTTCACTTCACCAATGACCATGCAGGTCTTGCTAGTGCCGATTTCAAGTCCAACGTGGATTTTTGTGCGACGTGCCATGCAGGTGGGAAAAGGGGAAAATCAGTTGCGTTTGAGAAGGCTGCCGAGGTCACGGGCGCGGCGGTTGCGGCTACCGTTGGCCGGTTCCTTGATGGAGACGGGAATCGCCTTCGGCGGGGCTGCAGGTTCCTCGCGCAGGGTGATGGGAATGTTGTATTTGGGGATGAGATTGATGGTGTCGATCAGATAGCCTTTTTCTCCGGCATGGTCCAGAGCGGCGCGCAAGCACTCGATCTGGCGCGCGTGATCGTCGAGGCCGAAGGTCGCCGCCGTGCCTTGCCGGGTGACCAGCAGCAGCGACCACTCGTTGACTTGCCGGATGGATTCGATCCACTGCATCGCGCCCGAATCGGCGTCACGCGCGGAGTTGAGCAGCAGGAAACAATGCTCCAGTTCGGGCTGGTGGATTTTTTCGCCCGCTTGGACCGGATTTTCGCCGGACGCGGGCAATTCGATGACCGGCAGGATTGCCACGGATTCCACTTGCAGCGCCGGGCAGGGATAAGCAAACCCATCGTGGTCCACGAGCATGGCCCCGGCACGCCGGACCTCCGCGAGGCCTGCGGCGGGGCAGGAGATCCAAGCTTTGGGGATACGCGGGATCACGGTCACGGCCAAGGTGCCAGGCAGGTGGCGTTGCACGTGGGCGTTGGCGATTTCAGGCAGGTTTTTGAGTGCGCGTTCGACGTCCTTGACATCGATATCGAACAAGCTCGGGTTGCTGGTGAGGTCGATCCCGGCGGTCGCGGCGATGCCGAGTTCATCGATCACCGGGTTGGCGTTGAGAGCGATCACCTGCAAGCGGAAATCCGGATTTTTGAGAAACACCTTCTGGATGCCTTGCCAACAGCCCCAGCCGATGCCGCCGAGAACCGCCAGAAGGCCGGCGAGCTTGGCCACCTTGCCCGCGAGCTTCAGGAAACCGAACCAGGCGATGCGCGGTGACATCACGCGCACCTCAAGCACGCTCTGGCGCGCATGGCGGCGATGTTGCGTGGTTTTGCTTTTCATGATTCCGGATGGGTGACGGGTGGTTCAGGATAGATCACTTGGCGCATCCTGCGCGCAGCGCGAGCGAAAGTTCAGCAATCATCCTACACAGTTCTGGAAATGCAATGCCGATGGCGGCCGCGGCTTTGGGCAGCAGGCTGGTTTCCGTCATGCCGGGGATGGTGTTGGCTTCGAGCACGAAGGGGTGGTGGCGCTCGTCTAACAGAACATCCACGCGCGAGTAGATCTCCACGCCGAGGGCGCGGTGGGCGGCCAGTGCGGCGTCCTGGACGGCGCGGGTGGTGGCTGCGTCGAGGTCGGCGGGGCAGGCATAATCACTGCCGGCGCCACCACTCATCCACGGGTATTTATTCGCCATGTCATAGAAGCCCTCGCGCGGAGCGATGTGGACAATGGGCAGGGCTTGGTCGTTGAGAATGCCGACGGTGAGTTCCTTGCCGGCGATGAATTCCTCCACCAGGATATCGTTGCCAAATTTTGCGGCATCCGCCAGTGCGGCTGCGGCAGCGGCCGGGTTGCGCACGATGTGCACCCCGACACTGGAGCCTTCGCGCGGTGGTTTGACTACGAACGGAGCGGCCAAAGAAGGCAGGCGCGGGCCGCTGGTGAGATCGATGATTTCCGCCCGCGGCGTGGGAACACCGGCGGCCACAAAGACGGCTTTGGCGAGGTTCTTGTCGAAAGCCGTGCGGCTGCTACGCACGCCCGCGCCGGTATAGGGGACACCCAAACATTCGAGGATTTCCTGGAGTTGGCCGTCTTCACCGAAGGTCCCGTGGATCACGTTGAACGCCAGATCCGTGCCGGGCGGAAGCTCGATCGTGGTGCCGGTGACGTCCACGCTTTGCGCATTCAGGCCAAGGCTGCGCAGCGCCTCGAGCACGGCATGACCCGAAGCCAGCGAGATCTGGCGCTCGGACCCGGGGCCGCCCATGAGCACGGCGATTTTTTTGGAGTGGAGCATGATGTTAAGCACTAAGCACTAAGCATGAAATTCTAAACGAAGAGAAGAAAAGAGGGTGTCGGGCATGGGCGTTCATTTCTTCGTTTAGAATTTAAGATTTAAGATTTCGGATTTGGAGTTTTGTATTCAAAACTCCGCTTCGTCTTCGCCGAGGATTTTGACTTCGGTTTCGAGTTCGACACCCCGTTCGGAGCGGGCTTTCTGTTGGATGGTTCCGATGAGTTGGAGGATCTCCCTGGCGGATGCGCCGCCCTGGTTGACCACAAAATTTCCATGGACTTCCGAGACCGCGGCTTGGCCACAGTGGGTGCCTTTGAGCCCGAGGGAATCGATCAGGCGGCCGGCGGGGATCTCAGCGGGGTTTTTGAAGGTGCAGCCCGCAGAGGCGACTACCGGTTGGGTGCCTTTGCGTTTTTCGCGGGATTCGTCCCAGCGTTGTTTGATGTTGGCGGAGGTGTCGGATTTCCCTTTGAAAACGGCCTGCAAGGCGAAGTTGCGCCGGAGCTCGGGCACATTCCGATAGTGGGCGACGATCTCCTCGCGTTCGCGCGTGCGGATGACGCCGTCTTCATCGAGGAAGGTCACGCGCACCACTTGGTCGAAGGTTTCGAGGCCCATCGCGCCGGCATTCATGCGCAACGCGCCGCCGACGTTGCCGGGAATGCCTTCCATCCATTCAAAACCACCAAGCCCGCTTCCTCCCGCGAGGCTGGCGAGTTTCTTCAAGCGCACGCCGGCACCGGCGGTGATCTCACCGCGCGCGCCGATGGTGACGTCGGAAAACGCGCCGCCGGTGGGATGGATCACCGCGCCGCGGATGCCGCCGTCGCGGACTAACAAGTTTGACCCGCGGCCGACGACGCGCACCGGGATGCCACGCTCGCGGCAGTAATTCACGAGGAAGGCGAAACCATAGAAACTGTGGGGCTCAAGCCAGAATTGGGCCGGGCCACCGACGAGCAGCGTGGTGTGGCGGCCCATGGGTTCGTAGAGTTTGCCAGCGATTTCGCCGGGCGGCATGAGGCCGCGCATTTCCTCAAGGATCTTGAGGTCCGTGGCGATCCGGGCACCCGCTTCATGGACGTTGCCGGCACCCAGGGTGATGAGGAGGTCACCGGGTAGCAGCGCGTTGCCGACGGCGTGATGCGCGGTGGTTAGATCCGGCAGATAGATGGCCGGGATATCTCCATGGCGGCTCATCGCATCGACAAGCGTCTGGCCGGAGATGCCTGCGATCGGGGTTTCCGAGGCGGGATACACATCGCTGATGAAGACCAGATCCGCCGCTTGCAGGACCTTGCCAAAATCCCCGGCGAGCGCTTGGGTGCGCGTGTAGCGGTGCGGCTGGAAGAGCACGACGAGCCGCTGAGGCTTGAGCGAGCGGGCGGTTTCCAAGGTGGCGGCGAGTTCCGACGGATGGTGGCCGTAATCGTCGATGATACGGTAGTTTGGCGAGAGGTATTTGGTTTCAAAGCGCCGCTTGGCCCCGGCGAAGGTGGCGAGGGCGCGGGCGACTAACGGAAACTCCGCACCGCAACAATCGGCCAGGGCGATGGCGGCGAGGGCGTTGAGGATGTTGTGGTTTCCCGGGATGCCTAGCTCGATATCGCCGAGAACCCCGCCGGTTTTCATCACTGTGAACGCGGACGATCCCTTGAGATCGCGAACGTCGGTGGCCGTGTAGTCGGCGTCCTCCCAGCCGTAGGAAACCGCGTTTTCGCGGCCGCCACACAGGGCGTGGGCGACGGGGTCCTCCGCACAATAAACCAGCTCGCCGCAGGTTTGATTGGCCAGAGTGGTGAACACCTCGCGGATGTGGTCGAGATCCCGATAGAAATCGAGGTGTTCGGCTTCGATGTTGAGGATCACCGAGTGCTCCGGGTGATAGAGCGCGAGTGTGCCGTCGCTTTCGTCGCCTTCCGCGACCATGAACTCACCCTCTTCGGACCACTTGGCATTGGCCCCGAGGATAGGGATTTCCGCGCCGACGTAATGGCTCGGTTGGTGGCCGGCCTCGCGCAGGACGTGGGCAGTCATCGCGGAGGTGGTGGTTTTCCCGTGGGTGCCGGCAATGATGATGCCCTTGCGCGTGTGGAGGATCGCCGCGAGGCATTCGGCGCGGCGCAGCAGCGGGATTCTCGCGGCGGCGGCGGCGGCATAGGCCGGGTTATCCGGGCGGATGGCCGAGGAAAACACCACCAGGTCCGCGCCTCTAACGGATTCCGCGGTGTGCGGCGAGGAAAACACCAGGCCCACGCCCTGCATGCGCTCGGTTTCCGCAGTGGTGACGCGATCCGAGCCACTCACGCGGTGACCCATTCCTAACAATAACAACGCGAGTCCGCTCATGCCCGAACCGGCCACGCCGATGAGGTGGATGGCCAACGGTTGGCTGCGGTCGGTGAGGCGTTGGCTGAGATCGGTCATGAGGGCGTGAGCGTGGCTTCGATGGCGGCGCACACCCGGACCGCGGCGTCGGGGACGGCGAGTGCGCGGGCCGCTTTTGCCATGCGCTTGTAAGTTGGCAAGTCTTGCAAAATCGAAGTGGCCAAAAAAGCCAGTTTTGGGGCATCCAAATCGCGTTCCTGCACCAATTTGGCGGCGCCCGCGGCGGCGAACACCTCGGCGTTGCACGTCTGGTGGTCGTCTGCGGCGTAAGGATAGGGGACCAAAATCGAAGGATGGCCGGAGATGGCGATCTCGGTGAGACTGGATGCGCCGGCCCGCCCTATCACGAGATCCGCGAGCGCGTAGGCAAACGGCATTTGATCGCAGAAACCGAGCACCTTGTGGCCCGGACGACCCGCGACGATCGCGCAAACCCGCTCGAAATCGAGGGCTCCGGCGATGTGCAGAACCTGGGTTTCCGGCGGCAATTTCGCGGTGGCTTCGGCGCTGATTTCATTGAGGCGGCGAGCTCCCTGGCTGCCGCCGGTGACGAGGATGGTGGATTTGTCCGGATCCAGCCCGAACAGGTTCGCCGCCGCCTCGCGTGACGGTAGATCGATGATTTCCGGGCGCACGGGCGTGCCGGTGATGACCGTTTCACGCTGCGGAAAAAACGCCTGCGCCGGGTCCAATCCGAGGAACACCTGCGAACAAAACCTGCTGGTCATCACATTCGCCCGGCCCGGGCGGGCGTTCGAATCGTGGATGAAGGTTTTCAGGCCGAGTTGGTGGCCGGCATAAACCGGCGGCAGCGAAGTGAACCCGCCCATGCCGAGCACGGCATCGGCACCGAACTCACGCAGAATCTTCTTGCAGCGGCCGATCGAGCTCCAGGTTTTCCACAAAAACGGCAGCATGCGCGGCGACCATGACGGCGGTTTCGCCACCGCGGGCACCGTCTCGAAGCGCAGGTGCGCATACTTCGCGGCGGCCGCGGAATCGACCTGCTTTTCGGAAATCAGCAACAGCACCTGATGCCCGCGGGCACGCAGCGCCTCACCCACGGCAATGCCGGGAAACAAGTGGCCGCCGGTGCCACCGCACGCAATGAGGATGTTCAAGGATTTGGACATGGGCAAGACGGTGATCCACCTTCGAGAGACGCGAAAAACAAAAATCCCACACCTCTTCGGCGGGATTTAAACATTTCCTGACTATCCGGCAATCCTCAAAACATTCCGGCAAGAAATTTCCGCTCACCGCAGCACGTGTTCGAGCAACAAACCCTGGATGGCGCAATCGAACTGTGAGCGCAGGAAAGCGGCGCGGCGGAGGGGCGGCAGGTCGGCGGGATCGATCCATTCGCCGGGGCCGAAATGGAAGCGATCTTCCAGCGCGAGCCGTGCTTGGTTGAGGGCGCTGTACCAATGGAACGCCTCGTCGCGGGTGATCCACAGCGGACCCGGACCGCCGCCGGATTCCAGGCGCGCCGCGGCGATTGAGGTCGTGACATGGAGCACCGCCGAGGAAAACCCCTCTTCGAGGTCGGGAATGACGTATTCCCGCCAATCCGGGGCCAGCTCTTCATCGGTGATGAGGTTTCCTAACCGTTGGGCCAGTTTCTCATCGCCCGCGACGGCGTCGTGGGTGATGCTCTTGAGGAGCTGCCAATCGCGCGGGTCCTCGGCGTCGATGCGCAGCCCGCCATCCAATGTCGGCATGATTTTCACGCGGCTTTTTCGAGGGTGGTTTGCAATTGGTGCGCCTGGAGTTGCTGGACGTAGAACTCGGCTTTTTCGCGTTGGCCGGTCCAGACGATTGAGCGGCCCAACTGGTGGACCTGGAGCATGAGGATGGCGGCTTTCTTTTCATCGTAACCGAAAATTTTCATCAACACCCAGGTGACGTAACCCATCAGGTTCACGGGATCGTCGTGGACCACGACATTCCACGGCACCGCGAGCGCGGTGGCTTCGCGGGTCCGGGTGAGGGTGTCTGAATCAGCCATGGGATCAGGTGCCGGTGGTTGCGGGGTGCGGCGCGTCCACCCATTTGCCGTGTTCGCGGATGAGACCGATCAGGCATTCGACCGCCTCATCCTCCGGAATGTTGAACTTCACCGCGGTCTTGCCGACATAGAGGTTGATCTTGTTAGGTGCGCCGCCGACGTAGCCGAAATCCGCATCCGCCATTTCGCCGGGGCCGTTGACGATGCAGCCCATGATGGCGATGCGCACGCCCTTGAGGTGGCCGGTGGCCGCGCGGATTTTCCGGGTGGTCTGTTGGAGGTTGAAGAGCGTCCGGCCGCAGCTCGGGCAGGCCACGTAGTCGGTCTTGAAAATGCGGCTGCCGGCCGCCTGCAGGATGTTATAGGCGAGGCGCAACGACGAGCCGGGAGCGGTCTCGCCGCGGACCAGCACCGCATCGCCGATGCCATCGCACAGCAACGAGCCGAGGTTGCGCGCGGCGGGAAGGAGAGCGCTTATGAAATCATCGTTCCCGGAGGGAGGCGGCACCAACGTGTCCTTCAGCAGGATGGGATGGCGCGGGTTCACCCGGGAGGCTAACAGGCGGAACGCGGGAATAACTTCCATGTCCGTGCCGTCCGCCACGGTGACGAGGCAGGGATCGGGCCGCTTGTTAAGCGCAGCGGCCGCCTCCGGATCGCGGGGATCGATTGCCACCACGCCGGATTTTTCGACGATGATCTCCGGTTTGAAATCACCCATTGCGGAAATCTTGTGGGCGAGCGCGTTCCAACGGTCCCGGGTGGTGAAAACCCGAACCGTGTTTTCACCGCCAAGCTCATGGCCCATCAGGGTGAGGGACGAACTACGACGTCTCTCGTAGGAAAACGGATCGTAGGCGGGTTTGAAGGATACGGTGGCTGCGGCGTCCCGCCGCAGGCCGTGGTCGAGGCGTCCCGCCTCGACATCCTCATACGCACAGCCGACCCATTTCCAATCATGAGCCAGCTTGCGCGGGTTATCTAACACATAGGTCACCTGATTCCTCAAGTCTTCCCCATCCCTGATGAGATGGTCATAGCTCTCCTTCTGCCAGACCACTCCGGATGATCCCAGGTGCTTGTTGATTTCATGCGCGGTGAAGCTCTTCCATGAATGGAGAATCGCCTCCAACTCCTCCCCGGACGCAGGCCTGAGGACCGCGTGCACGTGATTGGGCATCACACACCATGCCAGCAACACGTATCTCAGTCCGTCGAAATGCCGCAACGCATTCGCGACCAGATTGGCGAGAGACGAATCCTTGAACAAGCAGGTTCCGTGCCCGCAGTCCAGTTCGGGATCAATCTCGGTGGTTTGGAGGTTTGCCAACTCCGAGCGCAACGCGATCATCTGCTCCAGCGCACTGCGGGAGCTGGCCGATTGGGCATAGCTTGCAAGTTTTTCGAGAAGGATACGCTTCTTTTGATGGCAAGCTTGAACCACGCTGTCCGGCAGGGAGTCAGCGAGTCGGAACGTCACCGCATAAATGCCGCCCTCGAGTTTCCAATGCGGGAGAAAACTGGCATCGGCTTTTTCGACGGCTTCCCAGTCGATGTGAATTGAGGCGCCATCCTCGATGATAGAACGGCGGCGTCCCGCCGCAGCCACGGCCTGCGGCGGGACGCCGCAGCCACGATTGTATTTTCCCACCAGCGCCTGCGCCACCGGGATTTCATGCACCGAGTCCTCGGTGAGCGAGACGCGGATGGTATCACCGATCCCGTCTGCTAGAAGCGAGCCGATGCCGATGGCGCTTTTGATCCGGCCGTCCTCGCCATCGCCGGCTTCGGTCACGCCGAGATGGATCGGATAGTTCCAATCCGGGCCTTCCGCCTGCAAGCGCGCGACGAGCAGGCGGTAGGCCTCGATCATCACTTTAGGATTGGACGCCTTCATCGAGAACACCAGCGCGTGATAGTCATGCTCGCGGGCGATGCGGGCGAATTCCAGCGCGCTTTCAACCATGCCGAGCGGGGTGTCGCCGTAGCGGTTCATGATGCGGTCCGAGAGCGACCCATGGTTGGTGCCGATGCGCATGGCGCGGCCGAGCTCCTTGCATGACAGAACCAGCGGCGTGAAATCCTCGCGGATCCGTCCGAGTTCCGCCTCGTATTGGGCGTCGCTGTATTCGCGGATTTCGAACTTTTTCTTGTCGGCGTAGTTGCCCGGATTGACGCGGACTTTTTCGACCCACTTCGCGGCTTCGAGCGCGGCGTCCGGTTTGAAATGAATATCCGCCACCAGCGGCACCTGGCAACCCGCAGCGCGGACCGCGCGGGCGATGTGTTGCAAATTCGCCGCATAAACCTTGGTCTGGGCGGTGATCCGGACAATCTCACAGCCGACGCCCGCCAAACCAAGCACTTCGGCGACACAGGCCGGGGTGTCCCGGGTGTCCGCGGTGATCATAGATTGCACACGGATCGGGTTGTGGGCCCCGACTCCGACGTTACCGATCCTCACCTCGCGCGTCAGGCGACGGGAATAGTGGAGCAGATCGGGGCAATAGCTGAGTGGCGCGGGGAGATTCATCGTCAGCCCGAATATAGCCGAGAAACCGCCCCGCGGCAACGGCGGCGTGCGGGCCCGGAGAATTTACCCGGCCTTTACGGACGGCGGCGGATGCTTGGGCTACAACTCGGGTGTTATGAAAACACAACCGCTCCTGCTCGTTTGCGGATTTCTATCCGCTATCAGCCAGCCGCTCGCCGGCCAGCATCGTCACGCTCATCCGCCCGTCGATCCCTCGCCGGCGCAGAACAAGGTTCAGATCGCCCTGTTGCTCGATACTTCCAACAGCATGGACGGCCTGATCGACCAGGCAAAAACCCAACTCTGGAAAGTGGTGAACACCTTCATCGACGCCCGTCGCGATGGCCAAGCGCCGTTCGTGGAGGTGGCACTCTACGAGTACGGAAATAACAACCAGCCCGTCGGCAACAATTATATCCGTCAGGTCCAGCCGCTTACCCGTGACCTCGATGAGATCAGCAAACAGATGTTCGCCTTGAAAACCAATGGCGGCGACGAATACTGCGGGGCGGTTATCCAGCGGGCGCTCGCGGACCTGACGTGGGATTCCAATCCCAAGACTTACAAGGTGATCTTCATCGCCGGCAACGAACCCTTTACCCAAGGCCCCGTGGAGCCCCGTCAAGTCTGCCGCGAAGGGTTTTCCAAGGGGCTTATCATCAACACCATCCACTGCGGTTCCCGCGACGAAGGGATCTCGGGATCCTGGCACGATGGAGCCGCGCTTGGCGGCGGAAAATTCATGGTCATCAATCAGGACCGCCGCGTTTGCCATATCACCGCGCCGCAGGACGCGAAGATTTCCGATCTGGGCATCGAACTCAACAAGACCTATCTCGGTTATGGCAAAAACCGGAGCGCATGCGCCGAAAAACAATCCAGCGCCGATCACGATGCGGTGGCCAACGCGCAAGCCGGTGCCGCCGTCCAACGGGCGATCACCAAGGCCAGCGCCAACTATAGCAACGCCGCCTGGGACCTCGTCGATGCCACCCGCGACCAGCAGATAGATCCCGCAGCCATCCCCGCCGAAGAACTCCCGGCCGAAATGCGTGCCCTGAAACCGCAAGCCCGTGCCGCCTATATCGAAACTGCCGCCAAGGACCGCGCCGCCATTCAAGCAAGGATCACCGAACTCAATGTCCAGCGCGAGGCCTACGTTGCTGCGGAACTCAAGAAACAAGCCGCCGCCGGAACCCAAACCCTCGACGAGGTGATGGTGGAAACCACCCGCATGCAGGCCTCCGCGCTGGGTTACCAATTTGGGAAATGAGTTTCGTTTATCATTTCATTCAAACCGGTTTTAGCCTAAACTTCACTCCATGAACGGCCCCGTCATTCTGGTCATCGAAGACGATCCCGCCGTGCGCCGCGGGATCGTCGATGTGCTGGAATACGCCGGCTATCAGACTTTGGCGGCGGCCGACGGCCATGCCGGCATGGACCTCGCGTTGAAGGCGAATTACCGCCTCCTGCTGTTGGACCTGGTCATGCCGGGCCCGTCCGGTTTTGAAATCCTCGCCGCCCTGAAACGCAAACGCCCTGGCCAGGCCGTCATTATTCTCTCAGCCCGCGGCGAGGAAAACGACCGTGTTCGCGGCCTCGTCAACGGCGCGGATGACTACGTGGTCAAACCCTTCAGCATGAAGGAACTGCTCGCGCGGGTGGATGCCGTGCTGCGCCGCACCTGCGAACGCGCCGCGCCTGCGGACGAACGACCGGTCCCCGGCGGCACGGTGGATTTCCGCCAACAGGTGATCACTTTCGACGACGGCCGCCGCGAGGATCTCTCCGAACGCGAGTCCGGCCTGCTCCGCTATCTGATCGATTCCGGCGGCCGGCTCGTCACCCGCGAGGAAATCCTCCGCCACCTCTGGGGACTCAATCCCGACCGCACCGAAACGCGCACCATTGACATGCACATCATGCATTTGCGCGCCAAACTCGGCGACAAGGACCAGCGCACGCTGGCGACGGTGCGGGGCAAGGGCTATCAGTTTCTAGCAGGAGGGGCCGCATGAAACCAGCGCGCGTTTTCCTCATCTGGTCGGCGCTGGCGGTATGCGCGGTGCTGGTGCTCGGGGCGATGACCTGGCTGACGCGCGGCGTGCTGGCTGCCGGGCGGCAACGGGTGACGGCCGAACGCGAGCGGACTGCCGCGGAAGCGCGTGCGGATCTCGAGGAGCGGACCCGTCTTGCCTTGTGGCGCATGGACGCGCTCGGCGCGGCCATCATGCTGCGCGAGAACCGATATCCCGCCAAACCTAACGAAATACGCCCCGCAACCCCGCTTCTAACAACCAACCCGCCGGAAGTGCTGCTGCATTTCGAGATCCGCAAGGGCAGCGAGCCGATCTCACCGGAGCTTGACACGCTCGATACCACCGCAACCGGGAATGCCAAGGAGCTCGCGCAGCGCAAGGAACGTCTGAAGCGCTTGCGGGAACTGCTGGCCGCCAATCCGCTGCCCGGTGATGAATGGACCCAGCTCAACTACGCCGCGAATGAAGGGCAGGTCTCATGGAATGCGCTGCCCAAGGACGCGGCACTGGAACAAGGTTACAACATCATTCAGCGCCAGAACAAGACCGGCGACCAACTGAGGAAGGATGAAACCTATCAGGCGAATAGCAATACCACCGAGCGGGCCCAGCGGGCGAGGGCCGTGGCTCAGACGGTGAACAACGGCGTTGCCCAAGCGGAGCAACAGCTCGCATTGCCCGCTCAGGAAAAGCCACTGCCCGCGCAATCCGGCTTTCAAGTGGATTTGTCGAATCAACAAGCGGCCGATGTCGGCCAGATGCACGCGGTCTGGGTGGGCGGCGAATTGTTTCTGCTGCGGCAGGTGATTTGGAGCCGCACTCCTGCTAGAAACGGCTTGCCGAAAGGAACCAGCAGTTCCGTGCAAGGCGTGTGGCTGGATGCGCGGGTGCTGCGGGAGCAACTGCTGCGCGAAGTGGCGGATTTGTTGCCACAGGCGAAGTTGCTGGCAGTGGAAGGCCAACGTGCCGCTGCGGATTCGTTGGCCATGGTTTCGTTTCCGTTCCGCTTGGAACGCAATGAGGTGGTAGCGGTCGCGGACTCTCCGGGACCTACGCCATTTGGGACTCCGCTGTGGGTCGCTTGGTCGGCAGTGGCGCTTGCCGTGGTCACGAGCTCGTTGTTAGTGCGCGGCGTCATGCGCCTGAGCGAACGCCGGGCATCGTTTGTTTCCGCCGTCACCCACGAACTGCGCACCCCGCTCACCACCTTCCGGCTCTACTCGGACATGCTGGAAAGCGGCGCGGTGAAGGAGGAAAAACGCGGCGACTACCTGCGTGTCCTGTCACGCGAGGCGGACCGCCTGTCGCACCTCGTCGAGAACGTGCTCGCCTTTTCCCGCATCGAGCGCGGCAACGCCGGCTCGAATGTTTGCGCAGCCGCCAGCGGAGATTTGTTAGAACGGCTGCGCGAGCGCCTCGAAGCCCGCCTGGCCACCGCCGGACTGACCCTGGAAATGGACTGCGCTTGCACCTTGCGGGTCCGCGTGGACACTGCCGCCGTCGAGCACATTCTCTTCAATCTCATCGACAACGCGGCGAAATACGCGGCGAACAGCGACCCGCCCGTGGTGGAAATCCGCATTCGCGACGCCGGCCGCGCCGTGGAGATCACCGTCAGCGATCACGGCCCGGGAATCCCGCTGGCCGAACGTGCCCGGATATTCCGCGCCTTCCACAAATCCGCCCGTGAGGCCGCCGAGAGCCAACCGGGAGTCGGGCTTGGCCTGGCCTTGTCCCGCCGCCTGGCCAAAGTCCAGGGCGGAGAATTGGAATGCGCCGGATCCACCAACGGCGCGTGTTTCATCCTGCGCTTGCCCGCGGCGTGAACTCACCACTGCCGCCGCATTGACACCAGGATGGCCATCGGTCATCTTCCGCCCATGGTTTCCGCAAGTCCACAAGTTCCACCGGGCACGAGACTGCCCGTGTTTCCAGTGGCATGCTGGAGCTTGGGACTGATGGCATTCATACAGTTGTTAGTGGCTGGCCTGGCGCTGGCGACTCGCTTCGAGGAATCCCGGCAGGTGCGCGTGGTGGAAAAGGAAGTGCTGAAATCCGTCATTGTCCGGATCCCCGCGCAGGCCCAACCCGCTGCACCCCCGGTGGTTTCCCATCCGCCCGTGCCGCCGCCCGAGCCATCGCCAATGACCACTCCGCGGATCGCCGCGCCCCGGGCGGAGCGCTTGGTCAACGAAGCCCGCGTGGCCCGCGTGGCCGGTGACATGGGCCGGGCCATCGTCAAACTCGAGGAAGCCCTGGCCCAAGCTCCGGACGACCCGAGCGTGCACTACGAACTCGGCCTCGTTCACGAACAGATGGGCGTGTTCGACACGGCTGCGACCCATTACGAAAAAGTCTTTCAATTGGGAGCCTCTGGTGCGGGTACGCTCTATGAAAAGGCCGCCGCCAAACTCCGCGACGGATTTGAGCAACCGGCTGACATGCTCGGCAAGCTGGCGCTCGGACGGGTCCGCATTTTCAACAATCCGAAATATGAAGGCGGCCAGCGCGTGATCCTGACCATTCCCGTGCAAAAAGGGCCCGCTGAGGAAATCGATGTCGCTGAAATCGCGGTGTCGGTGATTTTTTTCAATCGCACTTCCAAAGGTGAAATCATTCAGCTGGAGGACAAATCCTGGGTCACCGAACAATGGGTAACCCTGCCATTCGACTGGGCGGGCGGCGAGGAGAACCTGCGCATGACCTACACGATTCCACCCCAGGACAATCAAACCGAGCACCTGTTTGGCGGACACACCTATTACGGGCAGGTCGTCTCGTTGCTCTACAAGGATGAGGTGCTCGACGTGCAGGCCTGGCCCCGGGATCTGGCGGCACGTATCCCCAGGCCCCCGGCGGCCGGCCCCGGCGACACCATGCTGCCTGAATTCCAAGATCAACTGCCGCCCGACTTCGATCCGAATATGCCGCTGCTGCCCGTCCTGCCATCGAAAAATTGATTATTCCCACGAGTTGTTCCGATCTCATGAATCCCGCTCCCGACGACCGCCGCCTCGGTGAATACCACCTCAAGGAACTGCTCTCTGAAAATGCTCTCACCCGGACCTGGCTGGCCGAGCAAATCTCGGTGTCGCGCCGCGTGCTGGTGGATGAACTCCGGGAGAATCAAGCCCATCACAAGCACGCATTCCTCGCCGATGTCCGCGCCAAGGCCGCCGTCGAGCACCCATTGATCGGTTCCGTCTATGAGGCCGTCGATGAACCGGGGCGGTGTTTTTTCGCCCACGAACTGCTGCCCGGGGCCACGCTGGATGACCGGCGAAAAGCCGCCGAGCCCTTCAAGCCCGCCCGCCTCGCCCACATGCTCCGGCGCATTTCCGAAGCCCACCTCCAGCATGAAACCATGGGCCAAGCCACTTCCCCGCTCGGCTTGGAGAATATCCATCTGGACGATCAGGGAGTCATCCGCCTCGATAATCTCGCCATTGCCGACACGCGCACCCCGGAGCAAGCAACCCGCGACATCACCCACCTCGGTCAAGCCTTGCGCGCCCTGGTTGCCGACGGACAACCTGGCAGCACCCGCATGCTCACCTTGCTTGGCTGGATGCGCGGCAAGGATCTTGAGTCACCTCTCAGCTGGGAACAGGTTCGCGATGTCTGCGTGCAGATCGAACAACAACTCGCGGATCCGCTGCCGCCACCCTCGCCGACCAAGTCCGCCGCATACGCGCGGAAAAAAAACCCGGTGGCCATCATCGCCGTGGCCGGCGGGCTGGCCCTGCTCGTCATGCTGGCGCTCTTCTTGAGCCACCGGCCGAAGCCTCTGCCCGCCCCGCCGCGGTCCCTATTGCCCGATGCCGTCCTCATTCCCGCCGGCAAACATCCAACCCCGGACGGAACCGAGGAAGAGCTCAAGGCGTTCCGCATTTCCGCCCACGAAGTCACCATCGGCCAATACGCCGCATTCATCGAAACCCTGGAAACCCTCGCCAAGGACCACCGCGAGCGCACCTTCGATCACGAAAACCAACCCGCCGAAAAAACCTCGCACCTGCCCGACGATTGGGCCGCCTTGTTTGCCGCCGCCAAAGCAAACGAAAACTGGAACAATCATCCGGTAACCCTCGATTCTCCCGTCGTCGGCGTGGATTGGTGGGATGCCTCCGCCTACGCAGAGTGGCAACAAGTCCGGCTTGCCACCCAGGAAGAATGGTTCGCCGCCCTCAGCCAGAACACCCCCGTGCCTGCCTCTATCAAACCTGCGGCTTGGATCCCGGTCACTTCCGAAACTGCCGACCGCACGCCGTTAGGACTCATCGGAATGGCCGGCTCCGTCTGTGAATGGACCCGCCGCCCCGCCGCCAATCCCGCCAACCCCCTGGGCGAACGCAAATGGGTCATCATCGGCGGATCCTTCCTCAAACCCGCCACCAACGCCCTCACCCGCGAGTGGACCAATGACCGCTCCCTCCGCCGCACCGATCTCGGATTCCGCGTCGTCTTCGATGCCAACTGATGACCACAAATTAAATAGCATCCGGCAAAATCCGGGAAAATCCACTTGCACGGTGACTTAAAATCGTAGATGGGTTCTCTCGCCCGGGACATCTCGGGCACCACCAAGATGTCGGGGCGTAGCGCAGCCTGGTAGCGCGCTTCGTTCGGGACGAAGAGGCCGTGGGTTCGAATCCCGCCGCCCCGACCAACTTGAAAGTGTTGAAAACCAACGAGTTAATGGTTTTCCCATTGGGGCCGCAAGGTGCTTGCCCCCCTCGTTTGCCCAACCGGCTACCAAGCCCGCGGACACCATCGCGGTGGCAGCGTGAGACTGGCCAATCCCCCAATTTCCAGCTTGCGTAGCAGTCCTCCACAATTTACTCATCTTCCTGAGTAAATCCAATGAAACGCAATCATCTCTACTCCCAATTGCTTTCCAGGGTCCGCGAGCCGCGGCGTTTTATCCAAGTGCTGGCAGGCCCCCGGCAAGTGGGGAAGACCACATTGGCCCGGCAAGTCATCGAGTCAGCCGGGCTTCCCGCGCATTACGCCTCCGCCGATGAACCCACGCTTCGCGACCAGACCTGGCTTGAGCAGCAATGGGATCTGGCCCGCATCAAGGCCCGCAAGCACCCGGATGGAGCGCTGCTGGTGATCGATGAAATCCAGAAGGCCGCCCGCTGGCCGGAGGTGGTCAAGCTGCTCTGGGATGCAGACTCGCACGATTCCACCCCATTGAAAGTGGTGTTGCTTGGATCCTCGCCCCTGCTCATTCAATCCGGCCTCACCGAGAGCCTGGCAGGGCGCTTCGAGACCATCCCGGTTCCTCACTGGTCCTTTGCCGAAATGCAGGAGGCCTTCGGTTGGGATTTGGAAAAATTTCTGCTTTTCGGTGCTTACCCGGGGGCCGCGCCGCTGGTCGACGATCCCGACCGATGGCGGCAATACATCAACGACTCCTTGATCGAAACCACCCTGTCCCGCGACATCCTGCTGCTCAACCGGGTCGACAAGCCGGCGCTGCTCCGCCGCGTGTTTCAACTCGCCTGCGCCTATTCCGGTCAGATCCTCGCCTATCAGAAAATGCTCGGCCAGTTGGTGGATGCCGGCAATACCGTCACCCTCGCGCATTACCTCCAACTCCTCGAAGGCGCGGGCATGGTCGCCGGGTTGCAGAAGTATTCCGGAACCCAAATCCGCCAGCGGGCCTCCAGCCCCAAATTGCAAGTCCTCAACACGGCCCTCATGACCGCCCAATCCGGCCGCAGCCCCGCGGCTTGGCGCACCGACGGCGATGGCTGGGGCCGCTTGGTCGAATCCGCAGTCGGCGCACACCTCGTCAACACCGCAATCGGCACCGGCATCCAGGTCACCTATTGGCGCGAGCGAAACCTGGAAGTCGATTTCGTGCTCCAGCGAGGTGACGCCCTGGTCGCCATCGAGGTCAAAAGCGGCGGCCGCAAGGAGACACTCCCCGGCATCGCCGCCTTCGACAAAGCACACCACCCCACCGCCAAACTCCTCGTCGGCGGCCAGGGCATTCCCATCGCCGAATTCCTCCAAGCCCCCGCATCCCACTGGCTCTCTGAACCCGGTAGGTAGGGGAAGTCGGCGAAACAAGTGTCCGCCGCCCTGAACGTGGCTGTGGCTTCCAGCCGCAGGCCGTGCCGGAGCGTCCCGCTCAGGTATTCGGGGCGGACACCGAACAAAAAGGACGGCCCTAGGGTGACACCTCAGGCCTGCCAATCCCACAACCCGCCCTGCGGGTCATCCCTCGGCGGGCTTTTTTGTTTGAGCGGACTTTCACATGGCGTCACCGCCAGGGGTCCGTCGAAGGGACGAAACACCCAGGGAGTTTCCAGATCGAGGAACACCGGCACGTCATCCGCCCGCAACACCGCCGGCATCCGGTCATGGATGGGAGCCATGACCGGTGAAGCCGCCGTCGTCACCATGGAATAACAGAAACCCAGGTCTCCTTCCCCGGGTTCCCACAATCCGGCGATCCACAGGTAGTCGTCGTCCGGGTCGTGGAACTCATACGCCTGCTTGCGACCGCCATCGCCCGGTCCCCAGTCGTAAAACGCCGACACCGGGATCACGCAGTGCCGCTCACGAAACGCCTCCGCCCACATGTCGGATTCCAGCTTGTCGGAGCGCGCGTTGTTGATGGCCGGATTAAAACTCCGCGCAAACCCCCAGCGCATGAACTCCACCCGCTCGTCTGCCAGCAACACGACACCGGGATCGGAGATGCGCACCAGGGAGTTGGCGAGTTTGCCGGCCGCCGACGCGACCTTGCCGCGGACACCCTTGTCCGTGCTTCGCTTCGGGCTGATCCGGTAGATGTTGCACATGGGACCAATATGCGACGGCACAAATCACGATGCTATGAATTCAGCCGTTTTCAGGGCTTTTAAACAACCGAGCCTTTGTCATCGATGACGAGATAGCGGAGGAGGTCGTCGCGCCATGACTCCTTCCATTCGGTGTGCTGGGATTCAAAACGGTTCATGGGATGGGGGTTGGGATCTTTGGAGCAGCCGGCGTTTAGGATTCCTGGGGCGTGGTGGAAGAATGACTGAAACGGTGGCCGCTCCGCCTGCGAATGCGGAGGCGAGGACCACGGCATGAGGAAAGTGAAAAATCCGCTAGTTTGGAAGGGGAAAGAGAATTTTTCGTCAAATCTGTGATCGGTGGAGCGTCACGGAATCGCACGCTGCCTGTTAGGAGCGGGCCGTGATGGGGCCGCTAGTGCCGCCGGATCCCTGGAGGTGGGCCGGCATCATGTTGGCCAGAGTGAGGGCGGTTCCGAGCTTGCCGTTGAACGGGCTGGTTTTCTTCACCACTGGGCGACTTTGATGTCTTTGACGTTGGTTATTCACTGCATGGCCACCCACCACGACCGGAGGATCGCAATCATCCCCAGGAGCGAGACTAGTTCCAAAATTTGGAAGATGTTGCTGATCTTGCGGCAGTCGCGGAACGCAGAGACGACAACAGGATTTCACTCAACGAGCTCAAGGAACAATTGACCACCGATGGCCTTTTACCGCGTTGAGATTACCAGATCTGCTAGATCTGCTGCCAAGACCTTCGGGGGATCGACCGGAAGTGGATTCCCAGAATTGTGGTGACCATCGAAACCCTCGAGTCGAATCCAAATCCAAGACCGTTCGACGGCAAGAAGCTCGTGGGTCCGGACCACATCCTCGCTCTCAATCCAGCTGGCTGCGGGTGGCTCAAACTGCGTCAGCCAACAGCTTTTCTGCTTTCTTGATCGTGGCAGGGCTCAATTTGCCATCCACGCGCTTGGAGCCGTCGATGAGCGCTTTGAGTTCCGCCAGGGTTTTCTCGGCCGCGGCAAGGGATTTCTTGGCGTTGCCATCGAATTTCTTGTCGGGGAAGTAGCGGGTGAAGGTGGTCCCGGTCTTGCTGAGGCAGAGACGCCAGCCTTCAAACGCGGATTTTTCATAGTCAAAGCGGGTCAGGTTCTTCTTCGATTTCATAGGGGGTGGGGGTGTCGTTGTTATGGGGGTTGTGTTTGGATTCGATTCAGTTTGCACCTCATTGCTAGGAAGTCTAGCGATTTTTTCGGTTATTTTCCGCTTGTAGCTTTGGTCGCGACTGACGGGAGGGCTGGGTAAGCGCATGCGAACCCAGGGGAGCGGTCTTCCCCCCCCCCTTTCTCCGCACTTGCAGTTGGCGGGAAGTGCCGCAAGACTACGCCATGTTTACGCCGAAGTGGAAAAACGAAGCGCTGCACCTCGCGAAAGGCGCACGCAAGTTCGTGCATTACAAACGCGATCTGCTCAAGCCGGAGCGGGTGGCGGAGATTGAATCCCGGCGGGTGGATTTGCTCGCGGCGATCAAATCAGGCGACCGCGCCCAGGTGGACGAGGCGTCGAAACAAATCCGCGCGGTGTGTGACAATTCCCTGCCTCAGGAAAAACCGTTGGGTTGGCTGGAGGAGAATGTGGAGGTGATGTTCGTCGCCATCGTCATCGCGCTGGGCTTGCGGGCCTACTACCTTCAGCCGTTCCGCATTCCGACCGGATCGATGCAACCGACCTTGAACGGCATCGTCGGCAAGGCGCTGCCCGCAGCCCAATGGCCGGGTTTTCCGCAAAGGATGTTGGAAAAAGTCCTGCGCGGCAGGTCTTATGTACGGGTGGTCAATGACCAAGACCGGCGCATCGCACTGGTTCCAAGAGGACCGGATGGCCAGCTCGATTTCGATATCCGGGACACCCAGATGCTGCATTTTTTCAGCCGTGCGGAAATTCACTTCATGGATTCCAAACCGCTGCGCTTGCCGGCTCCGAAAAATCCCTGTTTCGACGCGGGTTTGAGAATGGCCATGCAAAACGCGAGCCGCAATGGCGGGCTGCTGCCCAAAGGCACGGTGCTCTGCGAAGGGACGATTGATTCGGGGGATTTGGTGTTGGTGGACAAGGTTTCCTATCATTTCCGCAAACCCCAGCGCGGCGAGGTCTTCGTCTTCGATACCCGGGGCATCCGCGGCATTGACGAGCGCAGCGGTGATCAGGCGAAGGGCTCGCATTACATCAAACGGCTAGGCGGCATGCCGGGTGATACCCTGACCATTCAATCCCCCAATCTGTTGATCGATGGGAAAATCGCCAAGGAATTCGGCATCCAGCGGGTGATCCGTGGCGAGGGCGCGTATTCGATCAACCCCAATGGTTACGGACTTGCCGATCCCCGCCCGGAGATCATCCATGGGAAAGAGATTCGCAAATATCTCGCCCAACCCGGGGATTCACTGACGCTGGCATCCAAGGCCCGCCCCGGCATGCGCGAATACGCCGCTTTGGGTGACAACACCGGCAACTCGCTGGACTCGCGTTATTGGGGGCCGGTCAAGGAGTTCAACCTCGTGGGACCTGCGCTATTTTCCCTCTGGCCCGTAACCACCGGCCATTGGGGATTCATCCGCTGACACCGTGCCGGACGCCTCGGAAATCACCCGCCGCGCAAAATCGAATCTGGCATTCGCGTTGCGGATCCTGCCGCGCGACCGGCGGGAAGACATGGTGGTTTTCTATGCCTTCTGCCGCACCATGGACGATCTGGCAGACGATCCGCGAGTGCCGGACGGGCAGCGCTTGGGGTTGTTGGATGCCTGGCAGGACGGACTGGCCTCCGGTTTTGCCAAGCCCACCACGCTGCAACTACAAGTGACCTCCCTGCGCGACCGCCGCGGAATTCCCACCGATCTGCTAACGGCCATTATCGATGGCTGCCGGATGGACCTGCAGCCGCAACGCTTCGCAACCTGGGAGGATTTGTCCGGCTACGTCTGGAAGGTCGCCTGCGCGGTGGGATTGGTTTCGATCCGGCTCTTTGGCTGCAAGGACCCGGGCTCGGAGCGCTACGCCGTGGCTCTTGGCCACGCCCTTCAACTGACCAACATCCTGCGCGATATCCGCGAGGATTCGGACAATGGCGGGCGGATCTATCTGCCGCTGGCAGATCTCGCCCGCTTCCACTATACGGAAAATGATCTGGCGCAGCGCACGCGCGACGAGCGGTTTCTGGCACTGCTGGCCTTCGAGGCGGACCGCGCGGAGGAATTTTTCCGCGCGGCCGCCGCCGCGTTGCCCGTGGCGGATCGGAGCGCTCTGGCACCGGCCCGGATCATGGGGGAAATCTATCACCTGTTGCTGACCCGCATGCGGCAGGACGGCTTCCGTGTGTTTGACAAACGCTACCGCATCTCCAATGCCCGCAAACTGGCGATTCTCGCCAGGTATCTCGTTCCAGGCTGTTAATGGCGCGCCACCGTGGTTCTGCCCTTGCGCCAACCAACTCCCTCTGTGTGACACGCCCGTCGCCGCGACAAATCTTGTGACGATCGTCATGGGATTTGTCGCGGCGACGGGCGGCCCCCTCAGTCGAACCGCCAGCGGCCGAGGATCCGTCCGAAGCGGCAGCGCTCCGGGGATTCGTCGATCTCGCCGCGGGTGAGCCAGCCGTCGTTCCATTCCACCCAGTGGGCGCGACCCGGGTCGGTGAAGCTACCGGTATTGATCACGAGCCGGCGGTTTTTGACCCAGCACCCTTGGCGGTGGAAATGACCGATGACGAGGGCCTCTGCGTGCGGAAAATAACGTTCGCAAAACCGCCCGCCCGCAGATCCCTGGGTGATCCAGGCCTCGATCATTTTGAGCGCGCGTTTGGGCGGCAGCACCGCGTCCCACGCCCGCTGGATGAAATGGCGGCCCAGCGGATACTCCACCGAACAGAGGGTGCGGGCGATGTCCCTGGCAAGACGCAGCCGTTCTTCAGCATCGTGGTCAGCGGCCGGGTGTTGTTGCCAAAGCTCCTTGAGCTGCTCGCCGCAGCTGAGAATTTCCCGTTTCCATGGCGAGCCCTCGAACAACAACGCGTCGCCGTGGGTGACGATGATGCGCCCGCCCGCCAGCTCGATCCAACCGGGACCGAGCCAACCCGGGTCGTGGTTTCCTGATAGAAAAACCACGTCCGCACCCTCTGCGGCGCAGAGTTCCTTGAGTTCTTCGAGCATCACCGCCGAGCGCTCGCGGAATGGCTGCGCCAACTCCTGCCAGGTGTCGCCGTTGAAGACCACCGTGCCCGCTCCGGCGATGAACGGGCGCAGGGCGGAGACGCATTCAATCCGCGAGACCTTGTGGCCGAGGTGCAGATCGGATAGGATGCGGACTGGTTCGTTCATGGTTTTACCCGGCGTTGGCGCAGCGCCTCAAACACACAAACACCGGTGGCCACCGAGACGTTCAAACACCCGACTTTTCCAACCATCGGGATGGCGGCAAGAAAATCGCAGTTTTCCGCAGTCAGGCGGCGCAGGCCTTTTTCCTCAGCGCCCATCACCAGGCAGAGCGGGCCATTGAGATCGAGGTCGTAGATGGATTGCGAGGAGGCGTGGTCCGAGGTGCCGACCAGCCACAGCCCGGCGGCTTTGAGCTTTTCCATGGTCCGCGCGAGATTGGTGACCTGCGCGAAGGGCACCTGGTCCGCCGCGCCCACGGACACCCGGCGCACGGTCTCGGTGATGCCCACCGCCTTGTCTTTGGGCGCCACCACGGCATGCACGCCCGCCGCGTCCGCCGTACGGAGGATTGCCCCGAGGTTGTGCGGGTCTTGCACGCAATCGAGCATCAACACAAAGGGCATTGCCTGCTGAGCGACGATGGCCAGCAGATCATCCTCATCGAGCGCAGGAGTGATTTTTTCCACCGGCTGAACATGGCGGTTGGCACGGGCCGGCCGGCCCGGGTCACCGTGTGGAGGGGAAAATCGGGGTTTCATGCACGGATATCTGGACCGAAAACGCCCCCGGAGTCGAGCGCATAAGGAAAGTTGGCAACTACATGGTATTCTTTTCAGGCGGTTTGGGGCAATTATTAGATTTTATAACTCACTTAAAACCAGTGGTTGGCTTGTTGAATGGGTCTAACCAGGGAATTTTCGGTTTGCCTGGATAAGCAAGATTACCTATAGGGAACGAGCAATTTTGATTACGCGCGAATCGCGCTCCGCCCCTCTCCTATCCCTTGATCCCTTCCGCATGATTTCGCGACTTGTTACCCTCACACCCCTTGCCATCGCCGCGGCGCTCTTCACCAGTTGTGGAAGCTCCGGTCTTGCCATCCTCCCAAAATCCAAAATCGGCTCCACCGGTTTTGCACGCAATGAACAATTCGCCCTGCCCGGGCCATCCTCGGCCGCACTGAGCAGTGCCGCCGGCAAACCGCGCGACAAACACTCGATGCCGGTTTATTCGTTCAGCGAGCGCAACCGGATCGTCCGCACCACGGCCTACACCGCCAGCGAGGACGACCACCTGATCTACGGCAGCAAAAATGCCACCGGCACGACTCTGCGCTACACCAACCGCGTGCGCAGCGCGGCCGCGGACTGGTCGTTCTATCCGGTGGGAACCACCTTCCGGATCAAGGGCCTGCCCTATCTCTACGTGGTGGACGATTACGGTTCCGCACTGACCGGCACCGGCACCATCGACATTTACAAGCCTAACAAGGAGATCATGAATCTCTGGGGCAGCCGCAATGTTGAGTTGACCATCGTCCAGTGGGGGTCGTTCACCCGCAGCGCGCAACTGCTGCGCGAGCGGGACAAATATGGCCACTGCAAGCAAATGCTTGCCAACATCATCCGCCAGCAACCGAAACTGGCCAGGGTCGCTTCACGCTGAGGGTCGAAGGGATGGCGGCTTGAGGATGGTGGGTGAAGAGCGCTTTCTTCCTCTGGATCATCCGTCCAATCACTTGGTGTTTGCTCACTGAATCGGGGCGAACAGACGTGCGCCGCGGCAGGCGGCCCGGAACAAGAACGGCTTGCGCGTGAAATCCTCCAGCTGCGCCTCGCGGGCTTGCTCGAAATCAGTGGTCAGCATGCGCGCCACCTGGTCCACAAATGCTTGGTCGGTCGAAAACGCCGTGATTTCGAAATTCAGGCGGAACGAGCGGTTGTCCAAATTCGCCGTGCCGACGGCAGCCAGGCGTTCGTCGATGAGCAGCACCTTTTGGTGCAGGAAGCCGCGGTGATAAAGGAAAAGTTTCACGCCGTAGGGAATCGATTGTTCGTAGTAGGAAAACGCGGACAGCCAGACTAACAAGTGGTCGGCACGCTCGGGGATGAGGATGCGCACGTCCACGCCGCGGATGGCGGCGGTCTGGAGGGCGGTGAGCACCCCCTCGTCAGGCACGAAATAGGGTGAGGTGATCCACAACTTCCGGCGGGCCGAATTCGCGGCCTCCGCCACGATGAGTTGCCACGAATCCGCGGGGTCGGCCGGCCCGGTGGGGATCACCGCCGCCACTTGGTCGGCCGGCTCGGGTTGGGTGTCCCAGAGCAGATCCGGCACCCGGTTGGCGGCCCAGAACCAGTCCTCAAGAAACACCAACTGGACCGCCTGTACCACCGGCCCGCGCATTTCCAAGTGGGTGTCCCGCCACTCGCCGAAGCGCTGGTTGCGTCCCAGATATTCATCGCCCACGTTCAGCCCGCCGATCAGGGCCACCTTGCCGTCGCTCACGACGATTTTCCGGTGGTTGCGGAAGTTGAGTTGGAGACGCGACCACCAATAGCGGTTGATGCCGAACGAATGGCACTCCACCCCCGCGGCTTTGAGGTCCTTCAGGTAGCGCCGCGGCAGTTTGTGCGAGCCGATCTCGTCAAACAGGAAATAGACTTTCACGCCGGCGCGGGCCCGCGCGATGAGGGCCTGCTGGAAGCGGGTGCCCAGCTTGTCATTTTTCACGATGAAAAAGTTCACGCACAGATAGTGTTTGGCTTGCTGGATCGCATGGAAAATCCGCGCGAAGGTTTCTTCCCCGTCGATGAGCAGTTGCAGGCGGTTGCCGCGCGTGAACGGCAAGCCGCCGAGTTGGTGGGCCGCACGTTCGAAGGCGTCGTCCTCGGGAATCTCCACTTCCAATTGCCGCAGGTGCTCGTGCATTTCATCCGCCAGCTTGCGCAGCCGTGCATCCATCGTCCGGCGGCCGCCGACATGGCCCGCGAACCGGGTGCGTCCTAACATCCAGTAGAGCGGGATCGCGAGAACCGGCACGGTGATCAGGAAAATCACCCAGGCGATCGTGCCTTGGGCGGTGCGCACGTGCATCAGCGCGTGCAACACATGGAGGATGCCCACCACGTAGAACGCCACCACGATGATCACACCGAGCCAGGTATCAACCTCGAAACCGTGGAAAAACATGGCTCATGCTAACACCACGGCGCGCCGAAACAAGCCAATGTGTGGCACCCGGTATGGGAACCGGATGTCTCGCCCGGTGAGCCACAGGGACGAGACGTCCCTGCCCCATATTGAGTGGATGCCCCAAAAATCGTCGCCTCACGCCCGCGCTTTGAGCCGGTGGAAATGCCAGCGGATTTCCTCTTCGTAGCTCTTGAGCGATGGATAAGCGGTTTGGGTGTCGGACCTCTTTAAGCCCGCCCCCACACGTTCAGGTGGCAGCAATTCCCGCAAATCCCTAATCGCTCCCAACAGCAGCGCCGTGTCGCGCGAGCGTAGCGGACGGCCATGGAAAAACATCGTGCTCTCCGCAGAAACTGAAGTTCTAAACCGGTTAGGCGACGACCAGAAAAAGAAATCGAGCCGGAACTCCGGGACCTCTTCGATGTGCTGTTGTCGTTCCAGCCGGGGTTGTTGCGCGCTTGAATATTCGTAGGGTGTGTCACCGGTTCCCACGACCAGAGCGGATTTCATCTTGTTCTGCGTCAGGAACCCGCCAGCCAGAAAAACCAGATCCTCGATGGTCCGCGGATGCTCCCGGCCCATTGAATCGGTGAATGACAGGCTGTTCTTCCCGATTTCTATCCGCTGGATCGTATAGGGCTCGTGCAGCACCGGCAGCTCCCGGTCCGCCACCAGATCCGTCGGGAAATTCCGCTGTTGGAGGGCCGCTTGGAAGGCAAGCGCTTCATTGCGTTCCAGGCCGGAGACCACGATGCCGAAGAGATTGCGATGGATGACGGCGCAATCCGCGCGGGCGATCGACCGCGTCGCATCCGAGGCGTCTTCCAACGCTCCCCGGTCGATCATCTGGTCCAGGGAAACTTGCAGCAGGCTGAAGGTGTCCATGGGCGGCTAAAGGCGGCAGACGATTTTGTCCGCCGCCTGAAAACAGTTAGAACCGGAACACCTCGCCGTTTTTGAAGAAGCGCTGGATCTCGGTGGCGGCGGACTCGGCGGAATCGGAGGCGTGGCAGACGTTGACCATCATGTTCTCGCCGAAATCGCCGCGAATGGTGCCGGGGGCGGCGGCCTGGGAATTGGTGGGGCCGATCAACTCGCGGATCCTTGTGATGGCGTTCTCTCCTTCGAGCACCATGGCGATGACCGGCGTGCGTTGCATGAAGGCAAGGAGTTGCGGAAAGACCGGGATATCGATGATGTGGGCGTAGTGTTCGCGCAGGATCGCCTCATCGAGTTGCATCATCTTGATGGCGCGGATGACAAAACCCGCGGCCTCGAAACGGGCCAGCACCTTGCCGGTCAGATGTTTCTCGATCGCGTCCGGTTTCAACAGGATCATGGTGGTTTCAAGCGCCATGACGGCAGAAGTAAGCAGGGCCCGGCCGATGCGCAAGCCTTTTGCGTTCTTTGTGGTTAAATCGCCCGCATCAAAATGTGCCGATCATACCGGGATCGAAGAGCACCATTCTGGCCATCAAATTAACGCTGTCAAAAATGAAACAATCATGTTTCTTTTGTGGTGAATCAATATGGACTATCGTTATCTGGGTCGATCGGGTCTGCAGGTCTCAGCGTTATCGTTGGGTGGCTGGGTGACATGGGGTCAGCAGATCGGCGATGATCTCACCTATGAGTGCATGACGGCTGCTTACGACGCGGGCGTCAATTTCTTCGACACGGCGGAAGTATACGCCGACGGCAAGAGCGAGATCGCGATGGGCAACGCGGTCAAGCAGGCGGGGTGGAAACGATCGGATCTGGTATTGTCCACCAAGATTTTCTGGGGCGGCAAGGGAATCAACGACAAGGGGCTGTCGCGCAAGCACATTATCGAAGGGTTGGATGCGTCGCTGGCGCGCTTGCAGATGGATTACGTCGATCTGGTGTTCTGCCACCGACCAGACTTCCACACCCCGATCGAAGAAACCGTCCGCGCCATGACGCACGTCATCAATCAGGGCAAGGCGTTTTACTGGGGCACCAGCGAGTGGAGCGCGCAGGAGTTGATGGAAGCGTATACCATCGCGCGGCAGGAGCATCTGATTGCGCCGTTGATGGAGCAACCGCAGTACAACATGCTGGAGCGCGAGCGCGTTGAGAAAGAATATGCGCGGCTGTATGCCTGGATGGGTTTGGGCACGACGATCTGGAGTCCGCTGGCTAGCGGCCTGTTGACGGGCAAGTACAACGACGGGCTACCGGATGGCACGCGCGCCTCGCTGCCCGGTTACGAGTGGCTGCGTGAAGAATTCGAAAAGCCGGAGACACAAGTCAAAATCGAGAAGGTGAAGCACCTCACGCCGATTGCCACCGAACTCGGCTGCACTGTGGCGCAAATGGCCCTGGCCTGGTGTCTGAAGAATCCCAACGTCAGCACGGTCATCACCGGCGCATCGCGCACCTCGCAAGTCACTGAAAACATGAAGGCCATCGACGTGCTGCCTAAACTCACCTGTGACGTGATGGCGCGCATCGAAGCCGTGCTGCAAAACAAACCGCAGTCCGCCGAGGATTTCCGCTAAAAACCTCAGCCGCGATTCCACACGAAACACGTGATTTCGTTAGATGTGGGTTTAAATGAAAATCGGCTCGCGCTCTGGGTTTGCAGGCGGTCACAGGCCCGGACAGCACCAACGGACCGCGCCTTGTGCCGCGCCTTGTGCCGCGACCCGTTCGAGGATTGAGTTAGAAACCGCGGGGTAGGCGGAGTTATGCCATGCGGGCGACCAGCAACTCGCGTTGGCGGACGAGTTCCGTGGGCAGGGCTTCGCCGATGGAGGTGAAGAATTCTTCCTGACCCGCGATCTCGGCTTGCCATTCGGCCTTGTCCAGGGCCATCACGGCGTCGAAGGACTCCTTGTTGAAGCCGTCGATGCCGGCGGTGTTGAATTCGTCATAGGACGGACTGACGCCGATCTTGGTATCGATGCCGGTGGCCTTGCCGTTGCAGCGGTCCACGATCCACTCGAGGACGCGCATGTTGTCGCCGAAGCCGGGCCACATCCACTTGCCTTCGGCAGTCTTGCGGAACCAGTTGACGTTGAACACCTGGGGCGGCTTCTTGAGGAGCTCGCCCAGCTTGATCCAATGGGCGAAGTAATCGCCGACATGGTAGCCGCAGAACGGCAGCATGGCCATCGGGTCGCGGCGGACTTTGCCGAGCGCACCGAAGGCGGCGGCGGTCATCTCCGAACCCATGGTGGCACCGACGTAAACGCCGTGGTTCCAATCCGCTGCTTGGAACACCAGCGGCATGGTGGTGGCGCGGCGGCCACCGAAGAC
>Ga0268284_1000352_pt1 | contig 33985 bp, 44 predicted proteins | sample saktaG_14_FD_190137 | JGI IMG/M metagenome (GOLD analysis project Ga0268284, IMG submission 190137) | Saline water microbial communities from Sakinaw Lake, British Columbia, Canada - sak_2013_06_06_40m | ecosystem: Environmental > Aquatic > Non-marine Saline and Alkaline > Saline ...
ATACTACAGCAATGCTATTATCAATTATTCAAACATTAAGACTGAAGAAGGAAAACGTCCTTCAAGGATTGCAAGCAATCCTGAATAGCCCTTCAGAAAGCTAACCTATTACTTTTTTCCAAAAACTTTATAAACATCTATTTCCAGGAATTAGGAAATAGGGTAATTGTATAAGAATAATAAGAAACAAGCGTGAGGTGAAGTTTTTATGAAGAAAGGACAAGCAGCGATGGAATTCTTAATGACTTACGGCTGGGCAATACTAGTCGTACTGGCAGCAATAGGAGCACTGGCATACTTCGGAGTGCTGAGCCCAGACAGGTTCATGCCAAGCAAATGCCTAGTATCAGGAGGATTTAGCTGTACAGAGTACAAGATAACCACAACCGAAGTAAAGATGAATATTCAGAATAATCTAGGTGTAGATGCGACTAACGTAGTCATAGACTTGACTCCCCAGTTACCTAGCACCTGCTCGGTAACAAGCTTTACATATCCAACTGTCAACAATGGTGCTGTCACTGGAGTTGCAGCCTATACTTGTGAAGTCTCTGGAAAATTCAAGGGAGATATAAACATTATCTATACCAAGTCTGGAGAATCAATAAATCACACAACAACTGGTTCAATCAGCGGCGGAATAGAAAACTAAATGGAAGCAAAGCCATAAATTTTTTTATTTTATTTTTTTCCTATTCTTTGAGGTGGTTACTTGAAAAAGGCGCAGGCAGCAATAGAGTTTCTTACGACATACGGCTGGGTCATACTGGTTGTTCTGATATCATTATTGGCTTTGGCTTATTTCGGCGTATTTGACGCGGCAGATGCCATCCCTGAGCAATGCTTTATCTCGCCAGCGCTGAGCTGTTTTGAGTTTGAGGTTTCAAAATCAGAAGTGATGTTTGGTGTGCTTAATAATCTGGGTGGAGATGTTGATATCACTGCAGTCCAATTATCTTCTAGCACAGGGCAGCAATGCGTTGTTTCAGGCTTTCCAGTCACTGTCAAGAACGGGGGTAAGGCTCTTTTCAACGGCACCGGATGCATTTCCGGCTCCAGGTTCAAAGGAAACATATTAATAGGATACAGGCTGATTTATGAGAGTGTGAATCATACAGTGACCGGCTCAATCTCAGGAAGAGCAAATTAAGAAGAGCAGATTAAGAGGACGACCATGCTTTCAAAGAAACAATTAGAGGACATCGCAAACCTTATGCGCCGTGACGCATTGGAGATGACGACCTCCGCTGGCAGCGGGCATCCGACGACCTGCCTTTCCTGCGCAGATATCATGAGCGTCCTTTTCTTCTCAGAGATGAGTTACGATGTCAAAAATTCCAAGAATCCTGACAATGATGAGTTCGTGCTGAGCAAAGGCCATGCTGCTCCGATTCTTTACTCTGCATTGTTCAAGGCAGGATGCATCAGCAATGATCTCATGTCTCTTAGGAAGTTCAAAAGCCCATTAGAAGGCCATCCTATGCCCAGGTCATTGCCATGGGTGAAAGTCGCCACTGGTTCATTAGGCCAGGGCCTAGCTGTCGGAGTAGGAATGGCACTTGCCGCAAAACTCCAAGGACGACAGTACAGGACCTATGTATTGATGGGTGACAGCGAGACAGCAGAGGGCTCTGTTGATGAAGCGATGCGACTCGCAAGCCATTACAAGCTCAACAACCTATGCGCGATCATCGATGTCAACAGGCTTGGCCAGTCAGGGCCGACGATGCAAGGCCATGACTTGAAGGCTTACAAGGAGCGATTCTTGGCCTTAGGAGCTAACACGTTGATAATCAACGGCCACCACATAAGAGACATCTTATCTGCCTTGAAAAGGGCAAAATCATCAAGGGAGAGGCCGACAGTCATCCTCGCAAAGACTTACAAAGGCAGGGGGGTATCATTTCTCGAGGATAAGGAAGGCTGGCATGGCAAGCCTCTGAACAAGATAGAGCTTGACCTTGCATTGAAAGAGATACCTCATCCAGCGATGCCGGCTGTCAGCATACGAGCGCCAACATTATGTAAAGAGCAGGCTTTGCGCACCAATGCTATGATTAATACCAATTACCAAAAAAATGATATGATCGCCACAAGAGAGGCTTACGGCAGCGCCCTTGTTAAATTATCAGGGCAGGATGACTCAGTCATAGCCCTCTCAGCAGAGGTCAGCAACTCTGATTATTCAGACAAGGTAAGAAAAGCAAAGCCCAGCAGGTACGTCGAGAGCTACATCTCTGAGCAAGCCATGATTGGCATCGCGCTGGGGCTTAGCGTGAAAGGTTTCAAGCCTTTTGCCTCTACGTTCGCAGCATTCCTCTCACGAGCGCATGACCAGATAAGGATGGCAGCCCTCTCAAGCGCAGACATAACCATCTGCGGAAGTCACGTTGGCGTCTCAATCGGTGAGGACGGGCCGAGCCAGATGGGGCTGGAAGACTTGGCGATGTTCCGAGCTTTGCCTGACAGCACAGTATTCTATCCATGCGACGCAGTATCGGTAGAGAAGCTGACTGAGCTGGCTTACAGGCTGAAAGGGATAAAATACATTCGCACCAGCAGGCCAAAGACTCCAATAATCTATGATAACAAAGAAGAGTTCTGCGTCGGAGGATTCAAGGTCGTCAGGAAATCAAAGAAAGATAGGTTGGCAATCATCGGCGCAGGCATCACGCTGCATGAAGCATTGAAAGCTCATGATGAGCTGAAGAAGCACAAGATCAACGCTTGCGTTATCGACCTTTACTGCATAAAGCCGCTCGATAAGAAAAAGCTCTCGGAAGCGATAAGGAAGAGCGGAGGAAAAGCATTGATTGTTGAGGACCATTATCCTGAAGGAGGCATCGGAGAGGCTGTGGGTAGAGAGCTGAATGATTACAAGTTCAAGCTAGGATTCCTCTCTGTTAACAAGATGGCCTGCTCAGCGAGGCCAGAAGAATTGCTCCTATACGAAGGGATAGACTCAAAATCGATAGTGACTGCTGCAAAAGGGCTTCTGAAGAAATAAGATGAGCGAATGAAATCAGCTGTTCTCAAACTGCTTTATCTTATCCACGCGCCGCTGATGCCTTCCCTCAAGGAAGCTGGATGACAGCCAGGCCCTCACGATGACAGTGGCTTTTTTCTCGTCGAGAACGCGGCCTCCGAGGCAGAGCACGTTCGCGTCGTTGTGCTGCTTGCTGAGGCGAGCCTCAAGCTCATCATTCACATGGGCTGCCCTGATGCCTTTCACCTTGTTGGCGCAGATGCACATACCGATGCCTGTTCCGCAGAAAAAGATACCTCGCGCTCCTCCTTTTCCGACTTTCTTCGCTGCCTTGAAGCAGATGTCAGGATAATCATCAGCCTCATCAAACTTCTCAGACAAGTCCTCGACATCAAACTCAATGGAAGCCAAGTATTTCTTTATCTTCTCCTTGAGCTCAAAGCCACCATGGTCCGCTGCAAGGATTATCCTCTCTTTTTTCATAGGGCTGCTATTGATTGCCTGATTTAAATGTTTTTCGTCCATGAAAACAAAAAATTATATAAAAGATGCTTGCCAGGAAAGTAAGAGTGGTCATGATAACCCAAATCTCCGTCAGCATATTGTCGCTCGACTATACTGACCAGACTGTAATCAACACAGCGGTCATGAGGATATCAAACGCCAACTACCTGCACTTCGACGTGATGGACGGAAAGTTCGTCAAGCAGAAGACATTTGATTATGAGCTTGTGAAGAACACGCACACAGGATTGCTGAAAAAAGACGTCCATCTCATGATAAAGCAGCCGGAGAAATATGTTGATAAGTACATAAAAGCCGGAGCAGATATAATAACTTTCCACGCAGAGGCCTGTAAGTCCCCGAAGAAGCTTATCGAGAAGCTGAATAAAAAAGATATCATCGTGGGCCTGGCCATAAGCCCATCCACTGATGTGAAAAAGATAGAGAAGTTTCTCGATGACATAGACCTGGTGCTTGTGATGACCGTCAAGCCGGGAAAAGCAGGCCAGAAGCTCATCAAGAGCGCACTGAAAAAGATAGCATGGCTAAAAAAGAAAAAGCCAGGCCTGATAGTAGAAGTGGACGGAGGCATCAACGGCAAGACAGCAGGCGAGGTCATCGACGCCGGAGCAGACATACTCGTCTCCAGCAGCTACATCTGGAACAGCAAAGACCCGAAGCTCGCGATTGATCTGTTGAGGAATGCGTGAAAAGTATTCTTTTTTGTAAAGGCAACCAGACGCTGCGCAGTCAAAATTGCACCCCTGCATCTTGATTCGACTTCATTTCATTTTTTCCCACTAAAAAAATCAGCATCCCTTTGATTCGCAACTTTTTTATTTGACACATATTCCCCCACAATAATTCCTATTTTTTTATCCTCTCTCGGAACCAGCGTCAGTTTCAATGTCCCGTACGAGAACTCACAGGAAATTCCATATAATGCTGGAATCCCAAAGTCATGATCTTGCTTTATAGCTCTTTCATCTTCAGCTGATAGTTCATTAACAGGTCCACTGCCAAAAACAAATCTTCCATTCTGCTTTACGTATTCACAAGGAACAATCATTTCTCTTGAAAATTTCCTATTATTAATCAGATTCATTAAGTTAGCAGCAGGAATTGCTAGTTGCGCTATTTCTTCTGGCACAATACCCCAAGAAGCGTCAATCCATCCAGCATCATCATAACCATAAAAATGCCCGGCTCTAATCACCAATGCATTTAAGTCATTCAAATAACTAATTTGCGGTTTATTAAAGCTTCGACCCACGATTCCAAAGCCCTCAAATCCGCCATAGCCTCCATTCCAAGGCTGCTGCAACACAATCTTTGACACGATTCCATCTAAATCAACACCAAGACCATCACCGCTAACTTTATTGTCTGTCATATTCATCACCTCCAGATATTATGACCTGCAATATCTCCTGACACGATTTCTTGATTCCCATGACAAAATCATTACCTGCATGAATCTCGTTCCAAAGCAGGATTCAAATATTTTTCTCCAACCGATGCACGGTATCATCAAAACGCCTATGTATGTAATTACCTAGGTGAAAAGTAGCGTCTTTTGAACCAGCCGATGTATCTATCGCCTGTAATTGCAGGACTCTTTCAAGAGAATAATTCTCTACCTTGAAACCTGTGATTGTCGAATCGCCGCACTCTTCACACCCAGGATATGATACATTAGTGCATGTTCCTCCTGAACTCATAAATCCATTTTGTCGCAATAGTCTTTCTGTCGGGCGAATCGGCGATTCAACTATAATAATATTATCGTCATTACATTGTGATCCGACGCTCCTTTCGCTATAGAACACAATATATTTCTTGAACTCAGGCGGTTCATCACTAAAAAACTTAGTGTCGCGCTGATTGGTAACACCACCATTCTGAGTATATTCTCCTACAATAAGTCCTATTTTTTTATCCTCTCTCGGAACCAGCGTCAGTTTCAATGTCCCGTACGAGAAATTACATGAAATGCTTCCAAATGAAAGAGGAAGAACAGTTTCATCCAGTTCTTCCATATTTTCTATTGCATCATACTGCTCAAGCTTTGGAGTGAAATCAAACGTGCGTTTTCCGTTTTGCTTAGTCAGTTCAGAAGGAACTGTCATTTGCCCATATGTTCTATTTTTAACCAGATCAACCAATGCCGCGCGAGGTATGGCAAGCCTTTGTGCATCGGGGAGAATATCCCACCCCCCGTCATAATATCCATTATCGTCATAAACAGTATATACTCCTGCCATGATTGTTAATGCATCTCTTTTAGAGTCAAATCTTAATTGCGGCTGGTTGCGAGGAGGGCGAGGCACGCCATTATGAGCATCCATTGCGCTGACAGAATCGAATCCGCCATAGCCTCCATTCCAAGGCTGTTGCAGCACAATTTGTGACATGATATTATCCAAGTCTGTTTTTTGATTGTCATTGCTTACTTTATCGTCTGCCATAATAATCTCCCCCTCATTGATTTAATCATTCCTATTCATCAAAGTATATGACGTTATCTTATATATCTTGTGGAATCGTAACCTTGAGCGTATATTGTTCACAATCAGGAAGCTACATCTGGAAAAGCATTGATCCGAAGCTGGCGATTGACCTGCTGATGAATGCGTGAATCTTCTTCTTTATCTTCTTTCTTTACGTTAGTGTCGCCTAGCGAGCCCTAGAAAGGACATGCGTTTCGTTTTGCTATTCGTACTGCGACAGTAAACACACACGTGATGCGAGCGTGACACTAACTGTTCTCGAATTTAAGTTATGGTTCTCAAAAAGGCCATATGGTTTCTAACGTTACTATAAGGTAACCAAAAAGTTTATAAATTCTAATGGGCTGCCTTGCTGAATGGTGAAAAAGCTGAACAAGAAAGGGCTCATAGAGCTTAATGAAGCATATCAAAAGATGCTCATATGGTTCTTCTCATTTCCCGAAAAGGAGATGAGCCTTACTGATTTGGCTGCGCAGTTAAAAATAGCCAAGACCACTGCCAATCAGGTGGTGAAGCAGATGGTAAAAGAGGAATTTCTCCATGTTGAAGTTCTTGGAAAGATATGGAGGATTTCATGCAATAAGAGCCACTTATACAATTATTCGAGGAAGATAAGCTATAACCTCACCATGATATGCGAGGCAGGCATATTAGAGGAAATTCATAAGCTAATCCCCAATCCCAAAGCTATAACCCTATTTGGAAGCTACAGGAAAGGGGATGATACTGAAAAGAGCGATATTGACCTTGCTGTTGAGGTCATTGATGATAAAGAGCCAAGAATAATAGAGTTGGGAGTTCTCCCACAACTAGGCTACCGGGCAAATGTGCCTGTGAACCTTCATGTTTTCTCAAGAAAAAAGGTGGATTTGAATTTGTTTGCGAATATTACAAACGGCATAGTGCTGGAAGGATTCCTGGAGGTAAGGCCCTGATGAGATATAAAAGACCAGACGGCAAGAACGCCTTAAGCATTGCTGAAGCAGCAAAAAGAGATATGAGTTTCACGCTTTCAATAAAGCCAAGCGATGAATCAAGCCCTACTATTGTGAGAAACATATATGAATGCTTCAGGATGCTAGGGGATGCCTTGCTTGTTGCAAAAGGAATAGAGTCAGAGGATCACCTTGCCCCGATAAGCGAACTTTTAAAACTCAAAGTAAAGACGACGAGACCCATAATCATCATAGACAACTTAAGGCGCTTAAGGCACAACATAAATTATTACGGCTACAAGCCAACCATAATGGAAGCTGAAGACACAATATCAATAGCAAAGAGCTGCTTCAAGCCACTGCAAGAAGAAGTTATGAGGCTGATAAGATGAAGCAGAAGAAAAAGCCGTGCGTGGTCGGGACGAAGAACGCGACAAGAGTGCTGAAGGACGGAGACCTCGTAGAGGTCGACGCCGACAACGGAGTTGTGAGAATATTGCCTAAGGACAATCAAGAGAAGGTAACTCTGGTCAAAGAGCACAGCCGCGAATACTCTCTGATGCAGGTGGCGAATTATTGTGATATAATCGAGGGTGTCAATAAGGAGAACGGCCAAGGGATGAAAAATGAGCTGTTCATCTACAATGGTAATATCGTGGACGTATACCACAGCCCGCAGGAGATGAAGCAATTCTTCATGAGCATCGGTGAATGCGCCAAAGACAAGGGATTCGTAGACAGGATATTGGATGATTTTAAGAAAGCATTAGAAGAGATCAAGCCATACTTGGAAGAGAAGAAGTTTGTCAAGAACGTCAAGGAATTACAGGTATTGAACGAAATATTTATCAGGTTCTACCTAGGCATCGCGTATGTGTGGGTGATTCCAGGGCTTGAGATTGTGCCTAAAGAGACTAGGGACTTAGCGATGAGCCTCAGAGAGCAAACAGAGAACTATTCGTCAAAGCGTGATAAGGTGTTGATAATAAACTTAAAGAAGCTCTACCCAAAATTGGGCGAGAGCGTAAGATTCCTGCTGCCAAAGGAGGCGTTTGATATCAAGAGCAACGCAAACCTGAAAAGAGACCTTGAAGAGCGGTCAAAAGGATACATATTCTACAAAGGTAAATTATATTCTGGGAAATCGATGAAGACATTCCAAGAGGACCTGAATGTTGAGTTGATAGACCATGTCGCGAAGGATGATGGCCCGATAAGAGGGACTGCTGCCTACAAAGGCCTTGCCAAAGGAAAGGTCTGCCTTGTGATAACTGAATCAGACCTGAAGAAGATGAGTCCTGGAGACGTGCTTGTCGCGGTCATGACCAGGCCTGATTATATCCCTGCCATGAAGAAAGCAGCGGCCATCGTGACTGACGAGGGCGGAGTGACCTGCCACGCAGCCATAGTCTCACGAGAGCTGAACATCCCATGCGTCATAGGGACAAAGATAGCCACGAAAGTATTGAAAGACGGCGATATTGTGGAAGTGAACGCGAACCACTCATGGGTAAGGATACTTAAGAGGAAGAAATAAAATTCCGGAGGATTGATGGATATGTTGGGAAATAACCTCGTCGATGTGGAGAAGTGCCTAAGCAGCATCAGGAGCAGGATAGACAACCCTAAAAGCCTTGATAAGAACAAGGGAAACGTATCCATGATCCGTGATTTTCTAGGATATTATTTAGGAAAGCATGGAGACCACATCTACACTGCAAAGCTGCAGCTGTTAAGGTCTATATACAGCGTCGCCGGAAGCCTGCGCAAAGCGCATGACGTCGAGAGCTTCAAGAAAGAATTCTCTGATATGGAATCCCTATTCAGGAAATACGCTGAATGCGGGTCGGTTTACATCTTCCGCCATCCTGACAAGAACGCAGACAAGACTATCAAGAGGCTCCTCAGCGTCTTTGGCAGGGAACAGGCAAAGGCCGCAGCCATGGACATCCGAGATGAGATAATGATCTCGCCAAAGCCAGTCAAGGTTTTCATCTGGACAAGCGAGATTGCAAGGACACAGCTCATGGGGCGATTGGTAAAATGGATGACTATGCCTTCAAAGACAGGAAAGAACGTAATATTCTCTGACATAAAGGCGCATGATGCCCTGCTGTTTGGCAATGTATCGAAAGAAGCCTATGCTCTAGGCGAGGAATACATAAATAAATTTGGCGACGAGAAGATTGCCATGGACTATGCTTTGCTCGATTGGTTCAATATGCGAAAGGCCTCTTTTCCTGAGAAGTTCCCGGGCGGAAAAGCAAGATTTTCCCAGCTGGTGAATGAAGGGAAATATAATGACCCTGCGGATATATCAAGGAAGATGTCTCGCTTCATCGATGAATCCAGAAGGATTGTGGACCAGAATGATACCCATTACAAGATAGTTGTAGGGGTAGGCCATAGCCACAATATTGATACCTGGCTCTACCCATTGATAGGCGTGGAGGAGGTCATCTCCCCTGCAGAATTCGCCAAGGTGGAGATGGGAAAGCTCTATTATAAGGGCGGCTGGAAACCATTGATGCGGTGATTTACTTTTTCTGATACAAAAATTTAAATAGTTTCCTGAAGTAATGATTTCTTATGGGGGACTTGAGCGGGTTAGCCTTGAAGAAGAGCATCGGCAGGAGATACACTGAGAAGGATGACTTGTTCTTTGAGTCAGACCCTTTCTTCAATGATTTCTCAAAGATAATCCAATCAAAGTCTTACCGTCGCCTGGCTTACAAGACCCAAGTGGTCTCTTTGCCTGACAATCCTCACGTCCGCACACGGCTGGTGCACACCAACGAAGTCATAGCTCTTTCGGGTGGCATCTCAAATGCTCTCGGCCTCAACACAAGCCTTTGCCTGGCGATAGCCGCCGGTCACGACCTTGGCCACACTCCCTACGGCCATATCGGAGAAGGAGTATTATCAAAGCTTGGCGGAAAGCCTTTCAGGCACAGCGTTAACAGCGTCGTCATCGCCCAGCACGTCGAGCGCCAGGAAAACCCTAAAAGGCATGACAAAGGACTCAACCTAACCTACGAGACCCTTAGAGGCATGCTTCTTCACGCACGAGGATCTGGAGAGCTGAAAGTTTCAAAGGATGAGCCTCAGGAATACGCTGTAGTGATGTTTGCCGACAAGATAGCATACACCATCTCAGACCTCAACGATGCTCTAAGGTACGGAGTGCTCTCATCAAAAGAAATTCCTCGGTTCGTCACCGAGCTCGGATTTGACCAGCGCGAGCGCATAGAGCGAGTCCTGAAAGCGCTCGTCGAGGAAAGCAAGAAAAAAGGAAGAATATCATTCTCCGAAGGAGAAGTATTCGAGAAGTTCACAGCATTAAAAAACTTCATGTACAAGGAAGTGTATCCTAAGCTCAACCAGACCATGCACGAGGAAGTATTGAAGCAGATATATGAGTACATGCTGCGACACAAGGAATTTGAGGGACTAGACCCTGTGTTTCTGATGTCATTGATGACAGACAAGGAAGCGAATTTCTTCGCAGAGAACTTCCTGAAATCATACGATCCTCCGATAGAGTCACTGAGGCACTTCGGAATATTCGAGATAATCCCCCATATCAAAGGAAAGAAGATAGACTACACAGACCCAGACCTTGACTGGAAAGACAAGGCAGTCAGGAACAGCTGAGCTCATATCCTGTTGAGGATATCCTTCTTGATATCAACCCTGTCGATATTGTTCCTGATGTCAGTCAATTCTTTCTCAACAGCATTAAGCTTTGCTATTATTACTTTGGCCCGACCGATTCTCCTCGCAGGGTCAGATTCGTGCGCTAGATCATTGACTTCTCCTACGCTCTGTTCCAGATATCTTAGCATCATTCCCATAAAAATACACCTCAAACTCATCCCTGTGAGCAGAGGTTTATATTCTTTTCCCTAAGGAAAATCCTTCCCAGACCAGAAACCTTTATAAACCACTCCTTTTTCTCAAGGGTCCATGGGAAGAATAAAGACCAGGAAAGTAAAGAGCGTAACCCAGGACTTGCTCGAGCTCCACAGGGACCAGTTCACGGGAGACTTCAACGAGAACAAGCTGAAGGTCAATGAGCTGACAAACGTGAAATCCAAGAAGCTCAGGAATATCATAGCAGGCTACGCCACAAGGATTGCAAAAGCAGACCAGAAATAATAGCCCTCACTCTAGGAGACAAAATAAAAAAATCTAGCGAGCAAAGCCAGGATGGCAGACAACGCTATCTTTATCGGCAACAAGCCGTTCATGAACTATGTGACTGGTGTCGTGATACAATTCACCACCAAAGGAGCTTCTGAAGTGATTATTAAGGCGAGAGGCAAGTTCATAACCCGAGCTGTCGACGTCGCAGAAGTGGCGATGAAGCGCTTTCTAAAAGACCAGATAAAGCTGAAAGGCATAATGATAGGCTCTGAGAGCTTCACGAGCAGCGAAGGAAGGGAAATCCATGTCTCTACGATAGAGATAATTCTTGAGAAAGCCTAATGCTCATAAAATGGATTTATCACTTTCACCTTAGTTATCAATCCTTTCTCAACGCTGATTATCCTGAAGATGATCCCTCCTATCTTGATGGCTTTCCTAGGCTTAGGCTCTTCTATGAAACCAGCCATCCACTCCGCCAACGTGGAGTTCTCCTTTTTCTTTGGAAGAGCTCGGTTCAGCAAGGTTTCGACCTGCTTGACAGCGCACTGACCTTCTATCACGTACTGGCGCCTGCTAGATTGTGTCATGGAGCTGATATGAAGATGCTCAGGCCTAGCCCTGTCTTTCTCATCATATATCTCGCCAATGAATTCCTCGAGGACGTCCTCGAGCGTGATTATGCCTACTGCCTTATCATCCTTGACAACAACCGCCATATGGGTGTGGAAGCTTAGCATCTCCTTGAAGACATCGCTCACAGCCCTGGCTTCTGAGACCTTGATAATGCCCCTTGAGAATAAGTAAAGCTCTTTCTCCTCATCATCCTTCTTAAGGTCAGACACATCCTTTATGTGGATGAAGCCCATGATCTTATGATTATCCTTATCATACAAGGGGACTCTTGAATATCTCTCCCTTTTTATGATAGGAAGAGCATCCTTGACCTTTGCGTGGAGCTCCTGGGAGAAGACTGCTTGAAGAGGCGTCATGACCTTCTTTGCAGGCGTATCATCGATCCTCAGGAACTTCATTATTGTCTCCTTCTCCTTCTCTGTGAAGCTGTGCTGGCTGACCCCGATGTCGAGCACTGTCGCCAGCTCTCCGTCGCCAAAAAGCTCCTTGATCCTACCCCTCTGCTTAAAGAAAAGTATGGTTGTGATCTTTTCAAAGAACCAGCTTATAGGGCTCAATATCCTCTGCAAATAATAGATGGGAATAGAAGTCAGCCTGACAATCTTCTCATTATGCGCCCGAGCATAAGTCTTAGGGATTATCTCGCCGAAGAAAAGGATCACGAATGTGAGAGCGCCGGTGATTATGGCGACAGCAGAATCGCCGAGAAGCCTCATGAAGACTATTGTTGTCAGGACTGAGAGCAGGATGTTGACGATATTATTCCCTATCAGGACTGTTATTATGAGCTTCTTAGGATTGGAAGCCATCCTTCGGACATATCTCCCGACAAAAGCCTCCTTTGAAAGCCTCTCGGCCCTGATCATGCTAAGAGAGGTGAAAGCAGTCTCTATGGCTGAGAAAGATGCTGATAAGAACAAAAGCACCACCAGCAATATGAATATGGCCAGGCTCTCAATCATATCATGCGCATAGCAGGCATACTATTTAAGAATTGCGATTTGGCAGGAGCGGAGCTATTCTCTCGGCCCTGTGTAGCGCTCGTAGGCATCAATAGCATCATAGCCGTCGCCGTCAAGCTTCATGACAAAATCAGCGATGCTCCTTGTGTTGTCTGGCACTTTGTTGGTCTTGAGCTCATGCCCCAGCCACTCGACCTCTACTTCAAGGCTATGCGATTTTTCAATATGGTTAAATTTCTTCTTCATGATCCTGAGGGCCATGTACTCTGCGAATGACTCATCTATCAATTCGCTGATGCATGTACACCAATTCTCAGAGCATATATCCTCATGCCCTGCATATCTAGGCAATGCTATGTGGTACAGCTCATGGAATAATATATGCCTCGCCTTTGCTTCAGAGAAATCTTTTGTCAGGGGAGAATTGCTATAATAAACCCCTCTGTTGCCTGCCTTTGCTGATTCATAAATATCAGGATGCTTCAGGGTATAGACTGAGTCATACGCCTCATGTATGATCGAATCCAAGTTATCTCTAAGGCTTGAATCATTGCTCCATCGAAATTCCCTGACCGAGAACTGCCAGATAGGATATGCACCTAGCTTTCCCAGGCTTATGCCGAACTCCTGCTCCACCACGCCCTTTGATTCAGCAAGATGCTTCGTGAAGGCTCTTCGGAGGACTCCCATGGCGAAACGGGAATTGATAGCCGGATATAAACTTAACTTTTATCTTTCATCAGGGAATCTGAATAGAGCTCTCACGAGATAGCATCAAATTCAGGCAGGATTCCAGTTGGCGATGACAAGAAGCGTCGGATTTAGTCTGCCATGCAGACTATTCAGTAACTTTAGTTACTGATTTCGCACAGCTCCTCGCAAGATTCAACCGCGAAATCCCCGAATAATTTAAAAACAACCCTTGATTATTCCTGCATTGCGGGCGTGTAGTATAGCCTGGACAGAACACTTGGCTTCGGGTCAGTTTAAAAAACTGAAAAGACACCAGGAGGCTCCGGTTCGAATCGACCTTTTTCGGCGGAGCGAAAAAGCTCGACCAAAAAGGGCGACATTCGCAAAGCAGAGCTTTGCTCAGTCACCGAGATTGGCCACGAAAGTCCGGACACGCTCGTATTTATTATTCTTTCATTGTGAGGCTAAGCGAGCAAGCATGCGAGCGCACGCCTCGCTCTTGTCATCAACGGGCGAAACCGTTGCCGGGCACGCTCATATTTATTTCTTCTTCAAGAAAGCAGGGGTTCCCTCCGGCTTTGCCGGAGGGTAGAATTCGTAAGCTTTCGTGGAGGTGTGTTGTGACCGCTCAAGCTTGTTTTTTTCCTGCGTTAACGGTTTGGAGCAATATATTCTGTCAAGGCCTGGCTCGGAGCTGGTTTTGCTGTGTAGGCCTTGTTGGGGGTTAGCTTTCCTTCGAGCTCTCCTGCCTTGACATTCGCATCGCATCTGTCTGCGTAATCATGATTTATTTCATACTTCACATCATAAGTAATCTTCTTCTGTGTCTGATAATATGCTGCGGGGGATTGGAGATCCATATTCAGCATCATCTTCTCCTGGTTCAGGTAGCTTGGGGTGAATAGTATCAGCTTCAGCAGGAGCTTTGCCAATATCACCCTTTTCAAGCATGTGTGGATGTTTATCATATAAGGTCACTTGTTTTTGATTATCGTTCATTATAACCTTAAGGGCTCTATTTATCTTAAACCTTCACACCTGTTTTTTTATCATAACGAAAAGCTTAAATATGACTTTTTATTCCTTTGACAAATGCACAACCTGGATAAGAAGGACCTGGCCCTCATACGAGAGCTGGACTTCGACGCAAGGGCGACCATATCAAGCCTTGCGAAAAGGATAAGAGTATCAAAAGAGGTGGCAAACTACAGATTGAAACGCCTCCTTGAAAAGAAAGTTATACAAGGCTTCATCGCGGTCATAGACTCCTACAAGTTAGGATACCAGATATACTGGCTGCAGATAAGATTCAAAGGTCTGAGCTGCGAGAAGAAGAGCGAGATCGTCCAATGGGCCAAGAGCAACGCAAGAATATCAGAGATTGTGCTTCTTGCAGGCAAATGGGATCTCGCATTATCATTCTGGGCCAGAAACCCCTCGCGTTTCAACGAGATATACAGCGAGTTCATAAATAAGTTTGGGATTCTCATCCAAAGAAAAAGCATATCGATAGCCATCGAATTCGAGCATAGGCCTTACAATTTTCTCTACGACAAGCCTAACATGTCCTCTCTCACAGTTGGCGTGGCTGACGACATAGTCTTGGATGAGAAGGACAAGATAATACTTGATCTGCTTTCAAAAGACTGCAGGATGCCGCTTCTTGAGATGGCTAAGAAAGTAGGCCTGACGGCGAACGCCGTTAAGTACAGGATGAGGAACCTTGAGCAGCAGAAGATAATCTGCGGCTACAGCACAGTGCTGAACAAGAACTATTTCAACCTTAATTTCTTCAGGGTACAGCTCTACTTATCTGATCCATCGAAGAAGAAAGATGCAAAAGGATTCCTGCGCCAGCAGAAGGATGTCATCTCAATAACAGATATCATCGGAGCCGGGGATGTGAGGTTTGAGATCCTCTGCGGCTCAGCTTTGAGGATTTATGACTTGGTGAATGAGATGAACAGGATAAAGCCAGGTCTTGTGCGCGAGTTCGACGAGGTCGCGATACAGGAGACTGAGCTGGTGGACTACTTCCCGAATGTTTGATATGTATTGTGGGTGATTATCATGAAGCTTTTCTTTGTCACAGGCAACAAGCACAAGCTCGAGGAAGCGCAGAAGCTTCTGGCTGGATTTGAGATTGAGCAGATAATAATTGATGTGGCTGAGCTTCAGGGAGAGCCTGAAGAGATAGCCAGGGAGAAGGCGCGTATCGCCTGTTCTAAGACAGGCAAGACTGTGTTTGTCGAGGATACTTCTTTATCTTTTAATGCATGGAATGGTCTTCCAGGCCCTTACATACGCTCTTTTGTCGAGAAGATAGGAATACAGAACTTCACAAGACTGCTCTCAGGATTTGATGATAAGACAGCTACCGCGATGGTTTCTATAGGGTTCTGCGAGCCTGGAAAAGAGCCATTGGTCTTCCAGGGCAGCGTGCGAGGGACGATAGTATTGCCGCGCGGAGCGGACAGGTTCCAATGGGACCGGGTGTTTGTTCCTGAAGGGGATAAGAGGACTTATGCTGAGATGACTGTCGATGAGAAGAACAATATTTCGCATCGCAGGAAAGCTTTTGAGAAATTCAGGGATTGGCTGGAGAAAAGAAATAAAATAAAAAAATAAAAATTTTTGAACCTAACTTTGCAGCTTATTCTCACAGCATCAGGGTCATGCTGACTCTGTGCTCGAGCTTTGGGGCTGCTGTTCCAGAGAACTTCAGCGCAGGGTTGTAGCTTACGCTCACGTCCTTGCTGATGCTCTTGGACACGCTTATCTCTCCGTAGCCCCACTGAGGCCCTCCTTTTGCTGCGACGTTCATCTCTCCAAAGCTGCTCACGCTCCAGCCTTTTCCGAGAGAGGTTCCTATCGCATAGCCTGCGACTACCTTGTCATCTACGTGCTTTCCTGTGTGGTCTACCCAGTAAGGGAGCAGCTTCACAGTGCAGTACGTCTTTTGTGGCATAGGCACTGCGACTTTTGCTCCGACACCTATCTGGCTCAGGGGCGCACTGACATGGGTCAGTTCGCTGGTGGCAGACAGCGGGCCTGCTATATGCTTTGTCAGGCTTGTCTTTCCGAAGTATCCTTTTCCTCCTCCGTATAGCTCTAGGAATGTGTATCCTCCGATCTTTCCAGGTATGGAGTATGATCCGTTGAGCCTCAGGTATGACGCTCCTTTCGCCTCAGACACTATAGTGTCTATGCTCCCTGTTGTCTTTGCAAAGGACTTCAGGGGGAAGAGCAATGATGCCATCAGCATCGCGCTGCACACTATCTTCTTTATGCTCTTTTCGAATTCCATTTTAATCACCTTTGTTATTTCTTAATAGTAGTAATAGTATTCTGAGATGATATACTTATGTGTTTTATTATTTATCAAAACGAAAAATAGACATCTTTTTTTTGATTTATGACAATAAAAGACTTTTCATTATTATCTGCTCTCATTATTTCTCTTTTCAAACGCTGACCAGCTGTCCGCACTCTGCGCAGACTCCTCTGAACCTGTCGCTCCTCCCTTGGAGGGCGAAGAACTCCTCATGAAAACACGCTGCCATTCTCATCGCCTCCTTGTTGTCTCTTTCATCTCTCTCATAACAATATACTCACATCCTGGCTATATAAAACTTTTCAGGTCATTTCTTTGACAAAAACGAAATATTTATATATATTAATCCGGATTATACAAATTATGCTTAAATTGGACGCCAAGGACAAGAAGATACTATCTGCGCTTGAGAAGGACGCGAGGATGCCTCTCTCAAAGATAGCAGAGCTCGCAGGCATCTCAAAGCAGCTCGTCGACTACAGGATAAGAAGCCTCCAAAAAAGAGGGGTGATAACAAGGTTCTCAGTCCATGTTGACCTTACAAAGCTCGGCTACTCGACATTCGGAGTCTACCTTCGGCTCAAGAATATGAACGACAAGAGAGAGAAAGAAGTGATGGAGCTGATAAGGAACAATCCTTTCGTGAAATGGATGATTGTCTGCACCGGCAAATGGGACTTCGCGTTCTCGTTATCAGCAAAGAATATCATGGAGTTCAACTCAAAGCTAGGAAAATTGCTGGACGCCATCGGGGACAATATCGATATGTACGAGACCAACGTAGTCTTCAGCATACACAACTTCCCGCCGATATTCCTTGAGCAGAAGGAAACCTATGCTCCTACTTTCAATAGGAAGGAATTCACAGAAGGAGGCTCTATAGAGAAGCTTGACCCTGTAGATGTAGAGCTTATTTCTGCTCTGCAGGACGATTCTCGCCAGAGCCTTGTCGAGCTAGGGCAGAAGGTCCATGTCTCTGCTGATGTCGTCAGGTATCGCATGAAGAGCCTTGTCTCGCGCGGGATAATCACCAAGTTCAGCACGCGCGTAAGCTCGAAAGTCCTGGAGTACGAGTGGTATCAATTGACTATCTGCCTGAAAAGGCTGCCTGAGTCAGAGGAGAAGAAATTCATGGAGATAATAAGAGGATTGCCGAACACTTCCTACGTCGTGCGCTGCATCGGGAAATGGGACTTTGAGATTCACATTCTTGCCAAGAATACAGAGGAGTTCAGGAAGACCTTGATGCAGATAAGGGACAGCATGGCCGATTACATAATATCTTACGATACGATGATGATATTCGACAAATCAAAGAGCCTGACATTCCCTGCCGGAGTGGCCGATGAGCTGAGCGGCAGCAAAACTTGATGTCATTGAACGCGAATTCGCTCACGAGGCAAAGATCCAACATCATCAATTATTGTTACTACTATAAAGTTGCTAATAAATCGAAAGATTTAAATAGGGATTCAACCCAACAGGGTGTATGCAATCCGGTCATGAAAATATGAATCCATGTCAAATTCAAACACCGCTCCGTGTTTCTTACTTCCCAGAATTTGATACCCTTGAAAGAAATATCAAAAAAGAGATAGCAATCTCAAGATGTCCTCAAGCAGGGGTTTATCAGAGTCGATTGGAATCTTTAGCTACCTTTGCAGATCCTGAAAAAATGATTGAAAGAGAAGGATATTATTTAAGTCACACATCAGAGGATAATTTAGGGAGGGCAGTTGATAATGAGAAGGTGGCAAATGAGCTTATCAAGGAATATTTTTTTAGACAGGACGTGCCAGTTGATATAGCAATAATATTGCACGGAGGGTTGTGTGCAGTACATTTACTCCACGACGCCGTCAACATACACAACTTCCTCTTCTATAGACCAGAGAATTCACCAAACTCACCAGCAGACATATCCTCTTATCTGGTGGGTTGTCCGAATCCGGAAAGAAACCTGCTTCTTATAGAGAATGACATGCTTTCGGGGAGCACATTAAGAAGAACAGCAGACTTCTTCCAAGGACGGGGTTATGCAAGAGAAAACATGTACGCGTTTCTTTATTATGGAGCGTATCGTAAATTCAACATTAACTTGAGAAAAATATATGTGCCTGAACTAGGCCGGCTCAATAAAGTCCTTGACAGGACAAATGATAATCCTAAACCTTCCAGATGGTCGCTTGCTGCATTTAAACAGATTTTTAAAAAAGAACCTGTTTTTTGACACTCAGTCTATTTTCACGAACTGCTCTCTTTCAGGCCCGACGCCAATCCCGCACACCTTTGTGCCGACTTGCTTCTCGATGAACTTGATGACGTTCTTCACCGATTGCGGAAGTTTTGCGTAGCTCCTGACGCTAGAGATGTCTTCTTTTATGTGCGGAAGGTATTTTATGACCGGCTCTACTCTTCTCGCCTCTGCGACTGTCTGCGGCATGTAATCTATCTCTTTTCCGTCAAGCCTGTATGCTGTGACAAGCGGTATTCCTTTCAGCTTTGTCCTTGAGAAAAATGTCAGGCAGTCGAACTTGTTGATGTATAATCCGTCGACGCCGTTGAGCATGCAGTTCTGCCTCAGCATCACAAGGTCGAGCATACCTATCCTTCTAGGCCTTTTTGTCGTGGCGCCGTACTCCTGGCCAAGCATCCTCATGCCTATGCCTATCTTGAACAGGTCATCGGAATGCATGAGGCTCTCGACGTCAAAATCAGACTCTTCCCTCTCCTTGACATGCGCTTTCCCTTCGCCCTCGGCGCAGTACTCCTCTGATTTCCTTCCTCCGAACTCTGAGACAAAGGGGCCGTTGCCGACGCGGGACATTATGGCCTTTGCGACGCCAAGGGTCTTGTCATGGTACCTTATCGACAGGTCTCCTCCGGTGTAGGCTGCGGCGGCGATGGTCCTGCTAGAGGTGACGTAGGGTGTCATGCCGGTGACTACGTCGAGCATGACTGACTGGGCTCCCTCAAAGAATATGCTCTTGCCATTACTGACAAGCTTTTCTATCATTAAAGGGTCACGACAGAGATATTCCTTGATGGCGATGACGTTATTATGGAAATTCTTTGCTTCGGTGTCTGCATCGAGCTCTTTCACTTCATGCTTCTTTATCATGCGTGCAAGGCTATCCTTTGCCATTGCGTTGAAATATTCAGGATTTGAAAGATAGTCTCCGAACCTTATGTTTTTTATCTCCTTGTCTTTTGCCCTCATCGCCCTGTCAGCGTAGGCAGGTCCGATACCGTTCTTTGTGCTTCCAATGTCTTTTCCGTATATCTCGTCGAAGAGAAGATGATGAGGCTGTATGAGAGTCACGAATCCTGAGATGAAAAGCCTCCCTTTTACTTTGATTCCTTTTGATTCGATGTCTTTTATCTCTGCAAGGACTTTTTCTGGATTGAGCACGCATCCGCTTCCTATGTATAGCAGCATCTTCTTGTGAAAGATTCCGGATGGGACTTGATGTAGGGCAATCTTTGTGTTTCCGACCTCGAGTGTGTGGCCTGCGTTTGCTCCTCCATTGAACCTCGCAACGATATCATAATCCTTGAGCATGGTGTCCATCACCCTTGCCTTTCCCTCGTCGCCGTACTGCATGCCTATCAGCACTGTCGACCTTCCTGACTTCTTTCCTTTCTTCAAGATCATTAAATCACCACATCATCTTTTCTTTTTTATTGCCGGGATGAGCTCTTTTCTGCAGAAATCATCTACCTGTCCCACCGCAAGCCCAATGAATGAGCCGGCAGTCATTATCTTCTCAAGCTCTTCTTTTTTCAGTCCGATTGATTCTTCCTTTGAGAGCCTCTCTAAAAGGTCATTCTTTGCGCCTTCCTGCTTTATCGCTTTTATGACATCAAAGGAATGCTGCTTTATAATCTCGTGAATCTTCTGTCTATCTCCTCCTCTCTTGACGCACTCCATCAATATGTCCTCTGTCGCCATGAAAGGAAGCTCTTCCTCGAGCAGCTTTGCCGCTCTCTTCTCGAACACAACAAAGCCAGCCACTATCTTCTCTGTGCTTGATAGTATATAATCTGTAAGCATGAAATTATCAGGTATGTCAATCCTTCGTGACGCAGAGTCATCAAGAGTCCTTTCAAGCCACTGCTCTGAGTAGACTTCGTAGAAGTCAGCGACGTTGTTAATCACTTTTCTTGACAATGAGCAAATCCTCTCTGACATCATCGGGTTTCGCTTGTAAGGCATGGCTGAGCTGCCAGTCTGTTTTTCCTTTGTAGGCTCCTCGATGATTCCGATGTTTGAGAGGAGCCTTATGTCTGTGGCGAATCTCTTGCACGTCGAGCAGATAGATGCTAATAAGCAGGCTATTTTTGTGTCGAACTTCCTCGGATAGGTCTGGGTTGAGATAGTGTATGATTTTGAGAAGCCCAGCTTCTTTGTGACCAGGACGTCAAGCTTTTTTACTTTTTCAAGGCTGCCGAACAGTTTCAGGAATGATGCTTGGGTTCCTGTGGCTCCCTTTGCACCAAGGAGAGCGAAGTTATCCAGGATATTGTCAAGCTCTTTTAAGTCCATGATCAGTTCATTTGCGTAGTTGCAGAGCCTCCTGCCGATGGTTGTCGGCTGCGCCGGCTGGTAATGAGTGTATGAGAGCGTAGCTATCTTTTTTGTCTCATCAATCCTCTTTGAAAAAGCCGAGAGAAGGGAGATTAAATCTTGCCTGATGAACAATAATGCCTTATGCTGGAGGATGAGGTCTGTGTTGCACTTAACGAACTGGGAAGTCGCTCCGAGATGGATTATGCCTTGGGCTTTCGGGCAGGCAAGGCCGTAGGCGTAGATGTGGCTCATCACGTCGTGCTCGCACTCCTTTTCCTTATCCTTTGCAGCAGCCAGGTCGATGTTATTGATGTTTTGCCTGAGCTCAGAGACCATCTCTTTTGTGACCTGCTTAAGGCCAAGCTCATGCTCTGCCTCTGCCAAGGCCAGCCAGCACTTCCTCCATGTCAGGATGATATTCTTCTCAGAGAACAATTCCCGCATCTCCTCGCGAGAGTACTTAGTCAGAACTATATCCTCACATTCCCCCATTTACTCACCCAAGAACACGCAAACAAGGGTTGTTTTTATATTTTGCGCAAATACTACTCATATTCTATCTCTCCATCGAGATACACTCCCTTGTCAAGACGGATAGGTCGCCAGTTGTCGATGACTAGTTCTGCTTCGAGCCACTTGGCGAGGTCTTTTGGGTTTCCTATTGTCGCGCTGAGGGCTATCAGCTGAAGGTTCTTTATCATGCTTCGGAGGATTGTGATTAATACTTCCAATGCTGGTCCTCTGCTTGGGTCGTTCAATAGATGGATCTCGTCGATGATTACTGTCTTCACGTCTTTTAGCCATCTTGCCTTGTGGCGTATCAAGCTGTCGAACTTCTCGCTCGTGGTGATGATCAAATCGTATCTTTCAAGGAAGCTGTCTGCACTGTCGATCTCTCCGGAGCTGATTGCGACTTTCATCTTTGGGTAGAGCTTGCTGAACTCCTTGTATTTTTCACTTGCCAAGGCTCTGAGTGGGACTACATAGACTGCCTTTCCCTTGTCGTGAAGGATTGCGTTGAGAAAAGCGAGTTCTGCGACCAATGTTTTTCCAGAGGCTGTTGGCGTGCAGACAAGAACGTTCTTGTCATCGAACAAGCCAGCCTTGATGCTCTTTGATTGGCAAGGTCTGAGCGATTTGAAGCCACGTTTTTCTAATTCAGCGTAAATCTTCTCTGGGATTGATTGCTTGAACGAGGAGAGCTCCATGTTGTTGCGGTGGCGGGTGGTGTTAATAAAAGTTGCGGGGTTTTAAGAATAACCTACTCTTTTGAGATATTTTTTCAAGTCCTTGTACTCTTTGTCGCGGTCAAGGATGCACAATATTTTGACGAAGGGCTTATCTACGAGATAGATGACTCGTTTCTCTTTCCTGCCATCCTCAAACCTTATCCTGAAAAGAAAAAGCTTATGGCCTTGGATTCTCTTGTAGCGGTAAGGATTGGCTTTTGCGAGTTCTAGCTTTTGCCTGACAAGAGCTATCGCTTCATCGCTTAGGCTGTCGATCTGCTCTAAGAACAAATCAGTTGGCTTTAGCTCGAACATTCATTTTCTCCGAAGCTTCTGGAATAGTTCTTTCTCAGTGCCGTAGAGGTTGCTTTTTTCGCTTGCATGGATGAGCTTTTTCACAAGTGTTAACTCCTTGCTTGAGATCTGGCTGCTCTCAAAGAGCTTCTCTCTCAATGTCTCCTTTATGAGCTCTTGCACATTATCAAAGCCATTGGCTTTGGCGTAGTTTTTTGCGCTTGAAAGCATCTGCTCTGACATCCTGACGTTGATCTGCTCTCCCATGATACCGTTAGATACCATTTGGTATTTAAATGTTTCGGCCTTCATAAAGCTTCGGAGAAGAAAAGGTTAGCTGGCTATATAAGCGCTGCGGAGGGTTGTCCAGTGCCCCGGGCAGTGGACTCAGAACCCGCAGGTTTCAGAAAATCTTTGATTTTCTGAACCAGCAACGAAGTTGCTTGTTTCTGTTGTCCAGTGCGTTCAGTCGGGCTAAGCGAGCAGCAGCGAGCGTACGCCCGTGTTTTTGGTTAAACTTTTCAGCCAAAGCATTGGCTGACTCAGCAAATCAAGATTTGCTGATTTCCGCAGAAAAGGTTAGTCCAGTGCGTCCTGTGGTTTTATTCGTCGGTTATTGGAAGAATTGCGAACCTTTACAGAGACAGAAATTATTCAATCATCTCTTTTGTATCAATTATTCTCACTTTATCTTGCTTCTTTAAGCGCTTGTCCGCTGACCAGATCGGGCAATTGAGCTTCAGGGCAAGGGCGAAGTAAGGAACGTCCTTAGGGTCGGGGTTTATCCTCTTGGCTTCTTCGATGAATTCCTTTAGCTCTACCTCGCCTATGATTATCATATCTGAAATTTCTATGAACTCAGTTAGCTTTCTTAACAACACTTCTTTTGGCATTCCTGTCTTTTCCTCCAGCTCAGAGGATTTTCTTGAGAATTCATCCATCAGATAGTCTGGAGCGTAAAGAATCTCTCCTCTCTCCATAAGAAGCTTTCTTGTGAAGCCATCTTTGATAAGAGCAGCGAACAATATGTTTGCGTCTATCACTAAGCGCATCAGCCTTCATCCTTCAGATACCTCTTAGCGACTGCCTTGTTGACTTCCCTTCCGAGCCTGACTGCGTCTTTCATCGTGAGCTTGCTGTTCTTCGTCAATTCATCCATCTCTTTTAGCCACACAAGCCTTTTCTGGATGGCATTTCTCGCAACAGAAGACCAGTTTATCTCGTTGTATATGTCCATGTCCTTCTTCATCTCTTCAGGCACCGCTAAAGTGAGGCTTACCATACAAATCACCTCCACGTAATTACGTGTGATACGTATATTACGTATATAAAGCTTTTGCTTTGGAGGTTGAGAATGAGAGCGGACTAGAGATTAATAAAATGCGATCATAGAAAAACAAAGGAAAAAACAGAGGAAACGGAAAGGTTGCGGAGGACGGGCGAGCCTAAGAGCGACTCCAAAAGCGATACTGGCTCGGAGGATGAAAAATTGTATATTTCGATGAGACTTTCGCTAGCTTCACGACAAGTGCTTAGTTGAGATATTATGCTGGTTTTAATTCAGTCCATTCTTTCTTTATTTCAGATTTGTTTACTCCTATCTTTTTATTCTCAGGATCATCAATATCATAGCTTATGCCTTTATCAAAATCACAGCAGACATAACCCGATTTTTTTGTGAGGAACCAGATGATCTGCTCGTAATATTCAGGCAAACAGTCTACGTGATAGCCTTTCCCGAGGTAATCCTGATCTTGTATTTCTATTCCCATCAGGCTTTCTGCGAATTCTTTAGCTTTCAACAAGTCCTTCTCAAATTCTTCTCTTTCCACCGCCTTTCCCAATAATGTCTCTTGATGCTCTCCTTCAAACCAGCTGTACTCGACCTTGAATATGTTAATATTTTCAGTCATAATATCACCTCAAGTTATTATCTCCCATCTTCCTCCCTTGTCTGGACCGATTCGTTTTATGACGCCTTCAGTTTTTAGTTTATCTAGATTCCACTCAATCCCTCTTCTGGTAAGTCCTGTCTTTTCAGAGAGCTCTTTTTGTGTTATGGTCGGATTTTCTTTAATCAATGAAATGATTTTCTCCACAGTTTTCTCCACAGTTTTCTCCACAGTTTTCAGGGTAGTTTTCTCTGAACCTTCTCCGAACTTCTCATCGGAAAGGACCAGGCTCTTGTCTCTTTCAAAAACAGCAGAGAACCCGTAATTCATCACTTCAAACCTCATCGGGACCGATTCTGCATCGCAGGCATCCTTTATCCTTCGTAGGCCAGAGCCCCATTTTTCGATGTCAGCGCTGAGATAAAGGATGTTCGCTATCGCAGGATTTCGAAGTATTGATGGCAATTCTTTCCTTATGAAATCCCCTGGCTTATATCCTGCTGGGAAATCACCAGGATTCCATATGTCAACCCTGTCCTTGTAGATGGCAATCTTATTGCTTTCAGGAGCCTGATAATCCCTGTGGCAAAAAGAGTTGACCAGCGCCTCAGACATCGCCCGTACAGGAATCTCAGGGATCTCCTCCCTTCTCCTGGTCTCCAGCTTTGCCCGCCAGTTTATGTGCTCATTCAAGTATTCTTCTGATATCCTCAGAAGCTGGAATATGTTGCCCTTGAATTGCTTTATGTCCAAGAAAGTGAGCTTGTTTGCCCCTGCAAAGACCGCTGCCTGCAGCTCAATAGGCTCTTTAGATGAGAACAAGAGCTTTCCTGCCAGGATTATCTTTTTGCCTTGCATCAATCCTAATTTTTTAAGCGCATCCTCCTTATTGGTGTAAGGGTAATGTATCCTTTTAGAGGCGTTCGCCCTTGTTATGAACTCCCGCAGGATATCCTCGTCAATATCTGCTATCTTGCAGTCGCTTGGCAAAGAGTCAAACCTCGTGGCGTTTTTCCTTAGTATATAATTCTCAAGCTCCTTCGCAGATAACTGCCTATCCTCATCAGCGACGCGGATATATGCCCTGCTATGGGCAAAGTACGGTTGCTCGCGGCCCTCAAATGAGACCTTCACGCATCTTTTCTTGTCTATCATCTCTATTGATATCCCAGGATATATTCTTGGCTCTATGCCGTAAGCTATTGCCTGCGAGATATCACGCAGAGTGCTGTCGGAGGCCATCTGGCCTATGGCCTTGCCATCGTTTTTCAGGCCGAAGTAAAGCAGGCCCTTCCTGTGCTTGTTAAGGATAGCCACTATTGATACAACAGCCTCTTTTAATTCAGAAGTCGACCTCTTCAATTCAACCGTCTCAGATTCCCCGAAAACCATCATACAATCACAAGAGAAATAGCCCAAGGGCTCTTATATCCTTTACGGCGGGATGTCCAGTGAGACCTGTGGTTTATTACGTTGGTTGACGGAAGAAATACGGACTGAAGAATGCTTTGGAAGAAGCGAAAGGAAAAGAGATCAAACGGAAGAACACAATACTCAAAGGAGCAGAAGAATACTACAGACTAAACAGATGAGAGGGAGGACGGGAAACGTGTTTCGGGAGACGGGCGAGCCTAAAAGCGATTCCAACAGCGATACTGGCTCGGAAGTATTATGCTCAGCGTAGTTTAATATTATGTTCTCGTAATAGGGATTTAATCTCATTTGCCTTATAATCCACAGAATACCTTCGGTTGGCTCCGGATGTGGATTGAATCTTGTGGTGAGCTATGTTCACATTCAAGGATAAGAAAGAGTTATAAGCCTTTGTTCCGGAAACCAGAAACAGCTTGAGATTATGATTATCGATTAGTTTGGCGAAATCATTAAAGGACATGTTCTTTAAGTCATCATCCGAGCTTCCTTCCTGCTCAGCTGAGCTGAAGACATCCCATAATCCGATGCCGTGTTTTAGAAGAGCTGATTTCCTTTCATCCCAATTCATACTTGCCAAAGGCTCGCCCAAGACTTGCTGCCACACTTTCCAGAAGTCATTCCCCTTTTGGGCATAGTACTGTTTGGCCTTACGGCTCTCTTTTCCTGGAAAGCTCCCAAGAACCATTATTTCTGTACTCTCGTCAGCTACAGCAGCCAACCCGTTGATATTGTCCTTAGCCATAACCAACAAGTAAACGCCAGAGATATTTAAAGGTTGAGGAATGAGGAATAGAAGAAGGCTCGTAAATTATGGGAAAAACCCGAAAAAACAGAAAAGCATTAGAATGAGATGTCATACCATTATAAGAAAGAGAGATAAGGGGATCATAATGACAGACATAGAAGACATAACCGAACTTAATCTTAAAAGAACACCTATAAAAGAATTTATTCAGAAGAAAATTTCAAAGGAAGAATTAAAGCAATGGAATCACTATCCTCCTTTAAAGTTTAAAGAAGGAGTTGAAGGCATGGCCAGGAACCTGCGAGAGCTTCACTTATCATTTTATAACACAGTCAATAAGCTATCTGAAGAGATTATGAATCTTCCAGGATATGAAGCTGCAGAACCAATTGATGCTATGAACCAATACCAGGCTTGCATTCTGGCGGGGCTAAGATGGCTGCAGAAAGAATCCGGGAGAAGGCCAAACCTGAACCACGTGAAATATAAAGCGATAAAAATGGTTGTGGAGAAAAAGAATGAATAGGATTTCAGGGTGAAGCGATGAACGACACAAGAGAAACTTATCTTACAAAATTAAAAGCAGGAAACATTTTTCCAAAAGCAAAAGCAGCGCTTCAAATTCTTAAAGAGGCCGGAAAACCTCTAAACATGAAAGAAATAACTAAAGAGATGAAACCGTGGGGTTTTGACATCAAAAGTCATTATGATTTATTTAATGCGATGACTGACGCGGGGCTAGTAAAGAAAGATATTGTTAACGGTATAGAATTATTTATGTTAAAATAATTCGATATCGTCTTTTATCTCTCCTATCCTCTTTTCCAACAGCTCCGCTAGCTGCGGAGAGCCGTAGTGAAAATCGTCAGGTATGTTGAACGAGAGTATCTTCTTTCGGAAGTATATTTCTGGGAATCTCTCAGATATCACCTTTCGGTGCTCATTTTCCATGCATATCACTACGTCAGCCCATTCAAGCTGGTCTTTGGTTACTGGCTTTGCGTTATGGATGCCTGCTGAACAAGCGTTCAGCCCTCGCACTCCGGTTAAGGTTCTGATTACAGATGAAAAGCACCTTAAGCACAGGAATCACCCTTCTTACGGAACTTGTTCATGAAATCGTCAGCCACGCTCTCATCATTAAGAGCGTGAATATAAAGCAATACCCTGTCAACATTCAGTTCGTCTGCGCTGTCCAATGTCCTTATTATCTGCTCAACTATCTTCTTATTCCTGCTCATAGCGCTCACCCCACATAATCCGGCACTTCCGGAAGCTGGAATTCCATTTCAGCCTTCTTTGGTTTTTCTCCTTGCTTTGTGAAAGCGTTGCAGGCACTCATTATATCAACCTGGCCGTCATCAGCAATACCAACCCTAAATACTACTGCATCGCCAAACTCCCTCTGAATGTTGCAAAGCCTCTCAAAAATTCTTCCCTTGTCCAATTTCTTCTTTTCAATCATTTTCAATCCCCCGCATTCTCATGACTACTTATAATCTCATTCTCACTTTCCAAAACAAATATTTTAGAGAAAAAATCTGCGGCACTCACCGACGATAAAAAACAGACTAGACTTCCGCATTTATATTGATTGTTGGACAGGAAAATGATATTTCACGGAATGAATCTTAGAAACTGAACAATTAGAAAAGAGATTATTTGAAAGATAGAATGGAAGACAACAGAAGAACGAGCCTAAATCCATCGGAAGAAGCGAGGACGAACAAAAAATCTTCTAATGCTTAATCAAAGCTCGTATAATATCATGAGATGAGTGTCTCCTAAAGACATAATAATTAAAGAAAAAAGAGGGTTTGTCTAGGTAAGGGAATGGAAAGCAAAACCAAACGGACCCTTCTCAAATCATTTTTTGAGACAAATCCTCTCTCTTCCTCGTTTTGAGGAGTATATTAAAACTGATTATTATCTTCTAAATCTTCTCTGCTATTGAATAATGACGCTCTTTCTGCCGTCAGCATTTCTTGCATATTCCTCCTAAGAGACAGATAATCGGGTGCTCTTTCTCTTTTTGCGGTCGGATTCCTGTTGAGATTCATGGCGGAGATGAATTGTATGTCGGGCTTAATATTAGACATAAAAACACCCTTTAACCAACATAATCAGGTACTTCAGGCAGTCGTAATTCTAGCTCTTCCGCGTTTTCTTTTATTTTTATTGCTTTTTCACTAAATGTGTTGTCTGCGCTTATAATATCGATAGTCTTTCCATTGTCCTTTATTCCAATCTTGAAGATCACAGCATCTCCGAACTGCTTTTGAATCATGCACATCTTCTCAACGATATCTTTTTTGTTCTTACGCTTTAATTTCATATGGTATTCCTCGTGAAAGATAATTTTATAATTATTAATTTTCGATGTTAATCTCTTTTACAGCATCCACGGCAATTTCTTCGATGGCCAACTCAAGATTCTCTCCGCTTCGGTGTTCTGTGGCCAATTGCTCCAGCTCTTCTAGGCCGGTGCCCACATACTCTAAAGCTGTCTTCTTCATGAGCGGACCATTGCTCAACGTGCTTATCTCATTTGTCTCATCTACGGCTATTGCGGCAATTGAAAAAAGATCCTCATCAGTCAAAGAGGTGATATTAACAAGACCCGTCGCATTCTTGAATGGTGTCTTGACACCCTTTCTATAGCCCAAAGCCAAGCAAAGCATGAATATATTTTTGTTGTCTTTTCCTCTGAAAAGGAAATATGTCTCGAGTTTTTCGAAACGATTCCTAATATCATGTGTAATGTTGAGATTTCTTCCAAATATCTCTCTTATTTCCATTTTCTTACCTCCGTTTTGCCTTTGACTTTAATCATTCTCATTTCTTTTCCCACCCTGGCGCTCAGCAACTTGCGGATGGGAGGGTTATATTCTTGGTCTTTCATAAGGAGCACCACCTGATTCCCTTTCAGATACTCAGGCAAGATTCTTGCTATGTTCTCCCTTTGCTCTATGTCCGTGTTGGCCAGAGGAGTATCGATAAAAATAGGGAAACGATATCCTGAGACTTCTATCAATGCAGAGATGAAAGAGAGCAAGAGCACATGTTTCGTGCCGCTGGATAGGTTATATATCCTCTCATTGCCGTTGCGGTCCTTAAGACTGAGATTGTATGAACTGGTTATGCTGAATTCAGCATAGCTTTCCTTATCCCAATGAAGAGATTGGAATGACTCGAATGTTTTTTTCTCTACTCTGTGTCTGATTTCATCCAGAATCTCAATCTCTATGCTTCGGAGTATTTGTAATGATCGGTCCAAAAATTCGGCGATTTGTCTTTTCTCCTCATAGCCTTTTTTCTTTTTTCCAAGCTGGTCATTTCTGTTTCTCAATTCGCTTATCGTAGCTTCTTTCATTTTTATCGAGGCTTTCAACCTAGCTATGGATCCAGTCTGCTGAATTATTGAGCTTTCAAGCGTTTTCCTCTCGTCCCCGAGACCGAGTATGTCATTTTCTTTGCTATCTCCTAGCTTGAGATCTATGTTATCTATCTCGGCTTTGTTAGTCTTTATATTATTCTCCAGCGAGGTACATTCTGAAATCATTCTCTCTCTTTCATCAGTGATTCTCGCGGAAACTCCTTTAATCATGTTTTTCAGCACATATTTCCCCTGAATCATGGTCTCTGCGATATCAGATAAATCATTTTGCTTCAGCATCTTTATTATGCATTGAATGGCCTCTTTAGTATCCTTGTCCTTGCCATCTAGAGACCTACCGCAAACGCACATGCCCTTATCCAAAAGCTCATTCAGATAGATGTTTTTTATTTTAGGAGGCAATTCATTATTCTTATCTACCACCTCTATCTTCTTAAGGAGTTCTTTGATTGATTTCAAAGATATGGCTAACGGAGCATCAGACAATAGCTTGTCTGTGGTATCCTTCTTCAGTTCGATTAATTTATTATCGAGCTCTTTATTTTTTACCTCCAGTTCTTTTCTTCTGGCATTAAGTTCTTGGATGAGAGGAACATTCTTCTCATCCAGAACCTTGTTTATTTCATCTTTTCTGATTAATGCAGTTGACAGGTCTGCATCTAGTTCTCTGACATTGTCATCTATTCTTTTAATTTCATCCTGGAACTGTGTTATTCTAGCTTGATTAATCAGCATCTCCTGATCCCCCTCTCCCTTGCTATCAACGTATACGGAATCTCTCACGGTCTGGAGATGATCGATGGCATTGCTGATTTGTTTTACCTGGGATACCTTCATTGTCGCGGACTTGATGTTGTCAGGATTATAGAAAGAGAAGTTCTTCTCAAGCTTCTCTCCTTCAAAAAGGAAAAATCCCTGGATATCTTCAAGAAGAAGGCTATTGATGACATTTATTCCATCCGCTTCAGGGAGAGGTCTTGAATTGTGCCCTTCCCACTCTTGAACATTCACATGTGTCCCTCCTTCAGGAAAAATCAATTCTCCTCCTTTCTTGATAACCATCATGGATCTTTCAATAATATACGTAGGTAGTTCATCATCCTTCTCATTGAGTGATATTTTGACTGCGACAGTGTCCACGTCTCCTTCAACCATCTCATCTTTCCGATTGATATTCATGATATTTAATGAGTCCTCATGGAGTTGCTGCTCCTTGCCGTACAGACACCAAGAAATAGCTGAAAGAAAAGATGTCTTCCCAGTATCGGCCTTAGCCTCTATGACTGTAAACTTTTCTTGAGATTCCTTACTCAAATCTATGGTTACATCTCTATCGAATGGCCTGTAATTCTTTATTGTCACTTGTGAAATCCACATTTTAATCCCTCCTCGTTTCTGACTTACTATTGATTATCGCAGATTCCAGATAATCCTTTGTGTATCTGGCCTTCACAATATTGAGATTCCTTAGTTCAGTCTCAATAACACCCAGAAGGAAAGATTTCATCTGGTCAGTATCATTTAGTTGCATTATCTTCTCTCTGATTAGTTTATTCATTTCGGTTTTTCTCATTTTTTCACCTCGCGTCTATGACGCTTATGTACTTTGATACCTTATTCATCACTTCTAACGGATTGATTGCTGAGCTAGTGAATTCCTTAATCCGCTTCATCTCTTTTTTCATGGCAGATAAATCCGCATCAGAAACATAAGTAGGTATCTTTTCCCAAGGAAATACAAGCACATCATGTATCTCCGCATAAGTCTTCTTACCGTCAGGTCTTAAGATTCTGCCACGCCTTTGTATATATTCTATCGGATTTCCACTATTGGCTAAAATGATGGCTCGTTCTATTCCAGGCACATCTATGCCTTCATCAAGCACTTTCATGGCGACAATCACTTTATAGTTACCTGAATTGAATAGGCGGATTATTTCTTCTCTATGCTGTAATGGTTGTCTATATGTGACTTCGTGTGCGAAGATTCTACGTTCATGAAGCATCATCTTCACTCTTTCAATTTGCTTGTCTGAGCAGTAGATTAAAGTATTCTTCAAATCAGGCAGCCCATCTAATATTCTCTCAAAAGCCGCCCACTTTGACTCAGAATTTATGATAATTTTAGCGCGTTTTAATATTAGCGGCAAAGCCTCTTCTATATCTCCATCATTAGCCGCTATCTTCCTAGCTATTGCTTTTGTAAGTCTCTCATAGGCATCCCTCTCATTAGAGGTCAAGCTGACAACTTCTGCATGATATTTGTAAGGAACCAAATATCGTGGAATGGCCTCTGCAATGCCAAAATCAAATATTATTCCTCCAAAATAATCTTGAAGTTGAGCTGTGCCAGCATCATCCATATACCTCTCTGGCGTAGCGCTCAATCCTAAGCGATGGGAATACGCTTCTAAAAGTCCCTTCTTGAACTGTGGTGCGAAAGCATGATGCATCTCGTCGCTCACCAATAACTTAGACCCTTTGTGTTTCAATACCAGATTTATGAACTTATTGGAACAGAGCGCATCATAAGTGGCCACTGCTATAATCTCATTTGTCCTTCCTATGTTGGTTTTGAGTATTGCGGCGTTGAGCCTCTCTTCCCAGACTTTGCTGCTGCCCATCACCTCTATGACTTCAGAATAACCCTCTGATTCGAGCACTGTCTTCCATTGGGATACTAATAATTGGGTAGGAACTGACACAACCACAAATGGCTTGCTGTTCAGTCTCAAATACTCTTGGATAATCTTTATCGCGACTGGTGTCTTACCAGTTCCGGTAGCCATGCGAAGGATTCCTCTACCTTTGTTGTCGAACCACGCTTCTTTCGCATTCTTTTGGTACGGGCGTAATTCTACTCTCCCTTTCATTCTAGAAGGATATCTTATCCTTTCTTTGTTCATTCTGATAAGCTCTTCTGCTGCTTTCTTTGATAATTCCTTGAACTCCTCTTCATTTTCCGGGGCTATTTCTATAAGCCTTTGATTAATCCCTTGCAGTGGAAAAACTTCCATCCGTTCTCCCTTTCCATCCCAAAACCTCTCGAACCTTTCTATGTGCTTATCGATTCTTTTCTTATCTTCATCAACCCAGCTCACAAAGACCTCGAAGTCCTCGATATTGTTGATCCAGCCCATCTGTGTTTCATTGCATGATCCCTTGAAGGTAACCATATTACCTTCGTCATCTTCCAGAATTCCTATCTTCTGATGATGCATTCCGAAGTCATCAGGCAGGATAGCGAACTTTATCTTTAATCTGTCATTCTTTATCATCCACCCTAGCATCTTGAGGTGATTTTTAGCCAACTGCTCTAGACCCTCCAGACTCTGCAAAAATTCATTTTCTAAGTCACTGATTACTGACTCCGGGTTTTGCATCACTTCCCAATCCTTCTTTGATATGCGTGGACTCACGATTAGCTCCATGTGACCGCCATTCAGTATGAACTGAGAAATGCCTCTTGCGGCTATTGCTAACGTATTTGAGGAGAAGTAACCTGCCAATCTACGATAACTTATGGCATTGGCAAGGACAGGCACAAGGAATTCATTGAGTATGTCGTCCTCATCTGAATTATAAGACTGCTTAATCTTGTCTTTCAAATTATATAATACCATTTTTCTCATTCCTTCTGATTTTTTAAAGAGCGATGCTTAGCACAGCTACCGCATCTTTTCCTTCCACGATTTAATACACGCTCCTGTTTCTTCAG
>Ga0268284_1000356_pt1 | contig 33409 bp, 16 predicted proteins | sample saktaG_14_FD_190137 | JGI IMG/M metagenome (GOLD analysis project Ga0268284, IMG submission 190137) | Saline water microbial communities from Sakinaw Lake, British Columbia, Canada - sak_2013_06_06_40m | ecosystem: Environmental > Aquatic > Non-marine Saline and Alkaline > Saline ...
CGCGAAACTCCGGGACGTCCGCAGGGGCGAGGGCACGTACCTCCTGCGAACCAACCTGCCGCCCGAAAATCCGGAAGACCTCTGGAGGCTCTACATCACGCTCACGGAGGTCGAGCAGGCCTTCAAGGACCTCAAGAACGATCTCTCCATCCGCCCCGTCTACCACCAGACCGACGAACAGATCGAGGCGCACATCTTCGCGGGGTTCCTCGCCTACTGCCTCTTCGCGACCCTCAAGCTCCGCTCAAGGGGGCTCGCGCCAGGGCTTACGCCGCGCGCCGTGCTGGACAAGTTCAAGACCGTGCAGATGATCGACGTGCACTTCCCCACGACAGACGGCAGGACGCTCGTGCTGCCGCGCTACACGCAGCCGGACAAGGATCTCCGGATACTCCTCCACCGGCTCGATATGCAACTTCCTGAACAGCCTCCGCCACGCATCGAAGCCCCTTCCGGGAAATGAAATGTAGGGGAAACCTTCGGGGTCAAACCCCAGCAAAATCGATGGTTTATGCCTCGAACGGGGAAAGACGGGTTAACGGTTTGTGGAAAAAATAGCTTCGTGTTTTAACGCAAAAACCGCTATAAGAGCGCAAATGGTCAGCCTGCCTCACGCATGAATACATGCACGGCAGAGCGACCATTTGCGCTGAAAATGATTTTGATACGTCTGATAACAGTATCCGACATCTTCCCGTGGTTGACACCTTTCTCTACCTCCGCGTGGCTATCCATTCCGCCGTCCGTGTATTCACGGGTGAGGCGGATGAGATAGCCACGCAATCTCTTTGCGGTTTTTGCGGTGAATTATTCGACAAACCGTGAAGAGCCCTATTTCTCTTTCTTAGTGGTTAAAATACTTTCGGAAAACGGAACATCAATCTGCGGAATCAGCCGCACCGGCCCCAGTAGACCAGAGGGCAGCAAGGCGTCACCTTTGCTGAAGGTGCGGCGGGTGGCAAAGGTGATACGCTGCGACGCACGCTTTGTGCCATTGGTCAGCCAGTCCGGCCAGACTGCAGGATAAAGGTCGTGCTCCATCCACTTTATATCGTCTGTATATTGCTCGTCGCCGATCATTCGATTCGGCCAGAGGTTGGTAACGCGCACTTCCAATTCGTTACGCCCTTGTTTGACAGTGTCAGCAATCTCGACACAAAACGGCGGCTTCCACAACACGCCGAGGTTCTTACCGTTGACCAGCACCTCCGCCATGACCTGCACATCCCCAAGGTCAAGCCGCAGATGCTGCGGCTTCGTTGCGAGTTCAAAGTCTCTACGATAGGTGGCTGTGCCTGAAAAATATTTCACACCCGGATCGGCGTGCGCCGTCCACGATGCCAGTTCTTGCAACGTGATGCGCGAAGGTGCGCCTCGGTCAGGCGGAAACTCCACCTGCCACGGGCCCAGAATCGTCACCGGCGCCGCCACGACGGCGTTCATGGTGCGCGAAGTCCCGTCGCTCATGCGTACCACGTGTTCACCTGACACGTTGGCGCGAAGGCTTAGCTCGCCCTTGTCGTTGGCGACCACGTCGGCCCCGGCGGGTGTCACCTCCATTGCGTGAAGCGCAGGTGCAGGTTCCCGAAAGACCACAAAGAACGAGCCCACGGGATCAAGCGATAACGGCATTTCAATGACATTGTCTTTTGTCACGAAAACATTCGCACGACGAATCTCTCCACTGCTCGGGTCCCATATTTCTGGCTGAAGATTGCTGACGCGGAAGCGCGCCCGAATCGTGCGAGCCGTGGCTTGTTGGTTCGAGACAAAATAGAGTTCTGTCTTGTCGATGCGGCGATGCAGATAGCGAATATCAGACGCGCCATTGCTGTCGAAATCCGGCACCAAGGCGAGCTTGGCGAAGAGTTCCTCAAAGGTGACTCCAAAGAAGACGCGTCCCTTTCCGATGCCCGTTTCCTTGGCCTCCCCTGAGGTGAGTTCGCGCATGAGGTCACGTACTCGGGTATCGCCCGCGCCTCTGTCCCGCAGGCTCGGCGACTGGCGGAACGCGGTGGGCATCAGGACAATCGCGCCGTCGCGAGCAAGGTCCCGCACCCGCTCCAGCACTGCTGGCCGCAACGCGGACCGCGCCGGCATCAGCAGCACCCGGTACTCCATGCCCGAGGGCAGGACCACGAGCCCGTCGCGAACCTTCGCTTCAAACAAGGCGGTTACATCGCACGCATCAAAGTCGTAGCCCTCCGGCAGCGCCGGTTTGAGGTCGGCACGCCAACCGACGCGGTTGGGAACGTCCTCGCCGATGAAAGCAAGCACGTCAGCACGGAAGGTGCCTTGCTGGAGCAGATAGTTACAGCGTCCCAGATAGTTGAGCCACACGGCGCCAGGCTCCCACCAGGTGTTCTTGCGGTTGGCCATCATCCCCCACTGCGCCATGGTGAAACCCGGACCGATCGTCTCATAAGGCTGATGTGCAAAGGTATGAAAGACGAACTGGTTCACCCCAGCGCAGTAGGCGGAGTCTCCCAATGCCTTCAAGGTGTACGGGTGATACTGCCAGCGGGCATTCTGGGCATTGGAGGTAAAGGACTCCGAAGCGACAAACTTTCGTCCTGCGATATGCGCGATCGAGGATGCCACCTTGTTATCCACACGCAGGCCGTCGCCGGGCGTGTTGCCGGTCCAGAACTCGCCCATCGGAATATCACCGTTACGCTGATAGCCCAGCGGATCATAGAGATACATCTGGCGACCAGAGCCTTCGGACACATACTTTAACCCAGCAGCACGAAGATATTTCGACACCTCTCCAAAGTGGCACGCGATCAACTGGTCGGCCACGAAGCGCCGCCAATCCCACAGCATGCGTTCAGAGGCGTCATACGAGCCCGTCAACCACCCCTCCAGCATCAGGGGCAGCCATGGCAGCAGCTCATAGCCTGCGGCTGTGGCGAAGCGCTGTTCGAGCCCCGCGCTCCAGTTCTGGATCCCACACTCCCAACTGTCGGTCTCGGCCGCGGAAAAGGTCTTGCCAACAGCCGGGCCGTAACGCTGCACCAGCTTGCCGACGTATTGATCGAGATGAAAGCGAACGGCCTTCGGATCAAGCTTGTCGCACTCAAGACCAGTGCCTTTTGCGGTGGCGGGATGAACACGGGTGCCATTGCTGGTGTAGCCAATACGCATGATCCGCCAAGCGCCGGGAGGCGCGTCCCATTGAAGACGCCCATCGGGAGACATCTTACTTGTCAGATTCAACACCGCCGCCGGATCCAGCAGGTATTCGCCGGGAGTCGACGCGTTGCGGTCAGGCCCTGGGAAACCATCGTAAGTGAGTGTTTCGCCACCGTGGCCGCGCTGACGAAGCAAGCCTGCCTTGCCCTCGCTGTACTGAAGTTTGGCAGAGGTGCGCAACTCGATCTCGCCGATCTGAATGGGCCACGGGTTCTCAATGACCAGACGGAAATAGCGCGCCGAAATTGGCTGTACTGCCACGCTCAGCGATTGACCGATGCTTGTGTCCCAATTAATCGAAAAGGTTCCAGCGACCTGATGGTCGGTGCCATCAGCCGATACCTCGAGTCTCGCAAGATAGTTGGTCTCGCTGCGGAACGGACTCACGCGATGAAAGACCAGCGAGCGCACGGTCTGTGGTGTGTCGAGAACAAATCCGAACGTGTTTGGAGCACCTTGAACCGCTGGAAATTTCGCAGATGTCGCAGGATTGTCGTCCACTAAGAGGCGCAACGCATCGGCAGATAACGAACCCTTGAGATCACTGATTGCCCCGGATTCATTGACACGCTTCCCGGCAGGCACGGGGAAGGCCAATACAGCGACCTCGCGATAAAAATCGAGCTGATGCGCGGGCATGGGCAGCACGGTATCGATTGCATTGCCGCCAGACACCTCGACCGCCGTGTGGGTGAGCACCTTCATGGATGTCTCGGGCGTGATCCACGGACCGCCACTTTCTGACCAGCCATCGCAATTATGTACGCCGAACTTCAAGCCCAGGCGTCCAGCCTCAGCCATCGTGTGATCCAGCATCCCGAGGAACGAGGGCTCCATGAATTCGACAGGCCCCTCTCGGAAGAAGCCGCCGATACTGAACAGATAACAACCGCCGAGTCCGGCCCGCTTCATGGACTCAAGATCTTTGGTGATGCCTTCGCGGGTGACGTTGCCATCGATCCAATGCCACCAAGTTAGTGGCTTGGCCGCATCCGGTGGACTTTTAAAAGCCGTTGCCCAATCATCAGATTTACTATTGATGCGAGTTTCCGTGCGCAGTGTCACGGGACCGATCAATCCTGAAGATTGAAGCTTGTCACCCTGCTTCCAGAGTTTCCACGTGGTGAAGGTGCAACGTCCTGATGGATCGGATTTGCCATCTTGCAACCACACCGGCCACGTCCGAAGCGAACCATCTGGATTGCGATCGCCGTTATCGGGCAACCCTTCGTCACCGATCAGCCGATTGATCCACAAATTGACCACACGGATCTCCAATACGTTCTCTCCGTTCTGGAGCGCATCCGTCACATCCACCCGGTACGGCGCATTCCATAGAATGCCTAAATCTCTGTTGTTCAGCTTCACCTCCGCCATCACCTCAACCTGACCCAGATCCAATAGCATGATTGTTTGTTGTTTGTTGATTGCAGCGGGCGAAAGCGTAAATACTTTACGATAAGTCCCTGTGCCTGAAAAATATTTAATGCTTGGATCTGGATGCTGGCTCCACGACATGAGCGTTCCAAACGTGATGTTACGGGGCGCGCCTTGCGCATCAAAGGAAACCTCCCACGGTCCACCCAGCACCAGCGGCTCTGCCACTGCGGGGATCTCTGTCTTGTGAATTTTTCCATCCGCAGTTTGGATTTCGTAACTGCCAGCCTGCGTGATTGTGTTGTTGACCCAATCAAACGCAGCAACTCCGGGTAGATTCTCTGACAGGCGCTTCGCAGCATCCAGAATGACCGAGTTGTCCTTGGATGCGCGAACAATTTGAGTTGCCTTGTCTGCTTTATGACGAAAGACAATGAAGGCCGAACCCGCAGGTCCGAAACTCAGCGGGAGGGTTGTGCGCCCCTCGGGCTTGGCTTGATAAAACGGAAGCGGACTGATGGTGCCGGTCACCGGATCCCAGCGTTCCGGTTGTCGGTCTTCCACCCTGAACGTACAGATGACGTCTAGGGGTGTGGCACTGCAGGTCGCCAGAAAATAAACATCCGCCCCATCCACCGTGCGATGAATCCACTGGATGTTCTGCGAGCTCGTGAAATCCTCCGAGACGCCCAGCCTGGCCAAGACTTGCTCGGGCTTCATGCCACAAAACACACGCCCCTTACCCACTGCGCGTTCCGCCACGGACGCGCCGCTTCCCCACAATTCAGTTGCCATTTTTTTAATTTCAAGATCCGCTGCAGGATAACCCTCCAAGCCAGGCGTGGCATCAGGCGCCTCGCCGAGAATCACAGCGCCATCCTCGACAAGCTGCCGGATCTTCCTGAGCATGGCGATGCTCATATTCCGAGTGTTGGTGTCAGACAAAACCAGTAACCGATACTTCATTCCCGAAGGCAAAACCAACTGGCCCTCTTTCACGGCAACCTGTTCCATGAACGCTTTGGGGCTGATGCCGTCATAATCATAACCCGTCAGCGTCAACAGATTGAAACGTTGCATCGGCTCTTCGGGGTGCAGACTGAGAACATCCGCTACGAAGGTCCCCTGCCGCAACAGATACTGGCAGCGCGTCAGATACTGGTGCCACGCTTTGGACTGCTCCCACCACGTCTGGGTCCGCTCATAGTGCAGTCCGTACGGTCCCATGCTCATCCCGGGTCGCACATCCTGTGTCCACGGCTGCATGGCATATCGGTGGATAATAAAGCGGTTTACGCCTTGACAAAAGGACCGATCCCCGCGCGCCTTGATATTGCCGGGGTACCCGCGCCACTTCTCGTGTCTGTTCGATGTGAACGCCTCGGCTCCGACTATTGGCCTGCCATTGACATGCGCGGCGGAGGCCATGGCTTTGAGTGAATACTCAAGCCGGCCACCCCCCGACCACCAGAACTCACAGATCGGTTCATCCACCTGATTGATCACATCCATGTCGAGCGCCGGTGTTCCGTATGCTTCCATCGAAAGTTTCAAGCCTCGGTCATGGGCCAGTTTCGCCAGATGCCCGATGTAGTTTGTTTCCAGCAGATCAGAGGCGGTTTGGCGGAGGTCCCAGAGAAATCGTTCCGTGATGTCCACGCTACCGACGAAGCGCCCCGTCAGCACGGGCAAAAAGGGCGTCATATCGTAACCCCGCAGCCGCTTGAATTCCTCGCGCATTTTGGGTGTCCAGTTGCCGGCACCCACCTCCCAACTGTCAACATGCGTTGAGACAAATGCTTTGCCCGCCAGCGGGCCGACATCGTCAATGAGTGTGTTGATCATGCCATTGAAGTGCGTCTCAAGGGCCTCCTTACTCAGCTTGTCGCACTCCGGACCGATACCCGACGCAGGAGCCGGATGGCTTTTCGCACCAGAAAATGTATGGCCGAGCCGAAGTATTGTCCAGTCTCCGTCAGGCGGGGTCCACGTCAACTTTCCATCCGACTGCATCAACGATGTCAAATCAACGATACGCTCCTTGGCAATCATCGCCGCTGCCGGAACTTGAGCATCCCGGTCTGTCGCCGTGCTGTAGCCGGAAATATAAGTCCATGCCACGGACTTCGCCGACAGGTTAGTGACACCATATAAAGCGGATGGAGTCGGGAACGCCAGAACAGCAATGTCCGCATAGAACATTCCGTTGGTGACTGGCTTGGGAAGTAGACCTTCGAAATGTTTTCCACCCGTCACAGGTGTTTCGCTGGCCACGACCACCTGCATCGCTTGATCCTCCGGCACCCAAGGACCGCCGCTGCCGTTCCAACCGGCATCGTTATTCATGTTCACTTCCAACCCTAACCGCTGGGCCTCTGAAGTGAGGTGTTTGAAAAGCGTACGCCATTCCTGGCTCATAAATTTAACCGGCCCTTGGGGTGTACCTTGATCCACCTCCATGAGCGTCATCCCTCCCAGCCCCACACGTTGCATGGCTTCGAGATCGGCGGTGATCCCCTCGCGTGTGATGTTGCCATTCAGCCAAAAGGCATAAACCCATGGCCGGCAGGAGTCCGGCGGATTTACAAAGTTCCGCGCCAAGTCCTCACGCGCCGCCACTGGGTTGGCGAAGATGAACAGCACCATACCCATCATCAAAAGTCGTTTCATTCTGTAGTTGGCGACCATAATTATTACTCGACGCTCTGCGAGGAGCCGTCCAGCGAAACGGGTTTACGTCTGACCTCAACAGGGACAATCGCGCACTCGGACGCCAAAGCGAGAATAAGCCAGGACGCATGCGGGATCCACTGCTCGCTCCAGCGCCAGCTCCAGTCGCCGCGCTGACCATACGGCGCAGGCAGAAAGGCGATGTCGCGTTCGTCCTCCACGCCCGAGGTAATGCCGTTGCAGATGCCGCCCGGCGGATTCGGTGCCCCCTCCTCGTAATCGCCCGGATTGTTCCGGCCCTTGCCCTGCATCATGCAGAGGTCATAAGGATTCAATCCCAGGATCCAGTTGACCTGATTCCTAGCATACGCTTTCAACTCTGCCGCCATCTCCGGCGGGGTGCAGCCCCTCCCCAGCAGGGCGGCCGATGCCAAGGACGCCAGCCGCGCATTCTCGCCCGACCACCAGTAGCCGGTCTCGTTGCGGTGCGGCATGAAGAATGAGCCGCGCTTGCCGTCGGGATCTTTGATGTACTGGCGGGCGTAGCCGAAAGGATTGGCCACCTCTTTCGTGAGCGCCAGTTCAAACCGAAGCGACTCCGTCACAGCCTGGCCCGCCATGGCCTTGCGGTTGGCATCGCTCTCTATTTGCTGGTAACGGCACAGCACCACCACCGGCAGGCCCGCGTCGACCGCATGGAAGAAGGGCCGCTTGCCGTCCGCGTCCGCGCGCCACCAGCCTGCGTAACGCTCGTCCTTGGCGAGACGGCCCGCCAGCGACTCCGCGCGCAACCGAGCAGCCTGAAGATAGAGCGTGTTCGTCGTGACGCTGTACAATTCGGTAGCAGCGAGCAAGCCGCAATAATCGTCAATGATGTTTTCTTGATGATCATCAATATATTCCAGATTGTGGCTCGTGAGATGGAGAAAGCCCTTCTCGGCTGCGGCCAGGTATTGCGCAGGCGTGAAGTCCCCGCCCTGCTTAATCGTGCTGACGCGCGCCAGCGCCGCGATCGCCATGCCCCCGCCCTCACGGATGCCGGCCCGGGTCTCGCCATGTTTGCCATGGCTCAGCCCCTTGTACCCACAGATTTCGCGCTGGGCTGGATCCTTTGAGCAACTGTCATGCACCGACATATAAAAATAGCCGCTGGGATCCTGCATGCGCATCAGGAAATCCGCGCCGTAGAGCGCCTCTTCCCGCAGCAGAGGTATGAGCGACCGCAGCCGCTGGCCCTTCTGTGTCCGCAACAAATCAACGCTCTGCAGAAAACACCAGACCGCCATCGGTGCCTGCTGAGGATTCATATAGTTGGCTTCACTCAGATGGCTCAGGTATTTCGAGACATCCCCGGAAGCATCGAACCAGCCGCCGTGGACATCCACCCGCGGCCGCTCGGGCTCTCCGAAGAACGCCAAGGCGCGGTCAGCCTTGTCGTACGCGCCGCTGCTGCGCTGGATGCGAAAATAGTAAGCAAGGTCAGAGAGGCAAGCCTCCGGCAGCAACCGCTCGCCAAGCATAAAACGCTCCGAGCGCAGCTCCTTCACGCGGATCTGATACCGCCCCGGCTTGACCAGCGTGGAAAAATCGCCCTGAAGGAAAAAACGACCCTTCCACCCGTCGACCGTGCCGGTTCGCTTCAGCGGTCCCTCGAACACGACAGTCCCGTCTCCATCCAGAACCTCGAAGCGCGTCAGGTCGATCTCCCCGGCACTCTGCACCACAAAGCTCTTGCTGCCCTGGGATTCGTAGCCGAGGTGATTGACGAGGATCTGGAACGGCATTGCCTTCAGCGTCTGAATCCCCGCGCCGCCTTCAGCGCCTGCAAGAAAAGCCAGCGTTACGCAGAGTCCTGTCAAAATAGATCTGTTGTTCATAATCGCTTCCTCGGCTTCAGTTGATGCTGCTGGGTGAGCCCGTCGAGCATCATCGTGACGATGCTGCAACTCATGCCCAGATAACTCACGCCTAATGCCTTGCCGGTGATGGAATCATAATGCTCGCTGATCCCGTTCTTGATCGCGTTGGCCACGGTCTTGTCGGCAATCTCCGCAGCGAGCTCCTTGTGACCGTAGGCAGCCAACCCCGTGGCGACCTGATAGTTGGTGGCCGGCCAGACATCGCCGCGCCAAAGGTTGGCCTGCTTCACGTCGAACTTATACCGGGCCGACGCCGCGGCATCGGTGTCGCCACGCCACGCGCCATTGGATTTCCAACGCGGGTCGTTGCGATCCACGGTCGGCACGGGCAGCGGCGTGTTCCAGCCCTCGCCCTGCAACGTTTTCGCCATGCGGTCCGCCATGTCTTGCGTGGGAACACCTGCAGTCAGCGGAATCCAACTGCCGATCGTGCCGACACGGATCTTCTTCAGCGTGTCGCGCTGGACCGCCAGGAACAAGCCCGCCTCGTCGTCCCACATGTGCTGGCGCATAGCCGCAACCGCCTTGTCGATGCGCAACTTGCGCCGTGCGGCCATGGCCGTGTCGCCCATCAGCTCCGCCAGCCGCATCAGGCAGCGCTCAGCCATGACCAAGTAGGCGCTGTTGCCGGGAAGACAGATGTCCCCGTACCACTCGCCCTCTGTCACGCCCTTGCGGGTCGGATGGCGCGTCAGCTTCAGATCATCCATGTTGCATTCGTAGTCGAACGTCTCCCAGCGCGCATCCTGGACAGCGCCGGTGTGATAGGTGCCGATCGCCACCAACCCGAGGTTGTTCACGTCGCGCTCGCGCCAATACCAGTCGTGAAAACGTTCGATCGGGCCGAGGCTTTGCTGGACAAGCTCCTTGTCGCCATTGCGTAGCCAGACCCGCTCGACACCCCAAGAGAGGATCGGGATCTGCGAGTAGGCCGGGAACTGAACCCAGTTTTTTTCGTCGGGGTTGATCATGCAAGCGATCATATCGTGGGCGTAATCAGGCATCTCCTGATTCCAGCGGACTTGAAAGTCCCAGAAATTTTGGAACACCTCGCGGATCACGGGCTTCTGATCCGGCAGGAGGCTCAAGAGATCAACCACGAACATGGTGTCCCAGATCCATTGGCCGTTATAACCGCCGCCCGGAGCGATCCAGCGATGCTTCAGACAGCCTCGTGGCGGGAACACCTTGCCCAAGATGCACTGCTGATAGACCTCACCCGCTAACTTGCGCACAGCCGGATCGGGTGAGTCAAACAGGCTCTCCGCCAGTTTCACGCCTTCAGCGGCGGACAAGCCAGCCAGGGCTGGATGACAGAGACCCGCGAACGCTGCAGCGGTGGTTCCGATAAAATTTCTGCGGTTGATTTTCATGTTCATTTTTTAGGGTCGATGAGTAGCGGTGAAATCACCTTACCTGCGTCTTTTTATCCAATTGCACCGACGGAGCTGTCGCCTCGCCTAACAGGCCAAGGGCGGCGACCGTGGCGCTATCCGGCACGCGCTGGCCGGGCTGGCCAGTCACAACGCCGAAGCAGCAAGCATAGTCCCACATGGCCCAGCCGATCTGATATTTCTCCAGCGCCTTGCGTACATCCCCGATGCAACGGTTGCGGTCAGGCGCAAGGGCGTTGCGGATCACACCGAACTCATTGCAGGTGAGGGCCACGCCATTCTTTTTGCCCCAAGCCGCAGCCCCGGCGATGAGGGCATCAATCTTGGCGGCGTTCCAGTTTTCATTGCCATACTTGACCATCAACTGCCTGGCCTTGTCATCCGGCAGGTCAGCCAGAACCTTGGCCGCTGCCTCAGGACTGCCGGGATAGGGCACGTTCTTCAGTCCTTTGGCCCACTCACCGACCCACGGGGCATTCTGATGGGTGAACTTGAACGGCTCATAACAATGGAAGTTATACACCACATTGCGGTCGGCGACGACCTCGACAAATTCGAGTTTGTAAATCTCCGACCATTCCGCAGCAGTGGCAATGAGCGTGTGGCGCGGCGCTGACCCGCGCATGGCTGTTAGCACCTGCTTTTGAATGACATTCCAGCGTGCGGAATTGCCCAACATCGGCTCGTTCATCACCTCCAGAAAAACCTTTTCCGGGTCGCGCACTGAAAGGTGTTTGGCCAGAGCCCGCCACATCGCCACAAAGTTGGCGACAGCCGCATCGTCTTTTTCGACCGCCCGCTTGTATTCCTCCTCAGGATGGAAATCGACAATCACCGCCAAGCCAGCGGCCAACAACATGTCGATGGCCGCATCGAAACGCTTGATCTTTCCGGTCTCCAGCACAATGGGATTCGTGCTATCCACCACTGTCGCTTCGTTGAAGGCGAAGCGGACATGACGGAAGCCCATCGCCCGGATGAGCGCCGCGTCTTTGGCCGTGATGAACGACTCCAGATGTTGGCTGGAGTAATTGTCCGCTTGGGAGAACCAGCACGCGAGGTTGATGCCCTTGGTCAGTTGCGCCAGACGTGCGGGCGCCACGCCGCCCGTCGCATCTGCCGCCAGGATGGGCGCGGCCGCTGCCAGCAACAAATTAAACACAAGCAGTACTGATTTATTCATGGGAGTGTCTTCTTGTCGGTTATTGAACGTTGTACGAAACAGCGGAAGGCATCGCGAAGGAAGAACTTTACCTCCTTACCGCACCTTAATACTGAGCAAGCCAGTGCCTGCATGAGCAAAGGGACCCGATGTTAGCGTGGCTGACTCGCGCGGCTTGCCAAAGTAGTCACCATCAATCTTCACGGGGGAACCATCTGGATTTTCAAAGGGCAGTTTCGAGATGGCGGTCATGCCGAGCAACGCCGTGGTGACAAGCTCACGCTTAGCTCCGCCATTCCATGCCTTGTCGCTCGTCATTTCAAGATACCATCCACCCGCCTTCTCCACGAGTTTGACAGCCGGGTCAACCTCTGCCAATGTCAACGGCGCGAGTTCCTTGGAATATGGGCGTGCGCCATTGAGATAGACATTGCCGCCCGTTTGCGGCGCGGAATTCCTGGCGTCATACACCCAGAGGCCGAAGCCGGTAATGCTCTTTTTCGGACCAGCCGCCGCCACGGGCGCGTCACCGGGAAGACCTTGTCCGATGAAGATGTTGTTGAAGTATCGGTTGTCGCCGCCTTGTGTGATGGTCAACCCCGCGACGGCCGTCTCGTGTGGTTGTAAATGCGGAGTCAGGCGCCCCATGTCATACCAGTTGTCGATTTTTCCGGTCAGCAAATTATGCGCATAAGTACCGCCTTCGGACATGTCCCACAGGCTCCGAGAGGACAGCAACAGATTGTTATCCACAAGAAACGGGCCATGATTGACCTCCATATAAATATCTTCCGAACTATTGTCATGAAACAGGTTGCCGGTGACGCGCGTACCCTGCGACATCCAGTCCAGCCAGAGCCCGCGGTAAGCCCGATAGATGTGGTTGCCGCGGATCTCGGTGTCGACGGCCCCATGGAACTTGATGCCAGCCTGCTCGCAGCCATCATACGTCCGCGCGACATGGATGTCGTGGATCGTGTTGTTGATCACCTGACTGAAGGCCGCGCCCAAGCTACCGACAATGCCCGCCTGTCCGCAGTGCGAGATCGTGTTGTTGCGCACCAGATGATGGCCGATGGTCGCTTTGTTCCAGCCGTTTGTAAGTGCCCGGTTGATCGTGCCCACATAGCCCTCGGCGGAGTTGGACGACTTGTTATCAAACTCGTCGCCGTATTTACCCAGGCTCACGCCGCTGCAGGCTGAATGCGAAATCACATTGTTTTCGATGATCCAACCCTTGCTCCAATGAGTGCCGATCAAGCCGACCTGCTCGGCGGTCGGCGGTGCCCACGGTGTGGCCGCGTGGCGCATCGTGAAGCCGCGCACCGTGATGTAGTTGCGTCCCGGTTTGTCGGGATAAAACACCGTACGCCGCATATTGATCTCAACGAGCTGCTCGTTGGGATTGACCCCTTTGAACTGCGCCCAGAGCGTAGTTTTTTCCTTGTCCACCTGAGCGAACCAGAGCGGAGTCGAGCCGATGGGCTTGAGCACGTCCTCAAGTTTTGCAGCCTCGATCACCCACTCGCCATTAAGGTAGACCGCGCCGGTGTGGTGCGGCCGGCCCCGATCCCAGAACCAGTCGCCGCGGATCAGGTCGCTGTAGGGATTGAACCCCCAGAACATGCCTTCATGGACGATCACCTTCCAGACGTCGTCCTGCACCTTGACCCAGCCCGTGATCACTTCCGACCCCTTGATCTCGACCTTCTCGCCTGGCGCAGCCTGATAGACAATGCGCTTCGTGTCGGACTCCCCTCCGCGCGGAGGATTGACTCTTTCACGATAAACGCCTGCGTGCACCGTGATGACATCGCCAGGCTGCGCGAGTTGCGCCGCCTTGGAGATCGACCTGAACGGCTTGGCCGCCGATCCGTCGTTGGCCTCGCTTCCCGTCACAGCCACATGAAATTCGTTGGCTACTGTCACGCACGGCAACAACAGCAGCACCGCCCCCACCCTGACCGACCCTATCCCTCTTGATGCTTTCATCTCATTCCTCCCTTCCTGATTCGCTACTCATCATTCGTCAATCTGCGGTTCTCTTTCTCCCTCTACTTACCCTGGGGCAGATGGAAGAAGGCGGTTGGAGGCACTTCGCCACCGACACCTGAACCGGACCACGAAAGGTTTACATAGTTGCCGCCGTAGGACTCCATGTACTCGAGCTTGAACGCATGATACCCGGGCGTGAGCGGCAGCGCACCGGCATTCCAGCCTTTTCTCGAATAATACTGCTCGACAGCGAGCTTCCCATCCACCCACAATTTAGCATGGTCATCAGCGCTGATGGCAAACTGATAATCGCCGGCGGTGTCGATCTTGATATAGCCGGTATGGCGCGAGCAGAAATGATCCTCGTAGTTCGGCGGAAACTCAGCGGCGTCAATCTTCATCTTCGCATCAATACGGGTCGTGTCTGGCTTGCGGCTCGCCATATCCGGCCAGGGCTCGGGACTCGACAGGCCGGGCCACTGAAAGAACTCGGAGAAAATGCCGGCGACCAGTCCGCCCATGCTGAAGGCAATCGTGGCAGGCTCTGAATCCACTGTGCCGTCATTGACCTTGAAGGTGAAACTATCCTTGCCCGTGTAGCCCGCCGCTGGCGTGTATTTGAACGTAGGCGCGGTCCCTGACAACGTGCCATGGGTCGGACGGGTGAGTACCGTGTAGGTCAGCGGGTCCTTGTCGATATCGCTGGCGGTCAGCACGATCTCAGCGGACGTGTTTAGCGCCACCGGCATGCTCCGATAGTGAGCCACGGGCGGATGGTTCACGTGCGTCACGTTGATGCTCACCGTGGCGGGCGTGGAGATCTGCCCCTCGCTGTCGGTCACCGTGAAGGTGAAACTATCCGCGCCCTTGAAATAGAGCGGCGGCGTGTAGGTGAGATTCGGGGCCGTGCCGGACAAGACACCGTGGGACGGCAGACTCGCCAATGCATAGTCAATCGCGTAGTCCTCGGGATCGGTGCCGGCCAGCTTGACCGCCTTGGACGTGTCTTCGAGCAGCGTGACGCTCTGCGGCGTGGCCACGGGCGGACGGTTGGCCACGTTCTTACCGTCCTTAAATGTGACGATGAGATTGGTGGAGACTCCGCCGAAGCCCTCGGTATCGCCCAGCAGACCATCGGATACAGTCAACTTCAGAACATAGCTTCCCGGAACGGAGAAGGTGGCAACGCTGCTTGCGCTCTCCTTCGTGCCATTCGGGCTGAAGGTCACGGGACCTGCGCCGCGGACTTTTCTCCACGTGTAGATCAAGGGGTTGCCCGCGATACTGTGCGCCGAGGCTTTCAACCGCGTCGTGGCCGCCGGCTTCGTGAAGACCGCTGGCATCACAGAGGCGGACGTGATGGTCTTGAAGGTGTTGAGTTTGGGCAACGGGTTCTTGTCGTTTTCAATGATGGCGATGGTCGGGGAGAGCTGGCCGTTGCTCAAGCCTTCAATCGGTGGTGGCGGGCAGTGCGTATTCCAATACTCCAGAGTCGGCAAGGCGGACTTGGCTGCGCCACGATACCGCTGCAAAGCCTCCAGGCAAGTATTGGCATCGAGCCGCGAGCGGTTCAGCACGATTTTCGGGAAGAGCATCGCCGCGGCCATGCCCTCCTCGTAGTTATGCTTGGAGAGCAAATGGACGATCGCATTGGGCAGGCGGAAATCCGGATAGGTGTAGCCCTCCATGAGCGACTTGGTCAGCAGAGGAGCCAGCGCCTGGATGTCGGCGGGTTGCAGCGCGTTGCCACTGACAAAGCCGGCCAGAGCCGCGCGGCCGAACTCATGCGCCTGGGACATCGTGGTGATGGCAGGATAGAGTTGCTCGGTCGGCACCCCTGCAATTGAATCTTTCAACTGGCCGTTGAACACGGCCTGCGCCAAATACGTTTGCGCCGCCTGACACGGCTCATCCCAATTGATCGGCTCGACAGGCATTTTATGGCTGACGATGGTCGCGAGCATGTCCTTAAGGATCGGACGCGCCACGGGTTTCCAGAGGATGCTTGCAGAGCCTGAATAACCACCCGCAGCCAGCCAGCGCACATAATAGTCGCTGTCATTCAGCCGGCGCGCCAGCACGGGCAATGCCCGCTCATCTTGGATCAGGGTCAGCGTCTTGGTGGCACCCATCCGCATATTAACATCCTTGGACTCTGCCATCACGATCAGCTTAGGAACCAGTGCTGTCACCTCTTGGGGACGGCTCGCCAGTTCCTGCGCAGCCCAGCCGCGCTTCTGCGACGACCAGCTCGACAGTGCCTCGACCAATTGATTGGCTGTCGAAGCCTTCAAGTCGAGGCGCAGACTGCACACCCCGTCAATCATAGCTTCCTTCACATCTTTCGAACTGATCCGATGTTTGGGATTCGCCTCTTTTCCCGTCAGAAAAATCTTACGCAAGGGCATCGCGTAGGTCAACATAAAAGCACCCGTGTTACTATTTGGACCGAGGCTGCCCTCGTCACCCGGCTTGCCGCCATTGGAGCCGTGATAGACAAAGGAGCCATCCCAGCGGCGGGTCATATCCAGTTCCCAAGCGATTTGTTTGAAGTAGGCGGTCATGGCCTCAGGTCCGCCGATGTTGACCGCCATAGGCTGCCACAGCTTGGCCCAGAAGGGGCCGCAGTGGCCGAATTCGCGCTCAGCATAAGCAGCCGTGCACGATTTGGCGAAGTATTGGACTTGCGGACTCATGTCTGCCTGGCTTTGCAATGCCAGTAACAGCGCGGCCTCGCCGCTCTTGCCATTGTCGTCGTGCAACTCCTCAGCAGGCGATTCACCATAAGGCACAGCACCCTTGCCCGCGAAGTAGCCGAAGTAACGGCGTGACCGTCCGATGGCCGGAGCAATCTCCGGATCTTTGATGCCGCACTTCTCGCCGAGTACAATGCCGATGCTGACGAGCAAGCCCGCTTGGTTCAGCGCACCGTAGGGCGGAACAATGCCGTGAGTTGTAGAGCCGTCAGGCTTGGGCCATGCCATGCCGTGACCATACGTGCCGCACCAACTCTGTCCCCGCGCAGAGGTGATGGTGTATTCGCTGATGGCGTGAAGTACCTCCTTGTCACCCGTGATGAGATAATACTCGCTCAAGAACGTGTTGTTATAGCCCCAAGGCCAGGCGCACATTTCATTCAGCGGCACTGTGAGCTTACCGACTCCCGCTGCGACTTTGCGGGCGTAGGCCTGTACCGCAGGCAGATCCTCTTTGCGTCCGGCAGCCAGCAGCGCCAGACCGACGACCGCGTTGCCTTCGTTGCCAGCATTGAACGTGTTATGGGTCTCCAGATATTTGCAGGCATTGGCCAGAATCAGAGCGGACTTCGGGCAATTGTAAGGTGCCGTGGCACTGTATGAACCCATCACTGCCAAGGAAAGGGTGACGTTGTCAAGGACGGTTCCCTTGCGCCAGACTTTGAGCTTGAGCTTGCCTTTGTTTGCAGCCTTCTCCGCCTCGCCGATGGCGATACCCAATGCCTTGCGCGCATCCTCCGTGAACACGCTCGCGCCAATGCCCAGGATCACATCGTCCAGTTGCAGGACGCCATCAGCCGGCGACCCTTTTTCCACCAAAGTGATCTTGATCTGGCGGCTCTCACGGGTCAACCCTTCCGGAATGAACATCCATTCGTTGCCTGTGCTGTAAATCCAACCGCGCGCACCTGTCGGCCCCAGATTGTAGGTGTACGTGGCATCAATATAATCTTTGGTCGCATCAGGCGGTGCCGCCAAAAGCGGAGATGCCTGTTGTAAACAGAGACTCAGCGTGAGTAGCGTGGAAACGTGAAGAATACTTTTTTTCATGGTGTGATCCTGATTGTTCATTTGTGGTTTATTCTTGTTCAATTACTTGACCGCAGGGCATCCCGCGCCCGCTGCTGCCAACACGAACGTCGCGCCGGCTTCGGTTTTGAGCACGACCCGCTCACCTTTGAGCGTCTCCACTTTCTTGCCGTCGCGATAAACATCCATCCCCTTGCCCAGCCATGGATTTACCAGCGTGCAGGGACGCCCCTTCTCGCTGAAAATTTTGACATAGCTGACCGCACCGCCCTTGAGTTCACTGGAGACCAAGAACGCACCTTCGGCGCGCAGCGTATGAAAGCGAGCGTCTTTGCTCTTGGGCCATACGGGGAAGACGCGCAGCACCTGTCCGCGCCCCATGCAGAGCATCTCGTTGATCGCATTGGGCACGATGCTGCAATTCTCGACACCGTGAACATTGCCCTTCGTGAATCCGTTGTTGTCGCCGATTGTCGTCACCATGTTGGTCAACTCCTTGAGGATGATCTCCGGCTCATAGCCCACGCGGACTGCGGCAGCGTAGATGCTGCTCATGCCGTTGCCGTCAATCCAGCGGTTCATCACACGAATCGTATTGCGCGAGACCTCAAGCAACTTCGGATCGCTGTCCAGGCTGATCGCCCCGGCCGGATAGATATGCTGGATGCCTACGGTGTTATCCGCGACCCAGTCCGTGCCCTTCTCGGTATAGCGAAACACGGTGACTCCGTTTCTCTCCTGCGTGGGAAAGACGCTCAGGTTTTTCAGGATGTGCTTCCACTTCTCGTGACGGGCGGCGTCCACTCCCAGCGCTTGGCTCAGCTCCGTCGCCAACTCGAAAGTCGTGCGTACCAGCCCCAGCGAGACGATCGGGTTGAAGTCTGTCAGCGCATGATCTTCCTGAATGGCGTCATCCACAATCACATAACGCCCGTTCTCGAATTTCAAATAGTCCTCCCAGAAATTCGCGACATCGAGTACAAACGGATAGACCTTCTTGGCGTAGGCGGCATCGTAGGTGTGATACCAGCGCATCGCCATGTTCGCTAGACAGTAGGCGGCGTTGCTCTTCTGCCCGAGAAAACAGTTGGGCTTGCAGGACTGGACGCCCTTGGCGCCGATGCCCACGACGTAGTAAACGCCGCGAATCTTCAGCAGCTCCTTGGCCGCAACGCGGCCGCGTTCCATGAAAGCGAGCACCGGCGCCTCGAAGGTGTCGGCCTGCTCGATGTGGTTACACGAGTACAGGCCGTAGAACTGCGCCTGGTAGTTGTAGTTGAGATGGTAGTCGCCGGCCCAGCGCGGATCGTCATCCGTGGTCCAGAGCCCGAAGAGCCCTTGCGGAAATTCCGGATCGCGACTGCCGCTGCCCATGACGTAGTTGGAAAGGTAGTAACGCTGCTCCAGCAGCGGCTCGCCAATCTCGACCAGCGACGCCGCCCAGAACGTCCGCCACCACTGGCGATGCTGCTCTTCAAGCGCCTTCACCTTTGCGGCATCCAATGCGAGCGCCCGCTTCAACGCAGCGGCTTGCGGCTCCGGCGTGTCAAACGAACTCTGCATCGTCACCGCGACCGTGATCGTCTTGCCCGGCTGTAAGGTGAAGACCGGCCCTGGTTGCGACTTGACCTTCGGCGGCGGCAAACGTTTGGGAGGCGGATTGGGAATAACCTGCGGTACAAAGGGTTCAAGAGCTGGCTGACTGACCTTACCGCCGATCACGGTCAGCGCACAAGCCGCCGTCGTGGGCGTGATGACATCGTTGGTGAAGCCCTTGGTCGCCCACAGCAGTCCCTCCTTGCGGCCCAGCTCCTCCTCGGAGCCGCGCCCCGGCGCCGCCCAGAGCCGCGTCTGCACCTCGACCGGCGCGCCCTCTGCGGAGAGTTCGACGAGCAAGACCGGCTCCATCGCCGCGACAAAGGAACGCATTGTCACGCAGTTCACACCTTTGGTGAAGCGCGACACCGTGATTGCGGGAAAGAGTTCCTGCTCGATCCGGTAAGAGGCATTGGACAGAGCCGGAATATTGATTTCCAAACCACCGAAGGGGCGGGGGCCACCTGCCCGATGGCCGTCCTTCAGTTTCAGAAAGTTATTTTTGCTGAGCCAATAACGCTGGGACTCAGGCTTGCCACTGATCACCGCGCCCAGATCGCCATTGCCCAGCAGCGGTCCGCCGACCGAATCACGGGAAGGAACGCGCGCAGGCGGCGCGTCAAAGACCGCCTTATAGCGCGAGACCACGCGCTCTGCCTCGGCCTGCATCTTCATATCCGGCCCAGCGGCAAAAACTGCTACAGCCCCCAGCGTCCACAAACCAACAGTTAACTCCCATATTCTCATGTGTAACACCTTTTCATTGTTGCGTGAATTCAAGTTTCCAGCTATCGGTGCGAAAGGGCGACGCCGGCAATCCTGCCGCATTGAACAGATTACAGCCCTCGGGATTGATGTCCCAGGCATAGCGGACCGCCATTGGTTTGGGCACACGCGCGCTACTGACCACAACAGTCTGTCCCTCGATCCGGGCCTCACCCCAGACAAACTTCTGATCCGCGCCGGCAATCGCGAAACGCTTTAACGGCTCCCCTCCTTTGGCCACCAGTCCGCCACCCACCTGCGTGAAATAGAGCACGGCCTGGTTGGCCTTAATCTCCAGGCGCTCATACAACGGACCTGAATACCCAAGCGAATATCCATACGTTTTGGCCAGCGCCACCAGCGACAGACGGCGACCGACCTCCTCCTTGGTGAGCGGATGAATGTCCATGGCGTTGCCGATGTCCACGGTCACGGCCATGCCTGAGTTGGGGACGAGGGTCTGAAGCTGCGTCTGGATCTCGCGGAACGCGGCCCAGTTGCTCTCGCCAGTCTCCGCACGCGGCGGCCGGTAGCTGGAAAGCTGCACGGTATAGATTGGAAACTCGCCACAGCCCCAGCGGGTACGCCAGTCGCGGACCATAGCGGGAAAGAGCGTCCGATAAAGCTCCCACTCATCCGCATTGCCCTCGCCCTGATACCAGATCGCCCCCTTGATCCCAAACGGCAGAATCGGCGCGATCATACTGTTGAAGAGTGAGGTCGGTACGGTCAACACATTGTCCTCCCACGCATCCATGCCAACCGGTCTGGGGAGTGCTTCTTTCGGTTTTCCAGCTTTGGCCGCGTCACGCTTCGACTGTAAATAGCGCTCCTTGCGCTGGGGAAAATCAGCTTGGGCCGCGAGCGCCTCGGCAAGGTAGTTCGACAGTGCCGCCTCGGACTTGAGCCCTTCCAGACTGGTCCACATCTGACCGGAGCTGCCACCGCGGCAGGCGTTGATCAGGCCGACGGGAAGCTTCTGCGCTCGGTGAATTTCACGCCCGAAAAAATAGCCTGTTGCGGAAAATTCCTTAGCCGCGTCCGGCGTGCACACTGCCCAGCTCCCTTTGCAATCGTCCTGCGGCTCGAGCTGCGTGTCCTTGGGCATCTTGAAAAGCCGGATCTGCGAATGGTTGACCTGACCCAGGCCATTGGTGTTGTTGCCATCCCGCCCGAGAACCCGCCGCACCGGCAGCGCCATGTTCGACTGGCCAGAACAAATCCACACATCGCCGACCAGCACATCGCTGAAGGTGAGCGTATTCTTGCCGACGATCGTCACCGTGACCGGTGTGGCGCTGGCCTTCAGGTCTGAGAACGTAACCGTCCACTTTCCATCAGCCCCTGCTGTTGTCGCGGCCTGGGTTGCCCCCACCGTCACTGTCACCGCTTCGCCGGACGCTGCCCAGCCGTAGATCGGTGTATTCGTGCCCGCCTGCAGCACCATGTGCTCGCCGATGATGGCTGGCACGCGCACCTCCGCGTGGCACGCGGCGCACCCCGCAAGCAAAACCCCAAGCATTTTCAAAACTGGGTTCATCGTTAGAACGATCCTACTCCGCTACGGCCGCCACGCGGAAGCCGATCCAGGGCCCGCCGATCCCCTCACGTACCGTGTTGCGGGCCGCCGAGCGGCTCTTGTCGGGCGAGTGTCTCCAACAGCCGCCACGCGCCACCCGCCGGTTTGACGGTATCAGGACTTTGGGATCCAGCTTGTCGCTGGGCGAATAGGCTGCGGAAATATAGTCCTCGCAGCACTCATAGAGATTGCCGTGCATATCGTACAAACCCCACGGGTTCGGCTTGAACGACCCGACCGGCGCGAAGGTCAGCGATTGGCGCGACGCCCCGTCCCAGCCATCCATCGAGAAATGGCCGTATTCCGACAAATCATCGGGATCATCGCCGAAACTGAAGGCGGTGGTGGTGCCGGCGCGGCAGGCATATTCCCACTGCGCCTCAGTGGGCAGGCTGACTGCCTTGCCTGTCTTCTTGGACAGCCATTTGCAGAATTCCTGGGCATCCAGCCAGGTCGCGCAAATCGGATGGTCGGCCCGCAAAGGCGTCGCAGGCTTTTGATAGGCATATCCTGACTCCTTCACGAATTGCTCATACTGCGCCACCGTCACCTCGTACACGCCCAGGTAGAACGGCTTGCTGATCGTCACCTCATGCTGCGGCCCTTCATTGGCGCCCCGCCCCTCCTCGCCCGCCGGGCTGCCCATCAGGAATTTGCCGGCTGGAATCTTCAGCAGTTTCAGCGTCACCTGACTGCCTAAGTCGAGCGTGAGCTCCGGGAGCTTGGTCACGGTGTAAGCAATCTTCGGGCCTGAGGTCTTCTTCACTTTGGGGGGCAGCGGATTCACTGCGTTGGCCGGAGCCTTTGGCCCGCCCAGCAGTTCCACCAACGCCTTGCCCATGCCCTCGCCGATCAGATAGTAGGTTTCGGCGTTACCGTTCCAGTGGTAGCCGAAGCCATGCGGGGAGATGCTACGGTCGCGGAAGAACGGGCGGGTCTCGACATAGAGCACGTTGCCCTTGAACTCCTCACGCGCAGCGGCCGCCTGCTGGGCCTCCATGATCTTCAGACGGCGGGCGTTCTTCTGCTCCCAGCCGCCGAAGCCGCTGCCGCCGATCACGAACGGAAGGTTCGGCAAGCCCAGATCCTTACGGATGTCCTTGATGAAGTTGACCATGTTCGTCTCGTACTCCATGGCCGTGGATTCAGCGCATCCGTCGTTCCACCCCTGATGCCAGCCAAAGCCGACGATCTCGTACCCCTTGCCGTCATAGAGGGGGAAGTCCGCCTTGAGCGTCTCCGGCAGTTTCTTGACCGTATCGAGCACCGCCTTATACAGCCACCCCGTCTCGCCGCCGGAACTCGGCGGCCGCCAGGGGCCTGCGAGGCTCGTGCCGCCGACTGCGATCTTAATGAGCAACACTTGATTGTCAAGATAGTTGCCCACCTCCCAGCCGATGCCAAGTTCAGGGCCGATGCACCCGCTCCCGGCGAAACCACCCACAGTCAGACTGCCCTTGGTGCCGTAGGAACACCACACGTCCTGTCGCACCACCCACTTGCCTTCCTTGTCCACCAAATGTTTGAAGTGCTCCGACGTGGCTGTATCCTTGACCAGGAATTCGAGCGACCCTTTGCCACCGCCGATGGCGCCCTGCCCTTCCATGTTGGACTGGCCCGCCAGAATGAAGATCTTCACCGGACTCTTACCGGCCTGCGGCGCATTAGCCGCCGCGGGTGCCGCGGGCTCGGCCTTCTCTGCCGCCCATGCCTGCCCCCCCATCAACATCCCCAACGCCGCTCCCAACACCATCGCCCCTCTTGCCGCTCTCATTCATGTCCCCCTTTTTTTAAACCGCAGATTGCCGAATACTGAACCGCAGAATATCGAAGTGAATCCCTTCATGATTCGTTATTCATCATTCGTCAATCTGCGGTTTCTTTTCCCCCTACTATTTCGGCGGCGCGTAGCCATTCAGCTTCGGTGGCAGAACCTTGTTGCTCTGGCCTGTCAGCTCCAGCATGGTGTCTGCAAACGCTTTGCCGAGGAGGATAAAGAAGCGGCCTTCACCGTAATAGTGGAAGCCCTTGTTAGAGGTGGCGCGCCCCATCATCGCCTTCTCTTCCGGGGTCATCGGGTTCTTCTTCAAGTCACGTTCTTTGTTGAGCCAGCCTGCGGTCTGAAGCGCCACCACATCCGGATGCAGCAGCGGTGCGCTCTCGATCGCCCGCACATTGTCCTTGAATTCCGGGAGCGTATTCATTGAGCGCATATTATTACGGATGTCCCCCTGCTTGCCGATCTCGTTCAACATGCCGTTGACTCCCATGACCCCGACCACCACCTTCATGTCCGGCGCCTTGAACTCCTTGCGCAGATCCTTGATCAGGCAGGTCAGGTTCTTGCCATATTCAGCAACAGGCGCTCCGCCGCTGATCATATCATTGAAGCCCTGAAACCAGACGAAGCCGACGATCTCATAACCGGCCTTCTCGTCGTAACCAGGGAAATGCTTCTTCAGATTGGCTAGCGTCTCGTGAACGTTCTGGACCATTCCGCGATATTGCCCTCCGACATCTTCAGGCTTCATGCCTGCAGGCACACCCGCGCTCGGCGGACGCCAATTCTGATACAGACTCGTTCCCCCAGGCCCGTACTTGAGCAACAGGACTTGGTTGTCCAGCGCCTCACCCATGTAATACCCGAAGGCATACTCAGGCCCGATGCAGTTGCCGGGCTTGTCATAATTTTTACCGCCCCCCCCCAGACCCGGTTGCAGAATGTTGTCACCCCGGTAGGACACCCAGACATCATCGCGGGTCACCAGATTCTTGCCGTCTGGCTTGAAGGTCTTGAGCAAAGCAGCCCGCGCCGGATCTTTGTCCTCACCCAAAAAGTCGATGGTGCGGACATCCGCCTGACCGTCCATGTTGGACTGCCCAGCCAGGATGAAGACCTTCACCGGTCCCTTACCCTGTGCGCCCCACGCCTGCCCCAACCCTAACAAACCGACTGCTACACTGACTGCTACAATTCTCATATTCTCTCCTTTAATTGCCTTATTGCGTTATTGCCTTATTGCCTTATTTTTGGGACATTCGGATGCTTACCTCTGATTCCCAACTTGCTGACACTTACTGACACTCCTAAGACTTATTGACACTTCCCCAAGCTACTCCATCGTTTATTCCAGCTCCTCTGGCGGCGAGCTACTTTGCTTTGAGCGCGAAAGATTTGAGCGCGATGCCGCGCTTGTGGTTCTCGTTGGCCGCGGTAATGCTCACCGGTGTCTGTAACCGCAGCGTCTGCACGCCCTTGGCCAGTTTCAGCTCCACAGGCTTGGTCTCGGTCCACAGACCGAAGCTCAGGGGGATGTCCACCTTGGCGATCACGTTCGTGCCCGAGCAGACCTCCAGTAACTGATCCACGTTGATGCAGGCCGCCTTCATCGTAATCGCATAGTTGCCCGCCGCAGGCACGTCAATGCTATAGTCCGCCCACTGAAACTGCATCTGCTGCTGGAAATAGATCTGCTTGCCACCCCCATAACTGTCCAGCAGCATGACGCTCGGCAGGCCGCCCCAGGCCGGCTTGCCTGCTGTGGCGAAGAAGTCGCCGGCCTCTACCTGGATCACGCCTGCCTTGGCCTTGATCGGCTGATCCGCCTTGCCGCCCCCGACAGGGACGACCGGGCCCTTGGGCTTGTCCGCCGGTTTCGAGGTTCCGAAGCGCGATGCTGCCACCGTTCCTGGATCGGCTTCAGCCTCTTCGGCCTTGCCCGTTGCATTGAGATCGACCTTGCTGGCCGACTTCTGCTCGGCGACCTTCTTAGCGATTGCCAGCACTGCCGTTGATGACTCTTTTGCCGTCAGCGCCGATCCCAGCCAGCGAAGGCGCTCTACCTTTGCGAACTGGTCCTCACGCATCCGCGCCTCGACACCCGCGATGAAATCCGGTCCCTTCAGTCCGTCACACGTGGAGACTCCCCAGCCGCCGCCGTAGACCACCTTCCAGACGCTGCCGGGCTGCGGTTCAGCAGAGGGATCTGCCGCCTTGAACGCGTTGCAGGCGTGCTTCGGCTGGCCGACCCCAATGGAGGGAATGCCGAACGCCTGGCTGATGAAGACGCCGAAGAACGAGCGCGGGCCGCACTTGCCGCCCCCTTGCAGCATGGTCTGCATGCCGGTGTAGGGGTTCGGCGAGGCGCGGCGCCACACCATGCTCACGATGTCGCTTGTCTTACCGTCAACCGCGAAATCAGGACGGAAGGTCCGCAGCATCTCGCGTCCCCAGGTGAACTCCTCATCAGAGGCTGTCGGCCCGTTGTTGCAAAAAAGCTTGGAATACTCCCAGGCGCTCAGCCCCCTGAAGCTCTTGACCAGTTCGTTGTTCTTGTCAGCCGCCTTGAAGTATTTGTAACGGCCGACTGGCGTGATGGGGATCTTGCTGTGCGTACCTTCAGCGGGCGGCGGATTGATCGCCATGCCGATGGCCATCTTCAGATACATGCCATCCTTGGACTCAGGATCTGCGGTGTAGACCTGCTTCCAGATCGCCAGCGCTTCAGGCTTGAGCGTCCAGGTGTTCGCCTCCCGGATTGCGAGCCCCGAGGGCGTGGCCGCTTCCAGATAAAGCTCAAGTGCTTTGCGATTGCCCAGCAACCACGCGAGGAATCCCGCATTCGAGGGATCAGCCTTGGCAAAGGCAGACATCTTGTCCGCGCCAGTCTTTGCGATGAGTTGCCGCTGAGCCAACACGGTCGCGAAAACCGGATCCTTGAGCAAGGCCACTAAAGCCGCCTCATTCGGCGTACCTGGTGCCTTCTGGTTGAGCCACGCTGTGGCGTTGCTCAGATACCCGCCAAAATCGCCCGACTTGGCAACGCGCTCCGTCTCTGCGTCCGACGGCGTCCACGCATAGACCTCCGCCTGTCCCAGCGCCAGCATTCCCAGCGCCACTCCGATCACCCGTCTGCTTCTTGTTACTCGCATGTTATCTCCCTTTTGTTTTAATATAATCTAATCACCGAACCCGCCAAAGGCCCCGTTGTCACGGTCAGTACGCCAGCACCGGTAAAGTAATCTGCACCAATGCCCGATGCGCTCCAGGGCCCCTTGGCCCGTTGCTTGCCGTTGACATAAAACGCATTGACGGTTTCAGTGCCCCCGGCCAGTTCGACCTTCGGGTTTTTGCCTGATGCTGTCACGATCTTCAAACTGGCGTTGTCGTCGAGCGTGTTCGCCGCGCTCAGTTTCAGCGTGCCGTCGCTGACCGTCGTATCACCCGTGTAGGTCTTCGCCGTCGTGGCAAACTCCAGCGTACCCGCACCGCTCTTGGCCAGTCCGCCCGCGCCGCTGATGGCACCCGAAAGGGTCAACGTCGTGGTCGCGTTGGTGATATCGAACGCGCCCGTGCCGCCTGTGGCCAGCGTGAAGGGCTTGGTGCTGCTGTATGTCGCGCTGGTGCCAGTGAACTGCAACGTGCCGATGCCACCTCCGTCCTTCCCGAGAATCACGGCTTTCGTGCTGTTGCCCAGCACGCCGTTGGCGCTGACGTTGTTCATCGTACCGACTGCCAACGTGCCGCCTTCCACGGTCAACTGACCAGTGAAGGTAAAACTCGATGCGTATGTGCTAGGAAATATCAAGGTTCCACCACTGACCGTCACGCTTCCACCTCCTGCGACAGGTTCTGTAAAGGTCGATGAGCTGATGCTACTATATTTTAAAAGGGCGTTCTGTGCGATCGAAAAAGGACTCGCACTCGTTGAAGCTTGAAAACTGACGATGGCGTTGCCGCCGATTTCTAGCACACCTCCGTTGATTGCATTAAAACACAGCTTTGGGCCGGTTGCAACACCGAATGTAATGGTGCCACTGTTCAGTGCAAGTGTACCTGCTCCCGATTTCATGAAGCGTGCGTTTGTGGCCATGGTAATCGGAATATTTATGTTCAACACATCAGCCGCAGTATCCACGCGAATGTCAGCCTGCACCTGCCCAAACGAAATTTGGGCAGTGCCTGTTCCGCTGATGGTGGCCGTTCCGCCACCGGTCTTGAGAAGGCCGCTGGCCCCGCTGTTACCTGTACCGATAGCCAAAGTGAGCGTCGCATTGTTCGCCATCTCGAGATTGCTGGCACCGAAAATCTTTAGGGTGCCCTTGGTGGTTCCGCTCGTGCCCAGTATGGTGGTTGCTTGCGCAGTGACGCTGCCCGTGATTTCCTGATTCAGCGTACCCGAGGCTGCAATCACATTCGCGCCACCCGCCGATGTCGCTGCACCGACATCCGAAGTATAATTAACGCCACGAACAAAGCCTAACAAGCCAGTTCCAGCCGTGGTGTCATAGACCGCGAAGTCGCCTCCATTGAAATAGACGTTCTGTTTGATGATACTGTAGGTCGTTTGATCCGCGAGCACTATCTTGTAGTCAGTGCCATTGACCCCGCCCCCGGCAACATCCTTCGTGACGAAGTTGATGACGTTACCGTTTTCCATGTTATTGGCGGTCACGGCCGTAAATGTCAATGAGACTGGTTGCGCCACTGTGCGCGTGATCTGCACCGTGTTGTCGTTGGGTTGGGAAGCCTGTGATGCCAACGATGCCATGGTTTGCGCTGTTGCGCCCGAGATACCGGCATTGTCGTAGACAAATGAACTTCCACCCGCATAGGTATTGTCGTTTATACCCAAGAAGAGTCCGGAGCTTGCGGAGAGTGAACCTGTCGCGGCCATGAGTTTGAGCGTGCCGCCACCGTGCACCGTGGTCAGTCCAGTGTAGCTATTCGCGCCCTTGAGCGTGAGCGTGCCAATGCCGGACTTGGTCAGCGCGAACGTAGTTGCAGAACCCGTGGAGATGACACCGCCCATTTCCGTGTTGCCAGCACCGGTCACTACCAGTGTCTTTGTGTTGCTCCCACCACCACTCACCCCGCCGGCAATGGTCAGGAGCTGTCCTGCCGTAGCACTATTGTTAATTATGGTATATGTCTTTGCCCCAGCAGTATTACCAAGCAATATGTTTGCATTAAACAACGCATTGGCAGTTACGGTCGAGTTCATCGTGATCGAACCACTGTCGTTTAGTGTGAGCGTCTGGCTTCCGACTGCCCCGCTGCCAATCGTATATGCCGCTGCGCTGGTCGTGTCGAAGAGAACCGTGGTGATGGTGACACCCGCACCAAGATCGATGACGTCACCGCCGGCTCCTGCCATGGCATTGAAGGTCGCTGTGTTGCCTGTGCCTGGCACTGGCGAAGTACTCCAGTTCCCTGTAGTCGACCAACTGGCATCGCTACTCCCACCGGTCCATGTGGCGTTAGCCCCCATCGTTGTTCCGGCCCAGACTGCGGCGAGCGCCGCCAGCGCGAGTGTTGACTCCCGTAGGACTCTCCGGAACGCCTCAAACAGTTTCATGATTTTCATTGCATGACTCCTTTTTAGGCTGTTTATCACAGCATCTACAAGTATGCGGCAGAAACGCGTTTTCGGGCAACTACTCTTTCGGGTAGTTTTTTTGGGGGCGAGGGCATAGGTGTTAACTAAGAATGAAAAACACGAAGGTATTATTTTCGACAAACCGTAAAGAACCGAACATTTGCACGGAATCAACTCAATTTTCATCAGCAAAAAACTTGTTTTTTGCTGATGAAAATGAAATCCGTATTATCTGGGCGGTTATCCGTTCTGCCGTGCTGTATTCAGCGTGAGGCAGACGGGATAACCGCCCTTCTTGTTGCGGTTTTTGCGGTAAAATTCTTAACATTTAAGAAGTTACACATCAGTTTATTCCCAGACCGGGAGGCGGGCTTGTCACCTCAGACAACGGGCGGAGCGGTTTAAGACGTCGCAGGAAAAGCTCGCAAGGCAGACACCAGATGTCTTCTAAACGCACAATGTCTTTGCCTCGATAAAGCAAGAAGGCCTGGCTCTCCGGATAATCCTGGCGGAACGCTCGTAACCCGGAGAGGTCAGTATGGTGGACCTTGTCGCTGTTTTTTACCTCGATGGCACAGAACGTCTCCGGGCCGTAGACAACAAAATCAACCTCAACACCCGACTTCGTGCGCCAAAAATGTAACTTGTCCTCGCCGCCGGAATAATCGATCCACGCTCTCAGATGCTGGAAAACGAGTCCCTCCAACGCGCCGCCGTTCATCTCCTCCGGAGAGTCCAACGGCCCTTTCGGACGTACCGATCTGAAGACCCCGCAATCCATGTAATAAAATTTCGACTGCTTAATCATCTGCCGTTTGGCTCGGCGCGAAAATACGGGAAGGCGGTACCCCAGGAGCATGTCCTCCAGCACGGAAACATACCCCTCCACGGTTTTCCTGCTGACTTCGCACTCGCGCGAAATCTCTGAAAGATTCAATAGGCCGGCATGAGAGAAGCTGATCGCCTCGAGAAACCTTGAAAAGGCTCCGACATCGCGCAATAATCCTTCCGCCATGACCTCTTCGCGGACATACAGCATGACATACGCAGCCAGTGTCTTCTCCGGATCAGCAGAACCCCAGACCAGCGGAAGCATGCCCATACGCAAGGCTTTCCCCATGTCGAAGCCTGCGCCCAGCTCAAGGGCCATGAAGGGATGCGCGACCGAAACCACGGCACGCCCCGCCAGTAGATCCACGCCCACCCTTTTCAGTTTGCGCGCACAGGATCCCGTCAGGACAAACCTCAGATCTTTTCGCTTCTCCATGTACTGATGGACGACTGTCAGCAGTTCAGGCACCCGCTGTACCTCGTCAATCACCAGTGTCGCCCCAACTGGCGTCCCTTCAATGATAGCGGATAGATGTTCGGGGTGCGCCAAGTAGGTTCTGCAAACATCAGGCTCGAGCAGGTCGATGTGTTGCGCCCCCTTGCAGTCTCGCGATACCCACGTGGACTTTCCGGTTCCGCGCGGTCCAAAAAGAAAATAACTCCCCGTTGGTGAATGAATGAAACGGTCGCAATAATCTAAATTATTCATAACACCGCAGAGCATACACCGTTTTTATTAAAAAGTCAACCCACTCCGCCATTTTTTCTGCGTAAATGGCGGAGTTGGTATCAATAATCCAGATGCACGATCCCCAGCCGCAGGGCGGCGATCACGGCTTCGGTGCGGTCTTGCACACCCAGCTTCGTAAAGAGTCCCTTGATACGAAACTTGATGGCATCCTCGGTCAAGAACAGGGTTTGGGCGATCTCTTTGTTGCTGCGGCCTTTGACCAGCAGCTCCAGAACCTCTGTCTCGCGGGGGGTCAGATCCTCGCGCCGCAGCCGCTCCGCCAAGCGACTGGCCAGCCCCGGAGGCAGGCAAGGCTGTCCGGCATGCACCGCACGGATCGTGCCCACGAGTTCCTCGTCGGTCATGTCCTTGAGTAAATACGACTGCGCGCCCGCCTGGACCGCGCGATAAATGTCCTCGTCCGTATCGTAAGTGGTCACCACGATAAAGCGGCTCTCCGGAAACTCCTTGCGAATGGCCATAATGGCCTCCACGCCGCTCAGAACCGGCAACCGTAAATCCATCAGGACGACATCGGGCCGCGTCTGCCGGAAGCATTCGATTGCCTCGCGCCCATCGCCCGCCTGAGCCACGACCGAAAGGCCGGGCTCGCTCTCGATGAGCGCTGTCAGTCCCTTGCGGAACGCCGGGTGGTCATCCACCACCATCACTCGGATAGATGCTTTTGTTTTCATCGTGATATATTTCCTATCTGCCACCAAGGTCGAATTAAACCGCAGATTGCCGAATTCTGAACCGCAGAATTTCGAAGTGCTCTTCTCTCTCCTTCATGATTCGTTCCTCATCATTCGGCAATTTGCTGTTTCTTCTCTCCCGCCCAATTAAACCGCAGAATAACGAAGCATCCATCTCCACTTCATCATTCGCTACTCATCATTCGTCAATTTGCGGTTTCTTCTCTCCCTCCCAATTAAACCGCAGATTGCCGAATTTTGAACCGCAGAATTTCGAAGTGCTCTTCTCTGCCAAGAAGCGCAGCCCCATGAGACTAATCTTTGCTCTTCGCTGTTGTCTTGAGACTCGCCACAAAAATCGCTGTCAACTCATTGGTCTCCTGTATCAGTGCGTCAAGCGTCTCCACAGGCTCAATGAGGCTGGCCTGCTGAATTATAAGCAACCAGACTTTTGTCTCCCGCAACTCCTTAAGAACAATCTTCAGTTTATGCGTGAAATCTGTACGCGATTCGGCACTCTGTGCTTCACCATAATTGGGTGCCGGCGAGGTGCCGCTACGGAGCATTTGATTGCGTATATGGTTGCCGGTGGGCGTCTTAGGAAGTGCTTCAGCCACGCGGATAACACGCACCGCAAATACGATCAATCTCTTTTCCAAATCAAAGGCTCTGTCCTTCATTATTCCCTCCTCGTTATTCTCTCCACTTCATCATTCGCTACTCATCATTCGGCAATCTGCGGTTTCTTTTATCTCCACTTCATCATTCGTTCCTCATCATTCGTCAAATTGCGGTTTCTTTTATCTCCTCCCGCTCAAGGCACTGTCACGCGCACCATCGTTCCTTTCCCTGGCGCGCTGATCACATGGAACTCGCCATGCATTTGCTCTGCCCGCTCGCGCATTCCAGCCAGCCCGAAGCCGCCCTCACTGCGCGGAGGATGCTCGGGGTCGAAGCCCTGGCCATCATCATGCACACTCAGCGCGACCTGGCGTTCGCCGAACGCCAGCGTCACCTCGATCCGCCCGCACCGTGCGTGCCGAACCGCATTAACGATTGCCTCTTGGCCAATCCGCAAGAGATTGTTTTCTGTCACTGGCGCCAGACGGCGGAGCGTGCCCACCACGTGGACCGAACCTTCAATGCCGCACCCGTTGGGCATGGCTTTCAGGATTCCTTCCAGCGCTGTTGCTAAGTCGCCCGTCTCAAGCACCTGCGACCGCATATTCCAGATCGAGTTGCGTGCCTCCGCCAGACTGGACTTGGTCATCTCCCGCGTCTCCTCGAGCACACTACGAGCCGGCGAGTCCGCCGGTAGCTTACGCTTGACCAACTCGAGTTGCATCGAAATCGCCGAAAGCCCCTGAGCCAGCGTGTCGTGCAGCTCACGTGCCATGCGGTTGCGTTCGTTCCAGACCGCCTTGAACTCGCCCTCCGCCTGGTGCCGCGCAGCCGCCTGCTCCTGCAGGCGCCGGCGGATGTCCCAGAAGATCGCACCGCCCACTGCGGCTCCGACCGCAAGCCAGACGAACAACCGGAACCACCAGGTCTGCCAGAAGAAAGGCTCGACCTCAAGCGCCAACGCGCAGCCCGTCTCGTTCCAGATCCCTGCGTTGTTACAGGCACTCACCCGAAAGCGGTAATGCCCAGGCGATACCAGGCTGTAATAGGCCGCCCGCTGCGGCCCTGCCTCTACCCAGGCATCGTCCACGCCTTCCAGCCAGTAGCGGAAACGCACATGCTCCTGTCCCGAGAAACTCACTGCAGCGTAGTCGATCGCCAACTGGCGCACGCCTTGGCCCAGCGAAAGCCGTGCCTTCAGCCCGCACAGATCCGTCGGTAACGCGGCTTGGCCGCGCGCTGGGAACTTGCCGCTCTCGTAGACCGCAACCAGCCGGCCATTGACACTTACGCGCTCGATCACCACGGCCGGAGGCGGAGTGTCGCGCACACGCCCAGGACGGATGACCGCTAAGCCGGCGCCCGTCGGCATACAGAGTTCACCCGATCGGCTGCTCGTAGCCTGTGGCCAGTTTCCACAAGCGGCCTGCAAAACTGGCCAACCTTCGCCGCGTCCGCATAATACAGGATGCAGCTTCGATGCTTTTCCTGCAGCCACTGCCTCGAGTTCGTCTCGACTCAAGCGAAAGATGCCTTGGTCGCCAGCACACCACAACCAGCCATTGCCATCCGATAGGATTTGGGAGAAGGCTTCATCCCCTAATCCCTGCTCCTGCCCAAACAGGAAAAAACGGCCCTGTCGGAGCCGTCCCAGGCCGCGGGTCTCGTAGCCGATCCAGAGGCTACCGTCTGAGGTGGCATGCAGACTGCGGATTG
>Ga0268284_1000359_pt1 | contig 33183 bp, 29 predicted proteins | sample saktaG_14_FD_190137 | JGI IMG/M metagenome (GOLD analysis project Ga0268284, IMG submission 190137) | Saline water microbial communities from Sakinaw Lake, British Columbia, Canada - sak_2013_06_06_40m | ecosystem: Environmental > Aquatic > Non-marine Saline and Alkaline > Saline ...
GAATATTTATTTCCGCCTCTTGTCCGAACTGGAGGGCAACCGCGAACTCGCGAATGATCCGTCCGGCGATGCTGACTTAATCGCGATGGCGAAGGACGAAATTACGCAGATCGAAGCCAAGTTGCCGGAAGCGGAGCGTGCGGTGCTGTCAAACTTGTTGCCAGCGGACCCAGCGGATGCCCGCAATGCGGTCTTTGAAATCCGTGCCGGAACCGGCGGTGATGAGGCCGCGCTTTTTGCAGCCGTCTTGTTCCGGATGTATTCCAAATATTGCGACAGCAAGGGCTATAAGATTTCGATCATCGATGCCAACGGCACCGAGCTGGGCGGTTATAAGGAAATCGTCTTTACCGTTATCGGCGACGGCGCTTACGGGCAATTTAAATTCGAAAGCGGCGGACATCGCGTGCAACGTGTCCCCGAGACAGAGGCCCAAGGCCGCATCCATACCTCGGCGGCAACGCTGATTGTCTTTCCCGAGGCCGATGAGGAAGACGCTCTCGACATTCCCGAGAGCGATCTGCGGGTTGACATTTTTTGTTCGGGTGGCTGTGGTGGCCAAGGCGTGAACACCACCTATTCGGCCATTCGTATTACCCATCTGCCGACCGGTTTGGTCGCGCAATGCCAGGATGAACGGTCACAGCATCGGAACAAGGATAAGGCCTTGGGTGTGCTCAAGGCGCGTATCCTCGATCAGCGGCGTCAGACTGAAGAGGCCAAACTCGGCAAGACGCGTCTTGACTTGCGTGGCTCCGGAGACCGCAGTCAGCGTATTCGTACCTATAACTTCCCTCAGAACCGCATGACGGATCATCGGATCAACGTGACGCTTTATAGCCTTGACCGCATTGTCGAAGGCGAAATAGGTCCCTTGCTGAATGCGCTCCATGCGTTCGACCTTGATCAGCGTCTCAAGGAAGAACTCCAGGGGAAATGAAGAAAGCCACAAGCTCTTTTTAGCTTGTAGCTTTTAACTTGTAATTTGGGTTGGCGGAGGGGGAGGGATTCGAACCCCCGGTGCCTTGCGACACGCCGGTTTTCAAGACCGGTTCTTTAAACCACTCAGACACCCCTCCGACGGAAATGAATTATTTTTCTGCAGGCGCTGAAGGAGCTAGAGGAGCGGGTGTGGTTGGCGTTGCCGGAGCAGGTGTAGCTGAACCGCCAGAGAAGGGCAGTGCGGGCTGTTGCGCTGCTGCAGGGGCTGTCCTTACGTTTTCCATCACGGAATCCGCGCCGCTAGAGGTCAGACGCGAAAGCACAATCGTGTTCAATAAGAAGGCCGTTCCAAGGATAATGGTGATCTTGACCAGGACGTTTCCGGTCTGGGCGCCGAACAATGCTTCAGCCGTGCCGCCACCAAAACTGACGCCCAGTCCGCCCTCTTTCGGCTTCTGCAACAGAACCACCGCACCTAACAACACGCAAATAATAACTTCAATCACATACAAAAAGGTAACCAATGCTTGCATAATATTCTCCGTCTCTCTTCTTACATTAAGGAAAAAGGTTTTTAAATATAGCAAAAATGATGCCCTGTCCGCAAGCCCTGCTTTCATTTTTTTGGGATTTCTGCTGACCTTTCTGCTAACCCCTGCCTAGAGCCTCAAGTTTTTTCACATTACCAACACGATAAAATGCCAGTCCAGTGTTCTTTTGACAGGATGAACAGGACTATAAGGATTTGAATTTCAAAACAGTAATCTTGTTAATCATGTAAATCCTGTCGAAAATTATTCTCTTCGTTTACTTCCGTCCGGCAGCTGCCGGACCGGGTGTAGGGCTTGTATCTTTCTCAGTCGAAGAGTTTCCTGCGGATTCGCGTTTTCGGATGATTCAGCTTGCTTTGGAAATCCCCAACAGCAATAATACCTACATTCTTGGTGAGCTACTTTTCAGATGGCTGTTTGAGGATAGAACCCTAAAGGAAGGTGTCGTATGCAAAAATGTTCCGTTTTCGTGATGGTGGCGGCGGGGATCGTCCTCGGAATTATTCTTTTTCTGCTGAGACGGACGCTTTCGCCGGCAACCTGCAAGCAATGCGGGATATTGAAGCGGGAATTTTTTCTGAGCGCGGCTATTGTCTCCAGCCTTCTTTCCTATATGGCGCTCTGCGCATCGAGCGTGATGGCCAAGGAGAAGGACGGCCAAACAGTCCAGGAAACATCGCCGACAACAACGACCAACCTGGACGTATTGAAACAGTCCAAGGAGTGGCAGGACCTGAAGGTGTTATGGAATCTGATCACGGGCGATCAAGGATTTTTTTATGATGACGCGGATGACTCCAGACGTATACGAGAAGGGATTCCTCGCTGGAAAGAATCTTTGCTTTTGGCCGTTGTCGATCAGCGGATCAAACAGTTGGACCGCTTGGTCAACCAGGGCGTACTCATCACGGATACGAGCAAGGCGATTGCCTCCCTTTTCCACGATATGATAAGTCATGTGATAAGGGCTAACTCGGGGGCCACCTGCTATATGACGAGCGCCGAGGGCGGACGGTGGGTAGGCGCGATCAACGATCTCCATTCGCAAATGGAAGAAATCCGCAAGCAATCTAAGGCAGGAACACTGAACGAGGTGGTCATCAGAAGTATCGAGAAGCAGTTGAGGGAGAAGTTGACGGTCATGAAGATTCTAGGCGACTGGCCCTCTGAAGATATCACAGAGGAGGAGATAGGCGAGAGGTTTCAGCACTGGCAGAAACAGGGGAAGATCAACAAAAAATATGTAAGGGTTTCACTCCATAAACAATTAACCGAGGAGATTGTCAAGGAACGCCGGAGTACATTATCAGGCGATCAGCTTGCAAGACGTCAAGCTGCGTGGATGCAGGACCAGCAGATGGTGCTGGATCTGACCGTGGATCTCGGGCGGTATGTGCGTAACCGAGCGGCCGAGAAGGAAGTTCATAATGAGTTCTGTGGAAACACGGCAATGAACCGTCTTGTCGACGGGTTGAAAACCGCGAACCGCTATGAGAAAGACGAGTTGATTAGCGGGTTAGGCGTGGTTGGTGGAACCGATGCTGTCCCACGATTAAGGGAACTGCTAAACGACAAAACGCTACAATACGTTCAGCGTTCTTCTTCCGATAACGGGGACGCTATGACAGTTTTTGTTGCCTATTCCGTCCGAGACAAAGCAATAGATGTGCTGAAGGAACTGGGCGTTGATGCTTCTGAAAAGTCTGAAAGGAAAGCGGAAAGTCCAGAGGGCAGGGCAATGGTCAGAGAGACGCTGGAAAGCAAGGATCATGAGGTGCAAAAAAGCGGAATATGGGTTGCTGGCAAAACAAAGGATAAGAGCCTCATCCCGCTACTGAAAGCCATCTTGGCAGAGCAGCCCTCATTGCGCGATGAAATCCTGGAAGAGCTGGGTGAACTCGGTGATGCCTCTTCCCTTCCGCTTATCGTATCTGCAGCGGAAGAAGAGGGTGCGTATCCTGATGCCATTTGTTCTGCACTTGGCGATATCGGAACGAAGGAGGCGTTGGAATGCCTACAGAATTTGGCTTTCACGTCCAAGGACCCCTCCATGCGGGCAACAGCGCTCCATAAGCTGGCGGATAAGAAAGATAAAACCTTGATCCCCCTATTCAAAGAAGCATTGAAGGATAGCCAGCTCTTGGTTAGATTTGAAGCGGCATCTGCTTTGCAACAGCTTGACTGCAATGACGGTTATTCTGTCTTCGTAGAGGCTTCCAAGTCTGATGACCCTGACTTTCAGGAGGATGCCATTGATTGTCTTGTTGAGCGTAAAGATCCGCGGGCAGATGAGTATCTTAAGACGTACATTCAACCATCTAAAGAAACGGGAGAAGATCAGGCCCGATGGGCACTGCTGGACAAAGGAGGCGCGGATGCATTAAAGGTGCTGGAGGAGGTCTTAAAGGGCTCGGATTCGGAGGATAATAAGGTTAAGGCCCTGCGAAGGATAGGACAGGCAAAGGCAGAGGTCCCGGGGCTTGAGGCGGTGCTCATCCATGCGCTGACAAGTGAGGCTGAAGACATCCGTAGTGCCGCCATATCAGCACTGGGAGAGAAGGGGACGACAAACGCCATACCTTCGCTGCTGACGTGTAACCAGTTTCGAATATATGAGGTGCCGGAAGCCTTGAAGGCGATCCGGCAACGATCCTATAATCAGCAACAGGGAAGTTTTCTGGCTGATCTGACAAGCGCCGACCCTGTTAAACGTCAAGAGGCGGAGAAGTGGAAGAGCAACTTAAGCTTTGCGGACATCCAGTCTCTTGGCGCCGTCCTTGACGACCAACAGAAGACAAAGCAAGAAAAGGAGACGGCAAAGAAAGTGGTGGCAGAACTCGGTGCGCGTTGTATAGGTCCGTTCATCCAATATCTGTCCGAAATGTATTCTTTAGATACTCCCAGCAGGGAGTTTGTGGAAACGCTTGATGTCCACATGGAAGAGACCATACCGCAACTCATGGCTTTCATACGGGAACCGAGTCATTACGGCCGGGAGAACATGATTAATTTTTTGTATGGGGGGAGAGAATATCGCGACAGGCAGTATCCATGGCATAAAATCGCCGGACTTCAGGAACTCCTCACGAAATGTTGCGCGGACAAAAACGAGAAGGTGAGGGTAGCAGCACGGCGCCTTCTGATAAAGATGGAGAGCACAGGCGATCTTGCATTCGATACAATCCTCATAGGACTGAGTGACCCTTCCTGGGATGCGCAGTGTGAGACCCTGCAAGCGCTCAAATATAACGATAAACCATTCACCGCTGAGCAGAGGTCTAAAATAGCAACCGTATTAGTGCTTTTATTGAAGGAGAAACTGGAATCGTCTTCCGAGGAGACTCTTAAGAAATATACTATTGAATCGATGAAAGAATATGTTATTGAAGCCATGGAGGTTTTTCCAGACAGAGGCGCCATACCTGTCCTTCAGAAAATGATCAGACAGGGGGAGTCAGATCGTAACAGTCTGTATCGCTTCCGTTTCGTAAGGGACAACTTTACGCCTGTCCAGTTGGCGGCTAAGCTCCTTTATTCCTTGAGCGACGAGCAGACCATCCCCTTCTGGAAAGAGATCGCGAGTGGCGACGATGACGTCCTTGCGCTTTGGGCGCATGCAGCTCTCTATAAATTCAATCAGGACAAAGACGAACACCTGAAGCAAATGGGCATGCTCTTGCGAGACACCCGCAAACGCTCCGTTCGCTTAGCAGGAAAGGCCATTATCAAGTCTCTTGACGACAAAGCATGTGTCCCCCTCCTGCGAGATTATCTGTGCAGCGATATAAGCTCGACAGTGAAATCCATAAAGCCAAATCCTCGGGTCTCCATTTCGTCTGACCATGATAATGAACGGCAGGAAGCATTCAAGCTTCTTGTGGATGTAGGAGGAGAAGATGTTCTGGAGGATGTGAAACGGATCTTCCTTGAGGACAGAGACGGTTATTTACGGCGCGATGCCGTGGATTATCTGATTTCGCTGGCTGGCCAAGATGCAGTACCTCTTTTATTGCAAGGCCTCCAGGACCCCAGTCCTGGCGTCAGATATCATATTTGCGAAGTGATATGGATCGCGGACGGAAAAGATGTGATAGCGGCGTTGAAGAACGTGGCAGACGAAGATCCATACACCCATAAGGACGAAGGATATGAGGTTCGGGAGGAAGCGAAAAAGGCGCTCAAGAAGATCGAGCTGAGGGCAAGCGATAACATGCGGAATCGTCTGATCCAGGAGGCAAAGAATACGCAGAGCAATCTCAGAGACTGGGCCATTGAAAGGCTGCGCGAGCTAAAGGATGATCCTGCTGTTGTAGAGGCGCTCAAGGAATTGCTGAAAGACGAGGAGAAATCAAGCGCTTGCCAATAAAATCATATCAATCGTTAATCGGTATGTTTTCTCCGTGGTCGCACAAAGCGCTTCTCTATGAGGTGACGCCCAGGTGCAATCTGCGGTGTCTCCATTGCTATAATGTCTGGAAGGATGATGTCGGCTACGGACAGGAGGAGTTGTCGCCGGAACAGGCGCTGAAGCTGGTTGACAAGGCGATCCGTGAAAGTCATTGCCGCCATTTCACATTCACAGGAGGAGAGCCGCTTGTGCGGAGTGATTTGGAAGCGCTTGTGCAATTGGCCCGGAAGCGCTGTGACCAGGTGGTGCTGATCACCAATGGCACCCTTTTAACGGAAGCAAGAATCAAAACATTGATTAAGGCCGGAGTCACCCTGTTTGAATTGCCGCTCAATGCGGGTGATCGTGTGATCCATGATCGACTGGCCGGCAATATCGACTGTTTTGACAAGGTCACCCAGGCAGCAGCGGAGATACGCTATCACGGCGGGGCATTGGCGTTCGTATTTGTCGCCACGTCGATTAATGCGGCACACTGGAAGGATACGCTTGAGCTGGGTATTGCGCTTGGGGCCAGGAGTTTTCTTTATAATCGCTACAATGCCGGCGGGGCGTGTCACGGGAAGCCCGAAGCGCTCATGCCCTCGCTGGATCAGGTGAAGGAAGGCCTCTGTATCTCCGAGGAATATGCAAAGAGCCATGGCGTTGGAATAGGTGCGTCGATCGCCATTCCGCCCTGCCTCATCGACCCCAAAGAGTTTCCTCATGTTGGCTTCGGCTTTTGTGCGGCAGGTACGAACCGAGCCTATTACACCATCGATCCGATGGGCAACGTGAGACCTTGCAACCATACACCAACCATCCTGGGAAATCTGCTCGAAACTCCCCTCCGTGAGCTTGTCAAATCGCCCAAACTGAGCCAGTTCATGAAGGCTAGGCCGCCCTTCTGTGCCGGCTGTAGCATCGAGGAGGAATGTTTGGGCGGCTGCAAGGCAGCAGCAGAGGCCTGTTATGGCTCGTTGACGGCCTGCGACCCTTTTTTAGAGCTGAACAAGGCGCGCGCACAGAAGAAGAAAAACGGACTCTAAGTATAAGAACGCTGTACTTTTTCCCACTAATAAGGGTAAAATTACACATTCTAACCTAAGGATATATGAGAATTATCCAGCAAAGTCTTTCAATTGCACGAACCACGGTTGTTGAATCCATTCAGCAACCGGTCGCCTTCTTGATCTTTGCGTTTGGGGTCTTGTCAACATTGCTGGTGCCAATCTTTCAGTTCCATCGCTTCAGTGAAGATGGGCGATTGGCGCGGGACAGCGGGTTTTCGACCCTGATGGTCTTCGGTCTCGCAGTGGCGGTCACAACCGCTGGCCGGGCTGTCGCGGTGGAAATTACGCGCGGGACAGCGGCTGCGATTATTGGCAAGCCTGTCGCCCGTTCGCTTTTCGTGTTTTCCAAGTGGCTGGGGGTTTGCGGGGTGATCCTGCTGTTTTGGCTGGGCATGACCGCCGCAACGCTTTTGGCGGAGCGCGGATCAGCTCATCTGGTGGTCTCTGAACTGTGTACACATGCACAGCATGGCGCGGACGATCCGTGTGAGACCACCGGATATGTTATGGATTCCGTGACGTTAACGCTGGGCATTTGCGGGGTCGTGATCGCCTTACTTTTTTCCGCATTCCAACAATATGCGAAGCGCCGGCGTTTCGGGGTCAGCGCTTTTATAGGCATCGCGATTTCACAGCTTACGGTGGTGGCGCTTTGCGGACTCTATGACCGGATGGGGCATCTTCGTTGGGTTATAACAAATGCGCCAACGTATGTGAGCGACCTTGATTGGCGCATCCTCTCCGTGTCGGTGCTCGTGCTATTCGCTTTGCTTATCTTTGCGGCTCTGGCAACGGCTCTGGCAACACGCTTGCAGACAGGTGCCGTACTCGCAGTATGCGTGCTGGTGTTGCTGATCGGATTGGCTGGCGACCTCTTTGCAGGGAATGCCATGCTATTCTCTGTGCAGGGCTTTCTGGCGGGAATCCTGCCGGACATCCAGCACTTCTGGATGTGCGATGCGCTGGCGCAAGGCGGGCAGCTCTCCTGGCACTATGTTTCGGAGGCCGGTCTTTATGCGCTGGGGTGTTGCACCTTGTTTATCACGGCAGGATGCCTCTCGTTCGCAAACAGAGATTTAGGATAATGGATGCTATGAACGAAATCATTCAGATCAAAAACCTAGGGAAGACCTTCAAGGATTTTTGGCACCGACCCGTGGTCGTAGCTGTCAAGGACTTGAATCTAACGATCCAGCGGGGTGAGGTCGTTGGATTGCTCGGGCCGAATGGGTCTGGCAAAAGCACCACACTTAAGATGCTGTTGGGGCTTCTGCGTCCGACATCCGGCGCGATTGAACTCTTTGATGGCCGCGGCCCTGAAGATGTTGCTGTAAAATCCCGTCTGGGATATCTCCCTGAAGTATCGCATCTTCATGAATTTTTGACCCCGCGTGAAACGTTGATGTACTACGCCTCGCTTTTTGGTTTGCCGCATGCGGCAGCGAAACGCCGCACCAATGAGTTGCTGGAGATGGTGGGGCTTGTCCCTGCGGCAGATCGTGCGGTCGGACGCTTCTCCAAGGGCATGGCGCGTCGGGTCGGCCTTGCACAGGCGCTGATCAATGCGCCCGAGTTGCTGATTCTCGATGAGCCGACCTCCGGGCTCGACCCTATTGGATGTCGCGAGGTGAAGGATCTGGTCCGCCTGCTGGCGAAGAGCGGCGTGACCGTACTGATGACCTCCCACTTGCTGGCCGATGTGGAGGACGTGTGTGACCGCGTCGCGATTATGAACAAGGGCGTCCTCTGTGCGAATGGTGCGACCCGTGAACTGCTTCGCAATCCAGAGATTGTCCGCTTCTCCATAGCGGGATTGTCAACTGAAACAGCGGCCGACGTGCGGATGCAGATCGAGAAACAGGTGGACAGGCCCGTGCATCAGGATTTTCCTGAGATGAGCCTCGAAGCCTACTTCCTCAAGGTTGTTGCCCCGGAAGCGAATGGCCAGGCATTCAAGATGGCGCATTTTCTTGAAAAGTGATGTGAAAACGATAAGAAAAATTTTCGGCATCCTGGTGATCTCCTTGCGGGCAGCCCTGCGCGCAAAGACGGTCTTTGCCTTGCTCATGCTGATGGCGGCGTGCGTGACACTTTTGCCTGCGGTCATCAAAGGTGATGGCACGCCAGAGGGAGACTGCCGCATTTTGGTGATGTATACGATCGGCTTCGCCTTCGCGATACTCTGTCTGGCCACGCTTTGGGCCGCCTGTGCGTTATTCGCGGCTGAAATTGATAACCAGAACATTCAACTTTCAGCGGTGAAGCCTGTCCGAGCGTTCGATTTCTGGCTGGGAAAATGGCTGGCGTTGCTTGTTTTGAACGGGATGCTGATCATGGCCGTTTACAGTGCGGTCTACGCGCAGATCCGTTGGAAGCAGCGCCAGGCTGGGTGGCGCGAGAGTGTCCAGTTGGTGAGCCGGCATATTGCGCGCCCGATCTTGCCGACGCCCCGGGAAGAGGCTCTCGAAACATACTCGTTTCTCGAGAAACAAAAGGCACTGCCGGACGGATTTTCCAAAGCCCAAGTTTTACGCACGTTGGCGGATAAGGCTCGGGAACGCTACACCATTGTGAATCCAGGTGATAGCGTGGAGTGGCGATTCGCGTTAGCTCGGCCTGTCGCGACCAATGAAATCGTCACGGTGCGTATCCGCTTTGACACGGAATATAGTACGCGGACGCAGGTGGCGGGGCTCTGCCGCCTTGCGCCTGACGTTCCGGGGGCACAAGCGGTAGAGATTCCCTTAAGTGATTTTTCCCTGAACGAAATTGTGTTCGATGTGTCCTGCGAAGCTTTTGGAACGACGAAAAGCATCTCGGGATTTAATCTTGTTTTCACACATACGGGCGATCCGGCAAAGACCTCCGCAGTCATGTTGCGGTTTCGCAAAGACGTGGCGGTATTGACGCAAGGAGGAACCTTCGAAGCGAATCTTGTGCGTTCGGCGATCATCCACTGGAGTATTCTGGCTTTGTTGGCCGCCTTCGGCTTGACGCTGAGCGCCTGCTTCTCGTTGCCTGTGGCGGTCTTTATCTCCACGCTGCTGCTGCTGCTGGTCATGGTCGGAACATCGGTAACAGAGGTCGTCTCGCAGGAAGATGAGAAAGAGTGGCTGCAACGGCCAGGTATTATCGTCTCGCGCATGGTGAGTACCGTGGCGCAGCATGCCATACGCATGGATCCGCTGGATGCGATCATCAATGGGGAACGCATTGAGACAGCCCCCTTCATGGACGCCTTGTTGTGGAATCTTCTGGTCGTGCCGTCTGGCTTTGCGCTGTGCGGTATCCTGATCTTGCGTCGTCGGGAACTCGCCTCAGGGGATTGAGAAACCTATGTTCAAGCTTGCCTACGTCTTTATGAAAATTGGGCTGCTGACGGTCGGCGGTGGGCTTGCCATGATCCCGATTGTGCAGCAGGAGATGATCAACAACGGCTGGTTGACGCAGCAACAGTTCCTCGACGTACTGGGGATCTCCCAGATGACGCCCGGCCCCTTGGCCGTCAATACCGCCACCTTCGTGGGCTATCGTGTCGCAGCGCTGAATCATCCGGATTCCGGATTTTTGCTTCCTGCGATTAGCGCGCTCTGTTGCACGATCGCCGTGTGCCTGCCGTCATTGTTTTGTGTGAATGCCTTTGGATGTTACTGGGCAACTCACCGCAATCATCCCTGCCTGAAACGTATCTTCGATCTGCTTCGCCCCACTGTTACGGGCTTGGTCTTTGTCGCGGCATTGACCTTGATCGCAAGCAGTCTGTGGGAGAGCGATGTCATAACGGTTAAGCTTCTCAAGACCGTGCCCAATATGACTTCGCTGGTCATTGCCGTTATCGCCTTTGTACTAACCGCTTTTACACAGGTCTCGCCCATTCGGGTCTTGCTCGCTGGAATTGTGGCGGGACTGCTTGTGGCATCTGTTTAAGAGAAGAACTATACATGAAGAAAAACATTGTCTATACACTGATGTCCCTAGTTTGCGTGCACTGTTGTATGGCCAAACAACGCCCCAATATTGTGATGTTGTTTGCGGATGATCTGGGCCGATATGCCAAGGCCTATAGTGATCCGAAAGCGCCATCGCCCAATGACATCATGACGACCCCTGTGTTTGACCGTATCGCACGTGAGGGCGCACTGTTCGATCAAGCCTTCATCAGTGCGCCATCCTGCACGCCTTCACGCGGTGCGCTGGCTACAGGCCGTCACTTCTTCCGCAATGGGTCCCATTCGCAATTACACAGTCCGTGGGCAGGTCCGGAAGTTGATCCCTTCCTCACGGTCAAGGGCGTTGCGGAGACCTTGCGGGACTCAGGATATCACATCGGCCACACCTACAAGGTGCATATCCGTGAAGGGCTCATCGGCGGCAAGGAGTGTCTGTATAATGCGTCAGGAGCCCTGTTCAATAATTTTTCAGAAAACGTGTCGAAAGCCAAGGATCAGGAAGCCGCCAAGAAGATGATTTTCGACCAAGTGCGCGGCAACTTCCTCACCTTCTTGTCCAAGCGTAAACCGGGACAGCCCTTCTACTACTCCTTCCATCCAACCAATACGCATCGCAAATGGGAAAAGGGGTCTGGCAAGGAGCTGTGGAATCTGGACCCTGACGCGCTCAAGGGGAAACTCGAACCCTTCTTGCCGGATGTCCCTGAAATTCGGGAAGATTTTGCGGACTATCTCGGAGAAGCCCAGGCCTTTGACGCGGCCTGCGGCGTGATCATTGCAGAGATCGAGAAGCTCGGCGAACTGGACAACACACTCGTTGTGATTTCAGGCGATCATGGCGCACCTGGGTTCCCGCGTGGTAAATGCAACACCTGTGATTTCGGTGCGCGCGTACTGTTGGGTATGAGGTGGCCCTCCAGTATTGACGCCGGTAAAGTCATTGAGGCGCCGGTGTCGCTGGTCGACATTGCGCCCACCTTCCTTGCGGCTGCGGAAGCGCCTGCTCTTCCTGAGATGGACGGGGAGAGTCTGTTGCCGGCGCTTGCAAAAGGAGGCAGCGAAGAGAGTTTGCGCGGCTGGGCGCTGATCGGACGTGAAGTCCATGCTGGTGGGGCGCGCGCGGGAAATCTACCCTATCCGATTCGTTCGTTACGCATGCGTGATTTTCTGTACACGATCAATTTCAAGCCTGACCGCTGGCCCGCAGGCGATCCGCTTCGCGCAGCAGACGGCACCACTGCAACTTTCGCTGAATGGCGGGAAAACACCTACACCGGGTATGCGGATATTGATTCCTCGCCGACCAAGGCGTGGCTTGTTGAAAACAGCAGGAATCCTCTTGCGGCTGAAGCATGGCGCTTAGGTGTTGAGAAGCGTCCGGGCGAAGAGCTATATGACATCAAGATCGACCCGCATCAACAGCGCAATATCGCGGACGATCCAGCGTATGCCAGTAAAAAACAGGAGCTTCGCAAACAGCTCATGGCCATCCTTGAGAAGGGACATGACCCACGCCTCGACAACGACGCCTTCGACACTCCGCCCTACGTGGTCGTACCCAAGGCTAAAAAGGCCGCGAAGAAATAAGCGAAACCTGAGAACCAGAAATAGGCAAAGATGATAGATAATAAAGAACGGCGTCTAGATATCACAGCCTTTTGGCTTGCGCTTTTAGGCATAGCGCTCGGCATCATGCCGTTGCAGCTCCTCCGTGCACTTATCTTTTTCTGGGGAGAACCTGCAGATCCAGGTTATGCCGGATTCGGTCTATTAATCGCGTGCCCCATGTGGTTGGGTAGCTTGCTATCTTGGCTTACAAGTCTAGTTATGGTGGTCATTATTGCTTTCCGTTGGCGTCGATTATTGTACACCCGAATAGGCATTGCCACGATGCTCATTCATGTGGGGGTTCTCACATACATCGGAGTTACAGTTGTTTCATTCATCAAGAGATGAAGGCAAAAAGTAATAATGCTAAAACGAATTTTAACTATTGTGTTACTTGCAGCCATGACAGGATGCGACAGACAAAAGGTTGCGAGACAGGATGAGTGTGCTTATGACAATCGGCCGATTGTCAGCATCTTGCAGGCAGGAAAATCTTCTGTGGTGTATTCAATCGTAAGAGACATCCCGTGGGAGTCGGCGGAGCCTGATATGTCCTTCGCAAAGGTGACACAAACAGGGAAAGACGTTTATGCAATTACTCTATCTGTGTCCACATGGAAGCCTTCGGCTTTCCAGGGAATTGAAGCGGTTATTCCCGATACCTATAAGTCTCACATCGCTATATACACAAATGTGGACGCGAGGGCACACCTTGAAACTTACATCGGTTGTGATCTTACTTTTTATGGTGTTGTTTCGCTTGATCAAATCCGCGTGAATGACACCACGTCCATTTTTCGCTTAGTGCAACTGGGCTACATCCATGAATCCGCAGGTAGATTAATTTCAGACGTTGACGTTGATACGTTTATCTGCAAGCGTGGCGCTCATTTTAGCAGCACTCAAATATCAGGCTCGTTTTCTTTCCCCCCGGAAACCATCCTGTCGGATTTCAAACGTATTTTATATGATCAGTGCAAGCAATATATGGGTATATGCAAACAGGTGGAGCTACTTGCCGAAGGAACGAATGAAAAAACGCCACAATAGTCAAACAAGGTAGCACGCCGATCAGGTTCGTGGACTCATATGGGTCGGTGATACCGCAGATGATGCAAGCTACGCCATCGTCAGTATCGAGGATCTTTCTCGGACGCAAGCTGTAGTCCTGTACGCCAAAGAAACTTGGAACAGTGACATTGTTCCTATCCTGAAACTCATGCTTAAGGCATTTTTCTTTAAAAGGGAGTACTTTCCAACTCCAGAGGAAATGAAAAACGATATTGATCAACTGGGCCTTCCATCGCGCCCTTTTTTTGATGAAGAAACAAACGAACCGTAAATAACCAACGATTCCAACCGAGGTGATGCGCTGCATTCAGATCACTTGTCCCCATGAATTGAATGACTTTTTCACCCAGAGAGCACTCGATCACAGTTTATAAACTGTGAGAGGAGAATAAGATTCGACGTGTGTACACGAATACGCAAAGGCCCCTGCAAATAAAGGCTGTGAATAATATTTGAACTCATAATGACACCAGGCATCAGCGGAGGAGTCATGCTCTCACAGTTTATAAACTGTGAGAGGGGAGCTAGCGCTTTTCTAAAACGAGGTTGAGCAATGTCTTAGCCAAAGGCCGTAGTGGCCTGCATAAGGTTACGCATGTATTCTTTTGGATGATGACTGCTCGACGTTCGAGCTTCTTCAGTTGACGATGGAGGGTTTTATAGGGTATGTGGCAAAGGGTGGACAATTCAGAGGGGGAGCGGTCCGGATTCGCCTGGATGACACGTACCATGAAAATTCGCCTGGGGCAGGTGAAGATCGTCAGGTCTTTTAATACAGTCGCGTATTCTTTGTTGGATACACAGCCTCTTAATGCTCTGACGACGGCCTTTAGGAGGTCGTCCGCGTGCTTGACGCTGGGGTTCGCTCCCAGGGAGTAATCAACCCATCGCCCGCGTCGGCTCGCCTGTAAAAACCCACGCGCGTTCAGGATACGAAGGTATTGGCTGCACACGCTCTTCTTCAGTTTGCAGCGTACCGCCAGTGTCTGGACGCACAGAGGCGGTTCGTCGATCATCGCTTTCAATAATGACAGCCGGGTGTGATTGGCCAATGTCCGGCAACTTCTCCACAATGTTGGTTCTAGTATTTCACTCATTTGAACGACCCTATCATAGTTTATAAACTGTGATAGTATGATACAGGGTCGCTCTGTGCTGTCGCAATGACAAAATGGAGCGGAAATTGCCCCAACACCGAGATTGATCTGAAAAACATAATTATGATATTCTTAAAACATCGCTGTTTTTAGATGACTGCGCCTTTATCGAGGAGCGTTTATGTTAAAAGATATTCCAGAACCGGACTGGAAATTGCTGAGATCCTTTCATGATGTCATGCTGGAACTCTGTTCCAAACGCAACAATGACGTCATCCGAGGGATCCTTTCGGATCCGAGCATGAGCGAGTATGACCGCTATCTCGCCGTCTATCGTAAGGTGGAGTCTCAGGATAAGATTGTGGCAGAATGTTTTAACGATTGGCGGCGGAGTCGAGCGCCCATCAGTATTTTGGCCCTCAGGCATTTTAACCTCATGTCAGACGACCAGTTTGCCTTGCTGAGTGAAGAAACACGTGCTTTTGTGAATAGTTTCGAAAAGTTTAACAAAGCCAAGTTTTAATGAAGGGGAGCACATGGGAAAAGAACGGTTTATCTCAGGTATTTACAATTACTGTGATTATTGGTGTGAACGTTGCGCGTTTACGCGCCAATGTCGGACGTTTGCGATGGGGAAGGAGATGGATGAGGGACGGAAGTTGGAGCGGGACGATGCCACCAACATGATGTTCTGGAACAACCTTGCAGATAAGCTGAATCAGGCTTCCATCATGCAGGTCGAACAGGGGTGGCTGCAAACAGATTGGCGGGATGATGATGGCTTGGATGCTAACGCTTTTCTGCATGAGGAAGAGGACGAGGCGGAGATGGATGAATACATGCGCAAGGACGCGGCGCTTCAACAGCAGGTCAACCAAAACCCGCTCTCCCGGCTGGCCATGGAGTATATGCAGCGAGTTCAGTCCTGGCTGAAAGACTCTGATGCGGATCTGAAGGCGCTTGCCCAGGAGTGGGTCGCGGCTGCGAAGATGCCAGACCATGATTGCGATTATGAGGAGCTGGCCCGCAGCGTGGGGGATATGCTCGAGGTGATCACTTGGTATCACTCCTTTCTCCCTCCGAAGGTCAACCGGGCGCTACGTAGTCATTTTGAGATGAAGACCCGGGAGCGCGGCATCCTTGCAGAATCAAGCTTGTATGATGCCAATGGCTCTGGCAAGGTGGTCTTGATCGCCGTCGAACGCTCCATCTCCGCCTGGCTGTTCCTGCGCGAGCATTTGCCCAGGCAGGAGGATGTGATCTTACCCATGCTGGTGATTCTGGGTCGCATCCGGAACGGCATCCACGAGGAGCTCCCGAACGTGAAGAGCTTCCGCCGCCCCGGTTTCGAGAATGGCACATTCTGAAGGGCGCATCTGCGCTTATGCTCTTCACGGTTTTCGAACATTCTATCGCAAAAGCTGAAGAAGAGCGTCCGGCGGTTGCCGGATCAGCCCGCCTCACCCGTGAGTACATGAGCGATCTGAACGATTAACCAATTTTGAGAGAGGGGGAGTGCTTGGGCTCGAAAACTGAATACACGAGTTGACATATTATAAAATTATGATATGATGATATTTATTTAAAAGGTATTAGGACAAGGAGAGTTCATGAGTAAGATTGTTATTGTTGGCGGTGTTGCTGCCGGAGCGAGTGCGGCAGCGCGATTGAGGAGGCTGGATGAGCAGGTTGAGATTGTCTTACTGGAACGTGGGCCATACGTCTCGTATGCGAATTGCGGTCTCCCTTATCACGTGGGGAAGGTCATTTCCGAACGTGACAGTCTGCTGGTCATGACCCCGGAGCGGTTGAAAACGCGCTTTAACATGGATGTGCGTGTCCTCTCAGAGGTCACAGCGATTGATCCGCTTACAAAGTCTTTGACGGTCAGGACACACGATGGCCAAACCTATACAGAGTCGTATGACAAACTACTGTTGGCGCCTGGGTCTTCCCCAATTATGATGAATTTGCCTGGCTCGGATGATCCGGCCATCCTTCGTCTCTGGACAATCCCAGATATGGACGCGGTGCTGAAGCGTGTCGATGCTGGGGCGAAGCGAGCTGTTGTTGTCGGTGCCGGCTTCATCGGTCTTGAGGTGGCTGAAAATCTTCGCCTGCGGGGCTTGGATGTGACCATTGTGGAGCTGGTGGATCAGGTGTTGCCCACGGTTGACAAGGAAATGAGTTCGTATCTGGCTCAGGAGTTGACTAACCATGGCATCCATCTCGAATTAGGGCGGAAGGTTACAGCCTTTAAACGGGCAGGCGATTTAAAGGCTGTCCTGGATGATGGACGTGAACTGGCTGCGGATTTTGTGATCATGAGTGTCGGCGTGAAACCCAACTCCGAACTGGCACAGGCCGCTGGGTTGCAGGTCGGGCCGCGCAAGCACATCATTGTGAATGCGGAGTTGCAGACCTCGAATCCGGACATCTATGCCGCGGGGGATGTGATTGAGGTTGTTGATCCGATCACGGGCCAGTCTACAGCGATTCCGCTAGCGGGTCCGGCCAATAGGCAGGGACGCATCGTCGCGGACAATCTTGCGGGCGGACATTCAACTTATCGTGGAACGTTTGGCTCTGCAATCTTGAAGGTTGGAAACCTGAGTGCGGCGAGTATCGGATTGACCGAGCGCAGGTTGAAACAGTTAAAAATGGATTACCAGAAGATTTATGCGCATCCCGGCTCGAATGCATCCTATTATCCTGGTGGCGCACAGATGCATCTCAAATTGCTCTTTGGATTGGACGGCGCGATCCTGGGCGCGCAGGGGGTGGGCAGCAAGGGTGTCGACAAGCGGATCGATGTGATTGGCGTGGCCATGCAATTCGGAAAGAAGGTGCGCGACTTGGCAGAATTGGAGCTTGCTTATGCGCCGCCCTTTAACTCTGCAAAAGATCCGGTCAACTTCCTCGGTATGATGGCCGCAAACATCCTAGACGGAATCAGCACGGTTGTTCATGCGGATGCTATTCCGTCTTCGTCAAAAATAATTGATGTGCGCGAACCTGCAGAGGTGGAGATGGGCGGTATCCCTGACGCACTAAATATTCCGCTGGGACAGCTTCGTACGCATATCAGCGAACTGGACAAGCAGAGCACGTATGTGGTCTCCTGCCAGGTCGGGTTACGCGGTTATGTTGCAGAGCGAATTTTGAAACAGAAGGGATTCAACGTCTCTAATCTGTCAGGCGGATATTTGACGTGGAAGAGTTTTCACGTGCAGGCCAAGACTTCAGCAGGAAGCGCGTCCTGTGCAAGTAAACGTGTGAAGGATGCGGCCATGACGGAGGCCATGAAACAAGCAGGGCCGGATGACGGATTGTCCATGGCACCGAAGAAGATGGTGGATGTACGCACATTGGCGTGTCCGGGACCTGTCGTGCGGCTGAAGCAGGAGATGGACGGTTTAGAAAATGGGGAGATCTTGCAGTTGACAGCGGCAACCTCCTTTGCGTCCGACTTGAATAGTTGGGTCGCTTCGAGCGGGAACGAGTTGGTCTCGCAGGAGATGAGAGATCATCATCTGGTCGCGCTGATTCGGAAGCAGGCTGCAGATGATTCACGCATGCCGAAACAGGCACCATCAGATCAGGCGGCGATCATTCTGTTTAGCAACGATCTCGACAAGGCCTTGGCGGCGTTGATCATTGCGTGTGGCATGGCGGCCGGTGGACAGAAGGTTGGAATCTTCTTCACCTTCTGGGGATTGAGTGTGCTTCGCAAACGCCCTGCTCCCTCGGTCAAGAAGTCTCTCCTATCCACGATGTTTGGGTTGATGCTTCCCAAGGGCGCACAGAAACTGGCGCTCTCCAAGATGCACATGGCGGGCATGGGCACGGAGATGATGAAGTACGTTATGCGCCAGCAGAATGTGCCCAAGCTTGAAGAACTCATGGTGCAGGCAAAAGAGCTTGGCGTCACGTTCATTGCGTGCGAGATGGCCATGAATGTGATGGGGCTTACGCGCGAGGAACTCGTCGAGATCGATGATGTTGCGGGGGTTGCCAGCTTTGTCGAAATGGCCAAGGGTGGTACGACGCTGTTCATATAGAGAAATGCGCGAATGCGCGAATGGGGGATGAAGGTGCTACAAGTCCAAGGTCGCAGGTCCCATGTTCTCACCTTCCAATTCAATGACAGGTGTGATCCATGACAGATAAGCTGATAGAGATTGGATGGGCGATACTGCAGGTGGTGTTTATGATGGCACCCTATCTGTTGCTTGGCTTTGCTATCGCCGGAGTGCTCTCTCTCTTTTTCACCCCTGCTTGGGTGAGCCGTCATCTTGGACGTCGAGGGCTATGGCAGGTCGTGAAGGCGGCGCTGATTGGCGTGCCGTTGCCTCTCTGTTCATGCGGAGTCCTTCCTTTGGCCTTTTCCTTACGCAAGTCTGGCGCTGGCAAGGGCGCGACCGTCAGCTTTCTAGCCTCTACGCCGCAAACAGGGGTGGACAGCATCTTTCTGACCTATTCGTTGCTGGGGCCGGTGATCGCGCTCCTCCGGATTATTGCCGCCTTTGTGTCAGGGATTTTTGCGGGTTTGTTGACCGACTGGGTCTGTCGCAATGAAGAAGAGCCTGAAATGCGTGAGGAAACCTCGTCGTGCTGTTGCAACAAAGGTTCATGTTCAGGCGAGGAGACGCCCAAAGCTATCAAGGAACATACTGTGTGGTCGCGCACATCATGGATGCATGCATTCCAACAAGGATTTGTGGTTCTTCCACGCGATATGGCGAGACCGTTACTGGTCGGTGTCCTGGTTGCTGGCCTGGTGTCAGCACTGGTTCCGGAAGGGCTTCTTGCTACCTACATACCTCCTGGTCCGATGGGTTACCTGCTGGCGCTCCTCATCGGGATTCCCATGTATGTCTGTTCGGCCTCCTCCGTGCCTATTGCAGCCCTATTGATCCAGGCAGGTGTCTCCCCGGGTGCAGCCATGGTCTTTATGATCGCCGGCCCTGCGACCAATTCTGCTGCAGTGATTACGCTCTGGCGCGAAATCGGACAGAGAGGAACGCTTGCCTATCTTGTGGCCATCAGCGGGGTCGCGATTCTGTTTGGTTATATTCTGGATAGTTTTCTCACGGTCGCGATCAAGAGTGCTCCCATTCTGCATCATCATGCGGCTAGCGAAGCAGCCCAGATACCCATCTGGCAATGGGGTTCCGCCGTTATCTTTTTGATCCTGTTGGTTCCTGGACTCTTCAAGCTGCAAAGTAAAGCAACGAAATAAAAGGAGATTTAAACTTATGGTCATGAAAATAGTACGGTTTTTTTTGCAAGGACCTTTTTCTGCGATGCTTATTGTAACCGCAGTGCTTATGGGCGTTCTAGCGATGATCTATACGCCGCGCGAAGAGGATCCGCAGATTGTCGTCCCCATGGCCGATGTGGAGGTCGCGTTTCCCGGACATTCCCCAAGTGAAACCGAGGAACTGGTTACACGTCCGCTCGAACGGTTGTTGTGGCAGCTCGACGGTGTCGAGCATGTCTACTCGGCAAGTGCACGTGACGGCGCACGGGTGACCATCCGTTTTCATGTCGGCGAAGATCGTGACCGGGCCATGGTTCGGCTGCGCGACAAGATGAGCGAGAATATGAATCGGGTACCTGACGGGGTCACGGGCTGGCGGGTGATCCCCGTCAGCATCAATGATGTCCCGATTGTGACGATGGCTCTGACAGGAGCAAAATACGATGGCGCTCAGTTGCGTCGGATTGCGGAGGAACTGGGTGCGCGGCTTGAAAGCATCGCGGATATTTCACGCACGGATGTGATCGGGGGCTATCCCCGTGCGATCCGCATTGAACCTATCTTGGAGAATCTCGCTGCGCGGCAGATGGGTCTGGGCGATATTCAGAATGCCGTACGACGTCAGAACAGCTCCTCCATCGTCGGTAAACAGATTCAAGCCGGACAGGAAGTCCTCGTCATGACAGACACTGGGCTCACGAGTGCCGAGGAGGTTGCGCGAGTGATCGTCAAAGCTGAAGGGGACCGACTCGTGCGGCTGAGCGATGTGGCGACGGTGATCGACGCGCCGCGGGTTCCAGAGTCTTATGTGCGCTATAACGGGCAGCAGGCGGTTACTTTAGCCTTCAGTAAAAAAGCAGGGGTCAACGCAGTTACGCTGTCGGAAAAAATCATTGCACAGGCGCAGGCGGCAAAGGGACGTATCATCCCGGCAGATGTGACACTGAAAATAACGCGCGACCAAGGCGCCTCCGCCAATCTGCGCGTGGATGATTTGGTGATGGGGATGTTTTTTGCCATTGTGACGGTCGTGCTGTTGATCGCGCTGACCATGGGATGGCGTGAGAGCCTTGTGGTGGGCTGTTCAGTCCCGGTCAGTTTTGCGCTGGCGCTTTTTACGAACTATCTGTTTGGTTTTACGCTGAATCGTGTGACCCTCTTTGCACTGATCCTCAGTCTGGGTCTGGTGGTGGATGATCCGATTACGAACGTTGACAATATTCAGCGACACATCCGCATGGGGAAGATGAAGCCCATGGAGGCCACGCTCGCCGCTGTCCAGGAAATGTTGCCGCCGGTCATCATGTCGACCATTGCCATTATTGTGTCCTTCATGCCCATGTTCTTCATCACCGGCATGATGGGTCCCTATATGGCGCCCATGGCGATTAACGTGCCGTTGACAATCGTCTTTTCTATGGTCTGCGCATTGACGTTTGTCCCTTTCATGGCCTACAAATTACTCGGCAAGAAAGCGAGCACTGAAACCGCCGCCTCAGTCGACGTGACGCCCGTATGGGTCAGCAAGCTTTATGCCGCCATGATCCGTCCTTTCTTCTCGCGTCGGCGGGCCATCCTTCTTTTGGTTACCGTCGGAATCCTGGTTGCTGGGTCTGTGGGCCTGATGCTGTTTAAGGTTCCGCTCAAGATGCTCCCATACGACAACCGTGATGAATTCCAGCTCATGGTCAGGATGCCCCCGGGCACAGCGCTTGAAAAGACAACGCGCGCGGTTGCCGAGTTTGAAGGGTTTATGATGCGTCAACGGGAGGTGGTGGATGTGCAAAGTTATATCGGCGTGGCCTCGCCGATTGATTTCAACGGACTGGTGCGTCATTACAGCATGCGCAATCAATCGAATCAGGCGGATCTGCGTATCAACCTTCTGCCTAAGGCGCAACGCAAGATGCCGTCCCATGAGATCGCCCTCCGCCTAAGGGATGGGATCGAGGCGATGGCCAAGACGCATGGGGCGATGGTCAATATTGTTGAAGTTCCCCCAGGTCCTCCTGTGCTCGCGACGATCACGGCGGAGGTTTATGGTTCGCCGGACATAAGTTACGAGAAGCTTCTGGATGCGGCCAAAGGGCTGGGCGCTCGGCTTGTGGCAACAGACAAGAGGCATGTCAAGGAGGTTGATCTATTGCAGGAACCCTCGGCAGAGCGCTGGGTCTTCCGTGTGGATGCTGAGAAGGCTTCGGCTCACCAGATTGACGTTCAAACGATAACCGGTTGCCTGGGCATGGCGCTGGGGGGTCTGTCGCTTGGAAATCTGTCTGTTCCTGATGAACGTCAGCCTTTAAGTCTCCATTTGCAACTTGCCTATGCAGACCGGAATGATGTCGAGCGCTTAAAACAGCTCTCCATCCGGGGTGCAAGCGGTTCGGTTGAACTTGCGGAGCTGGGACGGTTCGAACGCGCCCCCCAAGAGACGCCGATCATGCACAAGAATTTGAAGCGGGTCGTTTTTTTGACAGCCGAGCCTGTGGGACGTGCCCCAGGCGAACTGATTCTGAGCACGATTTCCGGCACATTGAAGCGAGACCCTCTGCCCGTAGGGGTCACGGTTGAGTGGGCCGGTGAAGGCGAGTGGGAGATCACCCTGCGCGTATTCCGTGACCTGGGCATTGCTTTCGGAGTGGCCATGCTGGGCATCCTCCTGTTGCTCATCATCCAGACAAGGAGCTTCCGGATCTCGCTGATCATGATGTGCGCGATACCGCTGACCATCATCGGAATCGCCCCGGGCTTCTATCTCCTGAACAGTGTGTCGTCGTCCATGGTGGGAGGATATCTCTCGCCGGTCTTCTTCACGGCGACGGGCATGATCGGCATGATTGCGCTGGGCGGCATTGTCATCCGCAACAGCATTGTCCTGCTGGAGTTCATCAGCGAGGCACGTGCCACAGGGATGAGTCTGAAAGAGGCGGTGATGAAGTCAGGCGCTGTACGGTTCCGTCCGATCATGCTGACGGCCATCACCACGCTCATGGGCGCTTGGCCGATTGCGCTTGATCCGATCTTTTCCGGACTTGCCTGGGCCTTGATTTTTGGCCTCATTGCGAGTACGGCGTTTACAATGGTTGTGATCCCGGTGATCTACATGCTTATGGAGAAAGAGGAAACAGTATGACAATTAATAAGAAAAAAGTAGGGTATGGATTATTTGTGGCTGCTACACTTGGATTTATTCTCTGGTCGATGCTTTACCAGTCTGGCACGGTGGGAGGGCCCGTGAAAGTCGCTCCCGGCGAGGCAGCGGCCCCGATTGTGAGCGGCGCATGGACGGAACTGCGTTCGACACCTATCCCTGTGATTTATCGTGCGGTTGGCACGGTTCGCAGTCGCGAAATGGTGGAGATCTTTTCGCGTCTTCCCGCTGCACGGATCACACAGATCTCTGTACGCAGTGGTGATGCCGTCAAGAAGGGCGATGTACTGGTCCGTTTGGAGGATAGCGAATGGCAGGCGGCGGTGGCCTCCGCGGAAGAGAGTCTCAAGGGTGCTGAAAGCCGTCTGCATCTCGCGGAGTCCGATATCAAACGTCTGGAGAAAATTGTAGAAGCGGGAGGTATCTCACGACGTGATTTTGACACTGCGCAAAATGCAGTGACAGTGACGAAGGCGGATTCCTCGATGATGCGCCATGCGCTGGAGACGGCAAAAATCAACCTCGCCTATACGGAGATACGCGCGCCCTTCGACGGGATTATTTCCGGACGTCTGCATGATCCAGGTGATCTGGCGACACCGCAACAGCCGATCTTGAAACTCTTCAACCCGGAACGCCTCCTGGTCCGCGTGCCGGTGCGTGAAGGGCTTGTGCGTAGCGTCAAAGCGGGAACGTTTCTGGAGGTCAATCTGGAATCGCTCAACCGCGCCATCCGCGCTGAAATCCGAGAAGTTATTCCATCAATTGACGCTGGAAGTCGCACGGTCTCCGTTGATGCGTGCTTGATCGGCGATCTGAAAGGCGTGATTCCTGGAATGTTTGCGCGCTGTGAGTTGGCTATCGGAACAGACGATGCGCTTCTGGTGCCTCAGGAGGCTGTCAAACAGATTGGCCAACTCGATTATTTGACGGTCAAGACACCGACAGGCGCGGTTGATCAACTGGTGACCACAACACCCTATTTGGAAAAACAGGTACGAATTATATCAGGTGTTCGCGCAGGAGATTCGTATCGGAATGGAGTAAAATGAAAGCAACAAAACTACCCATTGCATTTCTGGTTCGGATGGCGGATGTCATCAAGATTATTGGTCATCCGCAACGCCTTCAGATCTTGGAACATCTGGATCTCCATGATGAATGTATGGTCACCGAGATCGTCGAGGCGGTCGGCGGTCAGCAAGGCGCGATATCCCAGCACCTGAATAAGATGCGCCGGGCCGGGATCATTGAATGCCGGAGACACGGCAAAAAGGTCTACTACCAGATTGCGGCAGTCAACGTAGTCACCATCTTGAATTGCTTGCGGAAAAATTATTGTAAGCATATTGCGTGATAGGATGCACTCGCTTTCACGATGAAGATTTAGTACAGTAACCCTTTCATTTCCCCTTGTGCAATGACGTCTCATGATAAATTTACTGACACAGCCCGAGAAGCTCCGTGAACTGAACTGCCCCATATTGTTGGCGGCGGGGTTTTTTGATGGTGTGCATATCGGCCATCAGCGCGTATTGGGCGAGACGGTTGTCCGAGCGCGTGAGACGGGGGCGCAGGCCTGGGCCCTCACGTTTAACCGGCATCCCTTGGCGGTGCTTGCGCCCTCCAAGGCGCCCCCGTTGCTGACGACGAAGGAAGAGCGTTTAGAGCGTTTGGAAGCCCTTGGACTGGACGGCATCTTGATGTTGACCTTCACGCGCAAGATAGCGCTCCAGTCGCCGGAACATTTTGTGCGCTGGTTATGTGGCGAGCCGGGACAGGCACTTCCGAATGGCAAGCTGAGCGAAGTTCGCTGCGGGGCGAATTGGCGGTTTGGTTGTCGTGCGGCCGGCACGCCGGAATTGTTGGCGACGTATGGAGCGGAGTATGGGTTTCGCGTGGTGATTGTCCCCTACGCTTACTATCAGGACAAGGAGGTCTCCAGCACGCGCATCCGTTTTGCGATTCAGGAGGGAAACCTGACTGACGCATCAGCCATGCTGGGCCGTCCCTATTCCGTGCGGGGCGTTGTCATGAAAGGCAAGGGCATTGGAACGTCACTGGGTTTTGCAACGGCTAATATTCAACCTCAGGCCGATATTCTTCCGCCGTTAGGTGTGTATGTCACGCGGACCGAGGTTGCAGGCCGCTCTTACAACAGCCTTTCAAATTTTGGATTCTGCCCGACCGTGGGCGCTAATCGCGACCCAATCTTAGAGACGCATTTGCTTGATTATTCGGGGGATACGCTATACAATCAAACGATTGCAATTGATTTTCTTGGGCGGATTCGTGAGGAGCGAAGGTTTGCATCGACTGAAGAATTGGTGCTTCAGATCGGAAAAGATCTGCAAGCCGCATGTCGTTTCTTTTCTAATCACGTAGGGACCAACATTGGATAATAGATGTGAATGGTGCATTACTTCTTATACTTGGCGGTGCTTTTTTAATCCTCGGTTATTTTGTGTATGGAGGATGGATCGGTCGTATGCTGGGCATCGATGCGAGTCGTCCTACGCCTGCGCATACATTGAAGGATGATATTGACTATGTTCCGACTCATCCGGCGATCTTGTTTGGACATCACTTTGCCAGCATCGCGGGCGCAGGTCCGATTGTCGGGCCTGTCCTGGCCGCGCAGTTTGGCTGGATGGCGGTTGTGTTGTGGGTGGTGCTCGGATGCGTGTTCATTGGCGCCATGCATGATATGAGCGTGCTCTTCCTCTCCGTTAGAAACCAAGGGCGTTCCATTGGTACCATTATTGAATCATTGATGGGCTATTGGGGGCGTGTGCTTTTCCTGCTCTTCTGTTTAATCACGTTGATTCTTGTTGTGGCGCAGTTCACCTTCTTGGTCGCGGGTACGTTTATCGCTGAACCCTGCGTTGGAACAGCCTCTCTTTTGTTTATTGGGCTTGCCTCAGGGTTTGGGTATCTCGTGTACCGCAAGAATATGAACTTCCATCTGGCAACTTGGATTTTTGTTCCGCTGATGTTTGGTTGCGTCTATCTGGGGGTGCTCTTCCCGATCAATCTTCAAACGCTCTTGGGTTCTTCAAAAGAGGAGGCTCGCGCCATTTGGTCTCTGGTGTTGTTGGCCTATTGCTTTGCGGCATCGGTATTGCCAGTCTGGATTCTGCTCCAGCCGCGTGATTACCTGAATTCATATTTATTGTATGCCATGATTGCCTTAGGCGTGGCAGGTATTTTTGTGGCAGCTCCGGTGATACAGATTCCGGCTTTCACAGGATGGAGTGCATTGAATCCAAAGAGCGGCATCATGGAGCCGGTGTTGCCGATGCTCTTTGTCACGGTCGCCTGTGGAGCCTGCTCAGGATTCCATGCCTTGGTGGCCTCTGGCACCACAGCCAAACAGATCGCCAACGAAAAGCACATACGCCTCGTCGGATATGGCGGTATGTTGGTGGAGGGGTTGTTGGCGCTGGTTGCCCTGATCGCGGTGGCCTGGATGACGCAGGCAGAGTATAATACGGCACTGACGACTCAGGGCGAAGTCTCCATGTTTGCTCGTGGGTTAGCAGGGTTCACCGAGAAGCTGGGCATTCCGTTTAAGACGGGCGAAGTTTTTGTTTCGTTGGCACTCGCCGCCTTTTTGATGACGACCCTTGATACCGCAACACGTCTGGCTCGTTTTACGTGGCAGGAACTGTTATTGCCACGTGAAGAGCAGCTTGCTAAGGGTGTTGGCACCGTGTCGCCGTGGATGAATATGCTGAGCAATCGCTATGTGGCGACGTTTATCGCGGTTGTTGCGAGTGCAGCGTTGTTATTGGGTTCCGGCACCAAAGGACTGTGGCCTATTTTTGCATCCGCGAATCAACTCTTGGCCGCGCTTGCCTTGTTAGGCGTGACCCTGTGGTTGTTGGCCAAGGGCAAGAAGACATGGTTGGTATGTGTGCCTATGGTGTTTATGATGGTGACAAGCGGCTTGGCGCTGATCAATCTATTCAAACAAAATGCTGCCGCATGGAACGCAAAGGGTTTTTCAGCAGGAGGTGTATTGACCTTGGCAACCGTTGTTTTGCTGGTGATGGCATCCGTGTTGATTGTCTTTGCTGCGACACGCCTGTATAAGAGGACAATGAATCATGGCTAAAGAATTAGCATTCGTATTAATAAATCCCTATCCCATGCGTAAATCACGTACAGGGGGGATCATGGCGCGCTATTTGGTGCGGACAGACTTGAAGTTGGTGGGTGCCCGCATCATCGGACCGTCTCAACAGTTTGTGGATGAGTTGTCAACCTATCTTGCGACGTATGATACGTCCGACCCAGAAAAGTGCGCTCTCTTTTCAAATTATATTCGCAAGAATTATGCGCCGTGCAAGGTGACGGGGGGACCCCACCGCGCCATGCTCCTGCTCTTCGAGGGCGAGGATGCCGTGCGAAAAATTTATGATGTGACCGGCAGCATCCGTCAGCGTTGGATGAGCGGGCAGACCGTTCGTGATACCTACGGCGACATGGTGCGCGATCCGTTGACCAATGAGGTCGAATACTTTGAGCCCGCTGTGTTGGTGGGGGCTTCGACTCGGGTGGTATCCGAGGTGCTGAAAATCTTTCTGAAATATCTGCCCAAGGAGGCAGGGCTTGTCCGGGGAGCCATGGACTTCCAGACGAATGAAGATGTGCAACGGACGTTGGTGATGTTGAAGCCGGATAACTGGCGTCAGCCGTCGTTGCGTGCAGGTAATATCATGGACTTGCTTTCCGGTACGGGGTTGCGCATTGTTGGCGTGAAAAAATTCGCCATGTCCGTTGCCCAGGCCGAAGAGTTCTATGGCCCCGTCAAGGAGAATCTGAAGAAGGTCTTTAAGCACTTTGGTTCAGATCGTGCCGCGCAGGCCTTAGCGCGCGAGTTCGGCTTCCCGGTTGACGCCGCGAAGATGGATGACCTGTGCAATCAGCTCGCCCCGCTTTTCGCGGAGCGTGAATTCGAAAGCATCGTTGAATTCATGACGGGGTATCGACCCTCCATTTGCTTGGCTGAAGAGAAGAAGCATCCAGGCAAGGAAGAGTGCCTTGCGCTCGTCTACGAAGGGAAGGACGCGGTCAACAAGATTCGCGACATCCTGGGCGCAACCGATCCGAACAAAGCGCGGCCGGGATCGATTCGCCGCGAGTTCGGCACAAACATCATGGTCAACGCCGCCCATGCTTCGGACTCCGCTGAAAATGCGCGCCGTGAAATGAAGATCCTGGATGTCGCCAATGACCCGCTTGTCGAAGAGCTGATCCGTGCCTACTATGGTGCGTAAAAGGCTTGATGGTAACTTCCAAAGAATTGCCTTATTGCGTGATTGCCTTATTGCCTTATTTTTTGGCCACTGCGGCTCACCGACAGTTGTTACCTGCTTCGCATGGGGCATCTGCCTGATCCGAAGGCGGTAGGGCGAACCGTCTCGATGAGCCGCAGGGTGTTTTGTGTATTTCGGATGCTGAAAGCTATCTGCGTGATGCTGATTGCATGCTGTGTCTTTTTGTTCTTCCGTAATCGTACGGAGTGTGAGCGGGTCATGAACGGAAGACCTCTGCCCCCTCTATAATTTTGCCCACGGAAAGCACGGAATGACACGGAAAAGTAATTCAGAAATATAAGCGAAAAAAAAGGATGCAGGCGCGGCTTGATCAGTGTGTTGCATATGTGCTACAATGAAACCATGAAAACAGCAGTCGTACACGCACGAATCGAACCACAGGTGAAATGTCAGGCGGAAAGTGTCCTGCAAAGTCTCGGGATCAGCCCGACGGACGCGATCAGAATTTTCTACCGTCAAATTATGCTTCGCCGCGGTCTTCCATTTGCCGTTGCAATCCCTAACGCTCAAACAGCGGCAACGCTTGCCAAAAGCCGCCGAGGCGAGGACGTGGAAACGTTCGACACCCTTGACGACCTTTTCGAGAGCTGGGAAAAATGAAACGCGTCTCTCAAACCAAGCAATTTCACCGCGATGTGAAACGGATGCGCAAGCGGGGCAAGGAGTTGTCCAAACTTCAAGCCCTTGTTTGTCAGTTAGCGGAGGGCAAGCCGCTCTCACCTCAATACCGCGATCACCCGCTCGTAGGCGCATGGGCTCCATCACGCGACTGCCATGTCGAGCCAGACTGGATTCTCATTTATACGCCAGGGCTGGAAACCCTTTTGCTTGAACGAACGGGAACACATGCGGATCTTTTTAGAAACTGAAAATGGACGCAAGTTACTTAACACCGATGGCGAATGAGACACTTTTCCGCGCTGGAGAAGTGCTCGATGTTTTACAATTCAGAAAAGGGGTGCCGGATCTTCTTGAATATGTCACTGCGACTCTTGCAACGCCTTATGTCCAACGAGGAGAACCTGATTTCAAATGAGGCACCTTCTAAAGACTCTGGTGATAACTTCTTGCATGCTGGCCTCTACTTTCTCTGGGATCAGCGTGTGGGGCACCGAAATATTCGTTTATCAGAACGATGAAGGTATCCGCATGGTTGAGCCAGATGGAGCCGAAGTACGCCAACTGAAGCACAGAGACAGACAACGATTTTTTGCCCATGGCAAGTGGAGCCCCGACGGAAGACACTTTGCATACGCCAGCAGCGAGCATGATTCGAACTACCCGTCCGTAAGACTGGTTCAGTCAGACGGACAGAACGACCGTCTTGTTGCCGAAGGGGACTTTATTGAGTGGAGCCTCCGCAGTGACTTCCTTGTTTACTCTACGCACGAGAGTGAACTCGTCAAAGGAGGCGGGTACCAAGGCAGAGAATTTGTCACCCTTAATCTCTTTGATATCCGGCAATCCAAATCCATGAAAGTTGCAGATCAGATGTCTACTAGCTGGGGAAAACGGCCTCTCATTTCCCCTGACAGCAATTATCTCCTCTATCCACTCTACAGCGATTCAAGCAATCCTCGTCGCTGGGAGTCGTATTCTGTCAAAGATGGCGAAAAGTCAATTATTGTCCAATCTCTATCGCCCCGAGATTCGCCTGCTGTACTTTGTTGGCTGTCGGACAGTTCGGGCTTTCTAGTCAATCGAGGACTCGAGCTGAAAAGAAGTGAATCTGGCGGGCAACAATCCGAAATCCTTCTTGTACAGAGGCTTCAAGCTGGGCGCCAAGAGGAACCGATTCTCGCGACCGGATGGTTGGATCGCACAGAACTCGTATCGTTGAACCCACAGCACAAGAAAGCGGCATACGTAGCTGGTAAGAAAGGCCTTCGGATTCTTGATCTTGAAACGCTGTCGGACACTAAGGTTGCGGATGGCGATTTTTGTTTTTTGCGGAATTTCGTGGCATGGAGTCCTGACGGCAAGGAACTCGCGTTTGCAACCGATCACGTAAGCATAGCTTGTGCGAATGGAAGCGGTCTGAGGACCATCGTCACTCCGGAGAATTGTGGAAGAATAGACCAGATTGAATGGAGTCCAGACCGCCGATTTATTGCATACCGGGTCATGATTGTCAGTGTCGAACACTCCAAGAATGGCTGGGTTGAGAAGGAACAGAGGGCGGAGGTTCGGCTGTTTAGTCTAGCTGAGGGAAAAGAACATGTGTTGGTAGATGACGGCAGTTTTGGTGGTTGGAGTAAAACAGGAAAGCACCTCTGTTATCAGAAGCGCTCCGGTTATGAGAAGCGATGGCCTTCTGTGTCTGGTGTTTATGTCGCGGACGGCTCGGGTCATAAGAGTGTGTTGATAGGAGAAGGGTGCTTGGTTGGAGATTCGTGGAGTCTCAAATGATAGAAGTCTGCCATTTTTGGTTCAATGTCATTGAAGCAGGCATCTGGTTTGCTCTTGCGACGTGGTTTCTTTTTTTAGCTGTACGAAGAAACACAAGCTTGAAGCGATCTTTCCTGGTCTTTTCCATCACGCTCTTTGTCTTCGGCATTTCGGATATCATCGAGACACAGACCGGCGCTTGGTATAAACCTTTTGGGCTCTTCATGCTGAAGGCAGTCTGTGTGATGCTGATTGCAGGCTGTATCTTTGTGTTCTTCCGTAATCGTACGGAGTGTGAGCGGGTCATGAATGGAAGACCAGATAAAAAATGAAACGACGAACTTTTACAACGATAGCGTGTACACCTTTGCTCCTTGTCTGCATGTTCGGTTGTGCGGGATTGCATCCAACGCAAGAACAGAGCGGGGCGCAGGTCAGTGTCACGAAGCTCATCAGTTCAACCAATTCCTGGGATGGCGCATTGCTGCCAGCGTATCCGCGCCAGCAGCCCAACATCACCATCTTGCGCATAACGATTCCGCCGGGCGTGCGACTTCATATGCACAAGCACCCGGTCATTAATGCCGGAGTCCTGCTGAGCGGGCAGTTGACGGTCGTGACCACCAACGGGGCGACCCTCCACCTAGTCGCGGGGGATCCCATCATCGAAGTCGTGAACACGCTGCACTATGGCATAAACGAGGGAAAGACACCGGCAGAGATCATGGTCTTCTACGCCGGAACCCTTGACGATCCGACGAGTATCCTGGAGAAGTGACCGCTAGCGGAGTTTGCCGCGGACAGCCATGGAGAGGGCCTTGGCGAGTTCGGTCTCGTTCCAGGGCAGGCAGAAATAAAATATGCCTTGGTGGCGATAGAGTTCGACATCTGCGCGTGTCAGAACCACGTTTGCGAACCCGATGATCGGTAACCGTTTGGTCTTGGGGTTTTCACGAAGCTGCATTACGAGTTCGCGGATGTCCATGTCCGCGATCCGTCCGTCCAGCATCAGCAAGGAAGGCGGATGCTCGAAACAGGTGTCACGCAACACACTCGACTGCTCAAAGAAGGTGAGTCCGTATCCAAGTTTCCGGATATGTTCCGTAAGGAAGGCTGTAATGACAGCGTCTTGCGAGAGGGCCATGACCAACGGAGCCTGCGCAAGGGGGAGTTCGACGTAGACAGCCGTGCCGCAGGTGGTTCCTTTGACAGGACTTTCAAAGGTGATTCTCCCGCCATGCAGCTCGATGAGTTCGCGTGAGATCGCCAGTCCGAGGCCGGTCCCTGCGACATGGTCGCCAGCGCGGACAAAGCGTTGCGCCAGCCTGGGCAGCATCTCAGGCGAAACGCCCATGCCTGTATCACAGACAGACAAGAGAGCCATGTTTGTTTTTATTGGCGAACGGTTGAGGGAGATCGCGATGTTCCCCTTTTCCGGGGTGAATTTAATGGCGTTGCCGACGATATTGAGGACCACGCGCTCCATCTTTTGTGCATCACAGTGGCAGAAAAGTTCAGGCAACGGGATGTCCAAACGGATATCAATGTGCTTGGCGTCAGCTTGGATTTGGACAGGATTGAGACCGTCGTGAATAACGGCGCTGATCGGCACGACCTGCTTGGTGAGCACGAGGCTCTTGTTCTCGATCTGGCTGACATCCAGGATGTCATTGATGGTCGCCAAGAGGCGCTGACAGTCCGCCTGCAAACGCTCAAGGTATTGCATCGCCTTTTCAGGCATGGCACCGACCACACCCCGGATCATGTTGTTGACCGCGTAGACCATCGAGGTCAGCGGCGTCCGTAATTCATGGGAGACATTCGAGACAAACTCCAGCCGCGCCCGGTCATGCGCCTGAAGGCGTTCATTGGCATTTTGGAGCGCGCAGAGCGCATTGTGACGGACCGTCATGTCGCGGATAAAAAAGCAGAGTTGCCCCTTCGCGTCAAGCTCGACTTTGTTGATGGCGATCTCAGCAGGGAAAGAGGTGTTGTCCGAGCGTTTGCAGTACGCCTCAACGAGTGTGTACTTCTGATCCGCCAGGTTGGTTTGAATCGTGGTGATCAGCGAGGGGGATGCGCCCGAGATGAGCTTGACGATGGATTGCTCAATAAGCTCATGAGACGGTTGAAGGAAAAATTCAGAAGCGCGTTGATTGCACTCCAGAATTTTTCCTTCAAGGTCTGTGATCAGCACGGCATCATAGACGCTCTCGAGCAGTTTAAAGAAGGGCGTGCTGCGTTCGGTTGCATGTAGACGCCATGAGCGACGGAAACGGACCCTTGTCGACTTTGTCTGTGTCGTGTGCGCATCGATCTCGCTGGGAGCGATATCGATGCGCATGGTTCTGTTATCCTGA
>Ga0268284_1000360_pt1 | contig 32959 bp, 19 predicted proteins | sample saktaG_14_FD_190137 | JGI IMG/M metagenome (GOLD analysis project Ga0268284, IMG submission 190137) | Saline water microbial communities from Sakinaw Lake, British Columbia, Canada - sak_2013_06_06_40m | ecosystem: Environmental > Aquatic > Non-marine Saline and Alkaline > Saline ...
ACAAGGCCGAAAAAAAACTAAAAGGCCATCCCGTTGCCATCCCGTAACAATTTTTGGACACACTAAATGCGCCCCCTGTCTAACTTACTCTGCCAAAGTCTAACTTACTTTGTCCATTGACCCTTTTTAAATTATCCCCCCTGTTGCTCGGATATTTATTCCTGAACGGATGATCGGATTCTTTATTGCCGCCTCATTTTCTTATTTCAAGGGGTTGACGCTTGGATGGTTACGTGTTAAACTGTACACCCTATTAAAGATTATGCACTTTGATACTGATAGTATATCTGAATGGATGGATTCTACGCTTCCCTTGCAATGCGAGGTGAAAGAGATTGTTCATTTCTTAGATCTGCGCAAAGGGAAGATCCGTTCAGGCCTTGACATTGGGTTTAACCAGGCCGGTGTCAGCAAGACCTTGCGTCGGTTTGGCGGCTATTGGATGACCGTGGAGATGAACGAGGCGCGCCGAGCCTCCGTCGCCCCTTTATTGGAAGCGGACACCGTGCTGGCGGCTGGCCGGCAGGGCGAACTGCCCTTCGAAGATAAGCAATTTGATGTAGTCGTTGTATCCTCCTCGGTCTTTTCATCCAACCCCAAGGAATCGGCAGGCTTGATTCGCGAATGTCATCGGGTCATCAACGCCGGGGGGCATATCATCTTTACGGTGATTCGGAAGAAGACCACAGCGCGGGGTTCTGCCGTTGAAAATGCCGCAACCGGGGGAGCTACGACCACCCTCCAGGGGTATAGCGAAGCTGCTGTGTTCCAATTGATCCGTGATGGCTTTGACGTGTTGGGCTTCCGCTATTCCTGCCGTTTCTTTGTACAGCTCATCTCCTCATGGGAAGTGCAGCAGCGTCAAGCGGGTATTATCCCCGGTACGGGCATGCGCATCTTATATCGCCTGACCAATATTTTGGACACGGTGTTTCTCTTTTTCACAAAAGGCTATCAATTGACGGTCTTTGGACATCGGAAAGGCTGGCGTGAAAAGCGTTCCAACGTCTTGTCGGATGTCACGCCCGTTTCAGATGCCATACTCTTTGATCCGCGGCGCGGCGCAAAGAGCATCACATCCATTCGATTCAGATAGAGAACTATAGTATGTATTCTTTTTTAGCGATGCTCCCCCTTTTTGCAGCGGCGGCTACCCCCGAGGTGCTCCCGCCTATCCCGTATACACGTTATACCCTGGATAATGGGCTGACCCTGATTGTTCATGAAGACCACAAGGCACCGATTGTCGCGGTGAACGTGTGGTATCACGTCGGGTCGAAAAATGAAAAACCTGGACGTACGGGCCTTGCGCATCTTTTCGAACATCTGATGTTTAACGGGAGTGAACATTTTAAGGATGAATGGTTCCATTCCACGGAGAAGGTCGGCGCCACAGACTTGAATGGTACCACGAGCGACGATCGCACCAATTATTTCCAAAATGTTCCGAAGGACGCCCTTGATTACATGTTGTGGTTGGAATCGGATCGCATGGGTCATTTTCTGGGCGTGTTAACCCAAGAGAAGCTCGATGAACAGCGCGGAGTCGTGCAGAATGAAAAACGCCAGGGCGACAATCAGCCGTATCGCGTCGCCTGGAAACTCATCACGGAAAGCGTCTGGCCCAAGGGGCATCCTTATTCGTGGGAGGTCATCGGATCCATGGAGGATCTCAGTGCAGCCACGCTCGAGGATGCCAAAAGCTGGTTTAAGCGTTATTACGGCGCGGCCAACGCAACCTTAGTCATTGCCGGGGATGTCCATGCTGAAGACGTACTCAAAAAAGTCAAGTTGACCTTTGGCAACATTCAAGCCGGACCTCCCCTGGAGCGTCAATCCGCGTGGGTCGCCAAGCGCACCGGTACGCACCGGCAGCGCGCCTATGACGCTGTGCCCGCAGCTCGTATTTACAAAGTCTGGAATATTCCTGGCTATGGTAATCAAACAGCGACGCATCTGGACATGGTTGCGTCCGTATTAGGGGACGGACAAAATTCGCGGTTGTATCAGCGCCTCGTCTGTGTGGACAAGATCGCGACCGATGTCTCGGTCGATGCACACCAAAGTGAAATCGCCGGCCTCTTTTTAATTGTCGCCACCGCACGGGAAGATCGTCACATTCCTCAGATCAATGCCGCTATTGATGAGGAACTTTCTCGTTTTCTTAACGAGGGTCCCCGGCGCGAAGAATTAGCGCGCGTCAAGACACAAGCCGAAGCGAATTTCATTCGTAGTCTGGAACGGATTGGCGGCTTCGGGGGCAAATCAGACCTGCTCGCCATGAACAGCGTCTACCTCAATGACCCCTCTTATTATCTCGTCCGCCAAGACGATATTCATCAGGCGCGTGCCTCACAGCTTCGCGAAGCAGCCAAGACGTGGCTCTCGGAAGGTGAATATCAATTGACCCTTGAACCCTATCCCCAATTCCGAGGTGAAACGAACACGATGGACCGCACCCAGGTCGCCGTGCCATCCTTGAAGCCGCAAGCTCACTTCCCCCCCATTAGCCGCGCCAAACTGCGAAATGGCTTGAACGTGGTGCTCGCGCCACGCCCAGGGGTGCCGATGGTCAAGATGTCCTTGCTCGCACCGCATGGCTTTACCTCTGACCCCCTCGGTGGCGCAGGAACAGCGCGCCTGACCATGGATGTCCTGACGGAGAGTACGCGACATCATAGCGCCGAACGACTCGCTGAACGGTTGGCGTTACTCGGGGCCTCCATTTATGCAGATGCCTCTTTGGAATCCTCTTCTGTCTCGCTCAGCGCCTTGAAGAAAAATCTGGATGCTTCGCTCGCCTATTATTATTCAGTCCTCGCTCAGCCAGGCTTTGCTGAGGTCGATTTGCAACGTCAGCAAACCAAGCAAATCGCGAACATTCGCCGCGAATTGCGCGAACCGATGTCGCTCGCGATGCGTCTCTTGCCGGAGGTCCTTTATGGTCCGCAGTCGCCTTACGGCCGGCCGTTGTCGGGCAATGGATTTGAACGAGATGTTTCCGAATTGAAGCGGGAGACCTGTGTTCAATTCTATCATCAGACCTTCACGCCCGCAACCGCCACCCTTCTGGTGACGGGGGATTTCACTCAAGAAGAAATGATGAAGAAGCTGGAACGTTCGCTGGGGCACTGGAAAGTCGCCAAGCCTCCTGCTGTGGCGCGGTCGCAAGCCTCTCCGCCGTTCCGTCCAACCCGTGCTCCGACCATTACCCTTGTGGACAAGCCAGGGGCTGGCCAAAGTGTCATCGTGGCGGCGAATCTCGCACCGCCACGCGATGCGAATACGCATCTTGCCTGCGAACTGATGAATCAGGTTCTGGGCGGTGCCTTCACCTCACGCATCAACATGAACCTTCGGGAGAATAAGCACTGGACGTATGGCGCCCGCTCGGCGATTGTTTCCTCGCACGCCACACGGCCCTTCTATGTTGCAACGCAGGTACAGACGGATAAGACTGTGGAGACCATGCAAGAAATCGCCAAGGAAGTCAACGACATGTGCCACGACCGCCCCATCTCGGAGGGTGAGTTTCAACACATGCGTAATGCGCAGGCGCTCCGCCTTTCCGGTAAGTGGGAAACCCTGGATCATGTGATGGACTCGCTGGTTGAATTAGTGACCTTCCGTTTGCCGGATGACTACTTCCAGACCGCTGCACAGCGTGCAGCCTCCGTCAGTTGCCTTGAAGCCCAGGAGGCCGCCCTTCAGACGATTCAACCGAAAAATCTGTCTTGGATTATTGTCGGTGACCGGGCTAAACTAGAGGCGCTGATCAAAGCCTCAGGTCTCGGCGAAATAAGGCTGCAAGACGCCTGTCAATAAGTATCAGGGAGCATTTTTTAAAGTGCCTCATCAGAGGCACTTTTTTCGTTTTAACGTCGTTTCGTTGAATTGGTTATATCTTTTCTGTATCCCTGTTGATAACCTGTTGATTGAATGATCATTCTTTTCCATTGTTTTGCACCCGTAGATATGGTTTAACTATATCACTCTTTTGAAGGCATATTCGATAAGACAAAAAGTTCTTCTCCTTTTCAATTTTCGCTGGAAGTCAAAAACATGAACAGTGATTTAGTATTGTGGCAGCAGGCTACTGAGCATTTAAAAAGCGTCATCAAGAGCAAAGATCTTTTTGAGCGCTGGATTGAAATCATTAACCCCGATGCGATCCGGGATAATTGTTTTTATCTGACCGTGGAAAATGATTTTTATCAAGATTGGTTGGATAAAAATTACAAGAGTGTAATCCTCACGGCGTTACAGGCTTCCGGCGCACCCGCGGACCTAAAAATCAAGTTCGCGGTGGTCTTACCGTCCGAGGACATTTCTCTTACGGAACAACACCTCCGGCCGCCGGATCCACCGCAAAAAAAGCCACGCCAAAAGAGTACCATGTTAGCCAGTGCGCTCAATCCGATCTTCACCTTTGAAAATTTTGTCACGGGCCCTGCAAATAATTTTGCACATGCGGTCGCCTTGGGTGCGTCCCAGGCACCTGGCCGTGCGTACAATCCCTTGTTTATTCACGGCCAAACCGGTATTGGAAAAACACATCTCATGCAGGCTGTTGGACATAGCATTCTGAAGAAGCCAGGGATGTCTGTTTGTTATGTCTCCTCCGAAACGCTCTTGAATGAATATATCGATGCGCTACAAAGACGCACGATTGTGGAGTTTCGAAACCGCTATCGCCGGGCGGATGTGTTGCTGGTGGATGATATTCAATTCCTGGGAGGGAAAGACAGCATCCAGGAGGAATTTTTTCATACGTTCAATGCCCTGTTTGATGCACATAAACAAATCATTATGACCAGCGATGTCGCGCCTCAGAAATTAAAAAGCCTGGAGCCCCGACTCGTTTCTCGTTTTGAATGGGGTATGGTCACTGAAATTGAATCGCCCGATTTTGAAACACGCTTGGCCATTCTGCGCTATAAGCTGTCGTTGACTCCGATCAAATTACCCAGTGATCTGTTGACTTTTATTGCTGATAATATTAAGTCAAACGTGCGTAGTTTAGAAGGCGCTCTTAATCGAACCATTGCTTTTGCGGAATTGAATAGCTCGCTTGTCATCACGACAGATATGATGCGCTCCCTGTTAAAAGACCAGTTAAGCAATGAAAGGCAAAAAGATATCACTCCTGATGACATTCAGCGTATCGTGGTGGATTATTTTGATTTGCGTATGGCGGATATGTCCAGTAAAAAACGGACCCGAATGTTGGCAGCGCCACGACAGATTGCGATGTTCCTGTGTCGAAAGTTGACCTTATTGTCGTTACCTGAAATTGCGCAATGTTTCGGTAAAACACATGCAACGGTTGTACATGCGTGCAAAACGATTCAAGATCGTTTACAAATCGAGAGTGAATTACGTAAATCGGTGAAACACATTGTCCATCTGCTCGGCAGAGATTCATCGTTTATTAATCTGTAACACCTTCTCAATACCCCGTTTTTATGAACAGCAGGTGTTGAAAAGGTGTTCAAAACCTGTTTGTTTCTTTTAATAGGACACCTGTTATGAACAATGCGTGTACGAAGGCTCCCATTCATCATCACGTTTCATCAGCTTATGAACACGCTTACTGAACGGTTTATATAAATGTAATTTGTTGTTTTAAAGGTAGTTATATCGTTATCATCAGGTTTAAAAACCCTCTAATATTACTACTATTTATACTTTACATTAATACATACTATTAGCTATAATTCCCACGTTGAAAGTTTTTGGATTTATCAAAGGAGCATCTGTAATGAAATTCACAGTTTTACGATCGGTATTTCTTGAAGGCTTAATGACGGTTCAAAATGTAGTGTCGTCAAAAGGAACACTTCAGATTTTATCGAATGCATTGATTCAAGTGGATAATAATCAGATGATCATTACGACAACCGACCTGGATATCAGCATGAGATGTGTGATCACATGCGATGTTGAAAAGGCGGGCAGTACAACGCTTCCGATTCGTCGTGTTGTGAGCATGTTAAAAGAATTGAATGAAGGAAATGTAACGGTGCAGGTAGAGGATGACGATGAAGCTAAATTTCAAAGTGGCTCGTCGTTTTTTAGAATTATAGGGATGCCGATGCGGGATTTTCCCCCGATTCCTGCCACGGAAGGAAAATTCTGCTATAGAATTGATCAAGGAGTGCTCAAGGAGATGTTGCGCAAGACCAGCTATGCTGCTTCCTTGGATGAAACGCGGCGCGTCCTGAATGGTGTCCTGATGGCCTTTAAAAGCAATAAGCTCACAATGGTTGCTACAGATGGCCGGCGCTTAGCGCTGGTTGATCATGAAGTTGAGTTTCCGGAACAGGCGGAGACAGAGATGATTCTGCCGACCAAAGCGGTGAATGAACTGATGCGTGTGTTGTTGAATGAAGGCGAAGTTAAAATTTACGCACAAAAAAATCAGGTGGTGTTTGAAATCGGTACGACGATCATGAGTAGCAAACTTGTGGATGGCGTATACCCGAATTATCGGCAAGTCATTCCGAGTGGGTGTGATGAGCGTGTCACGATTGAGCGCGAAGAATTATTGAGAGCGGTGCGCCGTGTATCCGTCATGGCAACCGATAAATCAAATGCCGTGCGACTGACCTTCTCCGCCAATCAACTGACCATTAATATCACGAGCCAGGAAGTGGGTGAAGGACGTGAAACAATCCCTGTTAAGTATGCGGGCAAGGAAATTTCGATTGTCTTTAATCCTGAATTTGTCATGGATCCCTTAAAAAACATGGATGATGATGAAGTATTCTTCGAAATGATCGATGGGCATAGCCCCGCGTTATTGAAATGCAGCGTCCCATTCCTGTATGTGTTAATGCCGCTTCGCTTAAATTAAAAAAAAACGCATTGCAATTGGTGTGGCGTTTTGAGATTATCTTTCCCGTTTCAAATTTTGCCTCATAGTGTAACGGCAGCACAACAGATTCTGACTCTGTTTGTTTAGGTTCGAATCCTAATGAGGCAACCAATTTAAATATGAGTGATATGGCTGAACAGGATGTTGGGTTAGATATCGCCTTACCGAGGCTCGTGGAAGAATTATCCATTACCCCACGGCAGATTCTATCGGTGGCCAAGTTGCTGGCAGAGGGGAATACGATTCCCTTTATTGCGCGGTATCGTAAAGAAGTCCATGGTGATTTGGATGAAGTGCAGATTTCTAAAATTCAGGAACGCCTCAGTTATTACCGTGAACTGGAGGAGCGCCGGGCGACGATTTTGAAATCCATTGACGAGCAGGGCAAATTAACCCCGGACCTGCAAGCAAAAATAAAGGCCTGCGGATCCAAAACTACGCTCGAAGATTTGTATCTGCCCTATAAGCCGAAGCGCCGTACGCGCGCCATGATTGCACGCGAAAAGGGATTGGAACCGCTGGCCGCCTTGATTGTGCAACAAGGACCCGAAGAGCCTGAAGCCGAAGCACTCGCATTTGTGAATGCTGAAAAGGGTGTGGAAAACGTCAGTGCAGCCCTCGCCGGTGCGCGCGATATTGTGGCGGAACTCATTTCTGAAAATGCGGATGTGCGCGGCTTGGTCCGTCAGGCCTTTTTTACAGAGGGCTGGGTCGTTTCTGAAGTGGTGGATCCCAAGCCTGCGGAACCCACCAAATTTGAGCAATACTATGCGTTCAAAGAAAAAATCTCTGATATCCCGTCCCATCGGTTTTTGGCGATTAGACGGGGGCAGGACGAAAAAGTATTGCGCGTCAAACTGACGTGCGATGCGCTCCCTTCTTTACGGCGAATCCTTGAAATCTATCAACTGAATGAGCACTCCCTCTTCGCAGCCCTCTTGAAGCAGGCCGTCGAAGACAGCTATAAGCGACTGATTGAGCCCAGCGTTGAAATCGATGTCAGCGTTGAAACCAAGATGAAGTCGGATCGTGCGGCCGTGGAGATCTTTGCTCAAAATTTGCGCAATCTGTTGTTGCAGGCGCCCATGGGCGAAAAGAAAGTGATCGCAATAGACCCAGGCTTGCGGACGGGATGCAAATGCGCATCGCTCGATGCCACAGGCAAATTCATGGAAACCTGCACCATCTATCCGACGCAAGGGGATCGCAAAGCGGTCGAAGCGCAAGTGGATTTGTGCAAGATGGTCTCGAAGTATCGTCCGTATGCTATTGCCATCGGCAACGGGACGGCAGGCCGTGAAACTGAAACTTTTGTGCGCAACACCCTGAAGGAAGCGAATGTCAAGGATGTGATGGTTGTTTCCGTGAATGAATCCGGCGCCTCGGTGTATAGCGCGTCCGAGGTGGCGCGTGAGGAATTTTCCGATTTGGATTTGACGATCCGTGGCGCGATTTCGATTGGCCGCCGCTTGCAAGATCCGCTTGCGGAATTGGTGAAGATCGATCCGAAGGCTATCGGTGTGGGGCAATACCAACATGATGTGCATCAGCCGCTCCTGGCTGCGAAGCTGGATGACGTGGTGGTGAGTTGCGTGAACCATGTCGGGGTTGAGCTGAACACCGCCAGCGCGCCTCTGCTGACGCGCGTGTCAGGCATTGGCTCAACCATGGCGAAGAAGATCGTGACCTATCGTAATGAACATGGTGCTTTTAGTAGCCGGAAGCAATTAAGCAAGGTTCCGGGCATGGGACCTAAAACCTTTGAACAGGCAGCAGGCTTCTTGCGTATCCGGGATTCTGAGCAACCCCTTGATGCGTCCGCCGTCCATCCTGAACGCTATGCACTCGTGGAACAGATGGCTAAAGATTTGGGCGTGGAACTCTCAGAGCTGATCGGCCACCCTGAGCACGTTGCCCTTATTAAGATCGCAAGCTATGTGTCGGAGTCCGTAGGCGAACCGACCCTGCGCGATATCATTTCGGAACTGAAGAAGCCGGGCCGTGATCCGCGTGCGACTTTTGAAAAGCCTGCGTTCCGCGATGATGTGACCGAAATTGAACATGTCAAGGAAGGCATGACGCTGGAAGGCGTGGTGACCAATGTGACAGCCTTTGGCGCCTTTGTGGACATCGGCGTGCATCAGGATGGGCTGATTCATGTGTCCGAGTTGTCCAACCGTTTTATCAAGGAACCGTCAGAAGTGGTCAAGACCGGCGATCGGCTGAAGGTGCGTGTGCTGTCCGTGGACAAAGTACGCCGTCGTATTGCATTGAGCGCGAAGACACCGACAACCGGTGCCCCAGGTGGCGGCGGCGCACCACAGCGTCCCCAAGAACGGGAACGCGGTCCAGCGCCTCGGCAAGGCGGCGGCTTTTCGGGCAGTCGGCCGCGTGAAGAACGCCGTCCTTTCTCGAGCGGTTTCACCGCCAATCCCTTTGGTAACTTGTAATGAACGACACCATTGCGGCCATAGCGACTGCGCCCGGGCCTGCTGGCGTGTGCGTAGTCCGTATTTCCGGTCCAGACGCGTTGCAGATTGCAGACCGGCTTACGCCTCTCACGTCGCATAAACCAAGTCGGCGGGCGGCAGGCACCTTTTTTTACGCGGATATTTTACATCCCGTGACGAACGAAAAAATAGATGATGCCCTGATTCTTATTTTTCATGCCCCGCTCAGTTTCACAGGGGAAGAGGTTGTTGAGATCCAGGGCCATGGTGGAACACTGCCCTCGCAGCGACTCTTAGAGGCTGTCTTGGCCGCTGGTGCACGCATGGCAGAGTCCGGCGAATTTTCTAAGCGCGCATTTTTGAATGGTCGGCTGGATCTCACGCAGGCAGAAGCGATCTGCGATTTTATTCAATCCAAGTCCGTACGCATGGCGCATGCAGCGCGCGCACAATTGGATGGTCAATTAGGGTCGCGCCTGACCGCCCTGTATGAAGCGATGCTGGCGCATTGCGCAGATATTGAACATCAGCTTGATTTCGATGAAGGCGATTTGTCAGAACGTTTTTTGACGGATACCCGGCAGGCCCTTCAGCAAACCATGATCCCGCTCGCCCAGATGATTCACTCCTGGAACACCCAGGGGCATGTATTGAGGGAGGGGGCGTTGGTGGTGCTGAGCGGCAAGCCCAATGCAGGGAAATCCTCCTTGTTAAATGCGTTGTTGGGACGTAATCGCGCCATCGTGCATCACGTGCCAGGGACGACGCGAGATGTCATCGAGGAGAGTATGCTCGTGGAAGGGATACCGATCCGTCTTGTGGACACCGCCGGCTTGCGCATCGCGACGGATGATGTGGAACAAGAGGGTATCGCCCGCACACGCGAGCTGATGCAACAGGCGGATGTCAATCTTCACTTGGTCGATGCGCTCTCCGCCACAGATGAGGACCTGGCCGCCCAGCCGCAGGATGCTCGGTCGCTTGTTATTTTCACGAAGAGCGATCTGCTCGTCACTGCGGAACCCCTGCAGCAAGACGACAAGACGCTGCTGGTTTCGGCTCAAACAGGGCAGAATCTTCCTCTGCTCACACAGGCGATCCTTGAAAAACTCGGTGTCGTGAGCGCCTCTGAAGGCCTAGAGATTATTAATCAGCGCCATGCCCAGGAACTTCGGACAGCATATACGGCCGCAAAACTGGCACATACATTGCTGCTTCAACAGGATCTGGTCCTCGCGGCAAATGAGCTCCGCGGGGCAGCCGAAGCCCTTGGCCGTATTGTCGGGCGCGTCTATACGGATGATTTGCTGGACACTATTTTCTCGCGTTTTTGTGTTGGCAAGTAGGCGAAAAAAAAATCAATATTTGCACTTGACAACTCAAAAAACCCTTTAAAATCAAGGTTTTTTTCATCAACCTTAGCCTGTTCATAACTAGTTCATAACTGTTAATTCAATTATTTTGACAACAATAGCCGATGGAACGGAGTTGTTTTATAACCCGTTTATTATAAACATGTTATGCCTAGAATATGATTATTTTTAATGTCGTTTAAACGCGCAAGGGAGAACAAATGGGGGGTGTAAGTAAAAACCAAATTTGGAGCGTATTCTGTTCGCCGACCCCCAGAGGCGCATCTGCGATTGAGTGGCCTAGGGCATCTGGTCTGCGATCCCCTCCGGCCTTGTGTCGGGGGTGAAGGAAGTCGGCGGGAGGCAGCACGGGATTCCCTGCCCAACGGTGGCCTCCACCGACACGAGGTCGGTGAAACGCGGAGGAAAAGCGGCAATTTTTTGAAAATTTTGTGGTTCCAAACTTTGAAGTTACATGCAAGAACACCGTCCGCAGAGTGGAAATTAGCGAGATGAGTAACTTTTATCAACAAATTAAACGAATGGAACGAATGATGAATGGTAGGGACGGATCGCCGATCCGTCCGCGGCTCGTTCGGCGAACGAGCCCTACCGTACTTCAACATGGCATAAGTGTGACAAAATTGCCAATTCACAGGCAAGCCCGTCAACCGGGGTTCCGCCTACGCGAATACGTCGACGGCGACAGACCCTGGGAATAAACGAGAGGAGAAACGTTTTAATTAATAGTTAAACGTTAAACGTTGAGAGTTAAAAGTATGAACGCTCATGTAACGATCAAGTTATAAACCAGGTCGCATGACTTCCCCCTTGCCATCACGCGTGAATTGCCGTAAGCTAAAGAGCAAACCGTAGCTGCTGGAAAGCAAGAAAAGAGAGGGACGGATCACACGTGAAAGAGGATGTTAAAAAGTTTGATATTATTGTGGTGGGCGCGGGACATGCTGGCTGTGAAGCGGCCTTGGTGAGTGCGCGGATGGGCTGTCGTACCCTCTTGCTGACGAGCTTGAAGGAATCAATTGCCAAGATGCCGTGCAATCCCTCTATCGGGGGACTTGCTAAATCACATCTGGTGTATGAAATTGATGCGCTAGGCGGAGAGATGGGACTGAATGCGGACCTTTGCGGTATCCAGGCTAAGATGCTGAATGTGAGTCGCGGACCTGCTGTGCAAGCGACGCGCACGCAGTGTGATAAGGACGTTTACGCCCGGCGGATGCAACAGGTGATTGTGAATACCACAAACCTAGAGGTGCTGGAAGATGAATGCGTGGATCTGGTAATGGTGGATGGAGAATGTAAGGGTGTTGTCGGTGCAGGTGCCGGCTTCATTGGTGCACAAAAGGTCGTCCTGACAACAGGGACAGCCCTTGCAGGAAAGATATTTATTGGGAAAGAGGTCGAGGAAGGGGGCGGAGACGGGCGACCTGCCGCAGCAAGACTGGCGGCGGTGCTCCGAACTGCTGGGTTTGAGATGTTTCGCCTAAAAACGGGAACACCTCCACGCTTGTTGGCAAAAAGTATTGATTGGGGCAAAATAACCATTCAGCCAGGAGACGAACCCCCTCCTTTCTTCTCTATCCAGACTAAAATGTTCCACGTGGAACAAAAGCAAGATGTTGAATGTTCCATGTGGAACATATTGAGGCCCTGGACGCCAGGGACAGACCAAATCCCGTGCTGGCTGACCCATACGACGGAGAAAACGCACGAAATCATACGGTCCAATCTTGGAACAAGCGCATTATATGGCGGATTGATAGAGGGTACGGGTGTGCGTTATTGTCCGTCGATAGAGGACAAGGTCGTTAAATTTTCGGGCGCGACTCGGCATCATGTCTTTCTGGAGCCTGAGGGACGCGGCACGGACTTGATTTATCCGAATGGGCTATCCAACAGCTTGCCTCGGACAGTTCAAGAGGAGCTTGTCCGAAGTGTCCCTGGTTTAGAGCAGGCTGAATTTGCGGCGTATGCGTATGCAATCGAGTATGATGCTGTGGACGCTCGAGAGTTAAGACACACGCTCGAGAGCAAGCGCATCGGCGGTTTGTTCTTTGCTGGACAAGTGAATGGCACGACCGGCTATGAAGAGGCCGCCGCGCAAGGGTTTATGGCTGGAGCGAATGCTGCTTTGCAGGTATTGGGTCGCGAGCCACTCGTATTGAGCCGCCAGGATGCTTATATTGGAGTGATGATCGATGACTTGGTCACCAAGGGCACGAATGAGCCGTATCGCATGTTTACGTCGCGCGCCGAACGGCGCTTGATCCTCCGGCAAGATAACGCACGTTATCGGTTATTAGCGGCTGCAGACCATGTAGGCGTTGCTCCAAAGAAGTGCCGTGACCAGACACGCCTTTTCGAGCAGCAGATAACAGAGGAGCTAGATCGGCTGAATCGTGTGCGGGTCTTGGGGCAGACGCTCTTTTCAATCCTTTCACGTCCTGGCGCTCGCTATCAGGATCTTTTGATGGGGAATAATGGAATGCTGGAATCTCTGAATACTGGAGAAATGGAGCAACGCCAGTACGCCCAAGCGCAACACTCCAACACTCCAACATTCCAACATTCGAGTGAGGTTGTCGAGCAGATCGAATTACGGGTTAAATATGCGGGCTATATCGCTCAGGAAGAGAAAGCAGCACAGCGCGCAAAAGGGCAAGAAGATGTTAAGATCCCTGCCTGGATCGATTATTGGAAGGTCCCGTCGTTGCGATACGAGTGCCGTGAAAAGCTTTCGAAAGTAAAGCCGGAGAATTTAGGACAGGCTTCACGGCTTTCCGGAATTAATCCGCCGGATGTTGCTGTCTTGGCAATGATGATCAAGCGCGGACACAATTAAAGTTATGCGACGCAAAAGAAGAGAACCTTGTCTATAACTTCAATGGAATGTTGGAATACTGGAATGTTGGAATGATGGGGAAACTGAATGCCGGCTTTTGGAGGGCCACGCTTTGTCGTGGCCGGACGCGACAGAGCGCGTCCCTCCAGATTGCTGGCCATTTTCTCTCTCAGTATTCCAACATTCCAGTATTCCTTCCAAGTTGCTCGTCCGTTTATTCCCGCTTCGCGGACGGGCTACTTTTTTACGAGCACGCCCAGTTCAGCGATGGAGGCGTAAGGGCGGCTATTCCATTCACTGATCGCGGTGAGCATAACGGCGCTGGCGGTGACAGGCTTGTCGAAGACGATGCGTTGTTCTTGCGGCGTCTTGTTCAATTTGCCTTCCACAACGGTTGTCCACGTCATGCCGTCGGTGCTGATGCTCACGCGGTATTTCTTGATGAATCCATTCTCGCAGTTATCTCTTCGGTTTTTCAGGAAGAGCCCTGCGATCTCGGTTTGCGCCGTCAGCTTCAATGAAATGAAGTGAGGATAGGGCGTTTCAGTCGGCGAGAACGTGGTATGCCAGAATGTCGTTTCATCGCCATCCAAAGCCTTGGATGCAGGATCGCTGGCCGCAGCGCAATCAACGGCGATCAAACTCAGTTTGCGCGAGTCGTATTTGGGTAAGTCGAGTCCTTTTTGAGGTAGTGGGGTTTTATCTTCGTTCATCGCCGCGACCCAGCAGGATCCGCATCGGCAGCGATCAAAGCCACAGGTGCCATGCACGGCTGGCTCAGGATATTCAAAGAGCTCCTCGACGGCTAAAGCAAACTTTTTGTATTCAGGGTCGCTCTTGCTCTTCCAGGCACTGTTCTGCCCCCAACCGCCAGCGTCCAAGGCGAGTGGCATCATCAGGATGCGGCTCTCGGCTGGACGTGCACCATTGACCAGTGCACAGATCGGTTGCTCCGCGAGTTCCTGGCCAAACTTGACCTTGATCATCTCACGCAAAATTTTCTCAGCAGGTGCGTTGATCGTGTAGTATTCCATGCGGTTGTGGTTAAACGTACCATAGCACTGCGCATTCACGTCGAGCCAGTTGACAATCCGCTGGAAATCGTTCGTGTTCAGAGGTAGTTTTTTGTGCTTCTCCATGAATGTCGTGATGAAGCGGCCACCCAGCGCATAATAGTCAAATGGGCGGCTGATGTTTTTGTCTTCGCCATGTGAGCCCCCTTTATCGCCGATCGTTTTTGTGTAGGCCAGCAACGCCAGATACGAGGACGGCCAGTCGTTTCCAGGCTTAGGAATCAGGTTGATGCCTTTCGGCGGCTTATCTGAAAGTCCGTGACAGGTGATACATCCCCGGTCCAACACGGGCTGAACCATCTTGAGGAAGCTGACCCCTTCGCCCTCATCCTGGCCCGGTACAGGTGTGAGGTCACGCGGGGCGCGTCTAAAAAGCTCCTTGTTCGGTTTCAGCGCTGTGCCGACAGGCTCATGACAACCCACGCAGCCGCGGCGCTCGCCAGGATGTACATAAGAGAAGCTGCGTTCCGTCAGCACAGCCCTGAACTCTTCATCGAGCGCCTGAATCTGGAGCGGGACGCCGGCGGGTACGCGCACGGAGACCGAGCCATCTGGCTCTACCGGCACGGTGCCCAGAATTCGCTTCGGTGCCCCATTGGGGACATCTCGGCTGATTTTATCACTGCTGGCAATAGGCTTTACATAGATTTCATTAAAGCGCAGATGCTTGATGGTACCAGGCTTTATTTTTTTCTCAGGATCGTTACGCGTGAGGTTGACATCCTGAATCATGAAAACACCGGTCTCGGCATCTTTTCCTTTCAATGATTTGCGCGTTGGCAACTGGTTGGGCAAGATGGCGGGTGTTTTGCGCGTGACAATCGGAATCGGCGAGAAGCATGCATTGTCGGGGTCAATATAGATGGGTTCGCGTCCGCCGAAATCATCCACCAGCATAATGATGTAGGGCAAGGCAGGCGGCATATTTCCCTGGGAATGAACCTCTGTCGGCGAATAGGTCGCAAAGATCAGATTTTCCGTCAAGGGCCACGGCATGCTATATTGTGCATACGTGTCGTAGCCGCATTCATTGGATTCCGCGAACAAGACCTCAGGCGTAAGGCGAGTCATTGACATCAGGCTATTTTCGCCCTTGCTCGTGTCGATCTTGACGAGGGTTCCGGTATGGAAATTGTGATGTCCCATGGCATTCGCAATAATGCGCGTCGAACCGGGGATCGCCTTCGCCTCGGAGATCATAAGCGGATAGACCATGTCATTGCCGAAATAGTGTGAGACCATGGAGCCGTCCGGACGTTTCCACCACAGTTTATGAAACTCCATCTCGTGACGGTCCACATATTCCCACCGCGTGTAAAGAATGCGGCCATCGTGCAGGATCGTCGGAGTAGTCTCATTCTCGATACCATACGAGAGTTGCTGAATGTCGTTTCCGTCCTTGTCGCATTTGTAGAGCATATACGCGGGCGCGAAGCGTCCGCCATGGCACCGCCCGAAATTCTGTGAACGCGATGAGACAAAGACGATATCACCGTTCGGCAGATAACAGGGATCCTCATCCTCGACGGGCACGGTCTTGCGGCCCTGCCAGGTCGCAAAGGGATCTCGTACAGTCCCTGTGAGTTGCCGTAGGGAGGATCCGTCAATTTTCGCTTCGTACAAATAAAAGGCGCGTTCATTCGGCCTTGGTTTGTCGGGTGCAAAGCCAAAGACAAAGCGTTTGGCGTCATGTGAGAGGGAGGGACGCTGATAGGATCCAGCAGGTAGTTTACCCGTAAAGAGTTGAACAGTCTTGGGCGTAGCCGTCTTCCAGTCGCTGAGAATAGCTGGCCCGGGGCCGATGCGTGCCATGGCCGCGCGATATTGGTCGCAGTTGTGACTGTAACTGGTCGGCGGATTTTTATTAAGCAGCAGTTTTTCAAATTGCAGTGCCGGATGCGCAAAGAGGGTCGCGCGCCGCATGGAAAAGACGCGATGGAAGAGCTCGCTTCCCTTGGGGACGGCTGTTCCCTCGGATGAGGCCAGAATCTCTTTTTCAATCTCATCCAGCGCCGTGCTGCTGCTGGGGGGGGGCACTCCCCCTGACGCTTTGACGAAATCGATTGTTTTCCGCGCCAGGGCAACGCGTTCACGCGCCTGCCAGAGATAAAACCACTCGCGAACCTGCTCCGTCTGTTCAACGCTGACACCTTCCTTGAGCAGCGGAGAAGCCTTCTTTTTGAGATCCTCGGGCAGCTTGTCCACATAACGCTTCGCAAGCTCGGCGAAACCGCCTTTGGGCACCCAGCTTCTGCTGTCCCAAATCCGCAAGGCGCGTTCGCGCTCGACCTCCACAATTGTTTCAGGTGTCGGGCACAACTTGACAATGTTCTGCTCGATCCAGTCGTCGTCTTTGTCTTGGATAGCTTTCCACCAGACCTGCGTGGATTGTGCGGACGCTGCTCCGCTCAAAGCCTGTATCCCGACAAAAAAGAGTACATTAATTATGCTTCTCTGTTCCATCATCCCCCTTAATTATTGTTTTGACTATACCATGTCTGGGGGATGAATCAAATCCTAAAATAGGGAGCCACGTTTGGGAGGGCGCATCCCTGATTCATTGACTTGTCAACCCTCCGCCGACAGGGATATGATAAATGACCCGTTTAAGTGCGAGTTGGAGGGCACGGTTACACCCGTGCCGCGGTCGGGGTGTAACCCGACCCTCCAAAGTCAATGAATCGGAAAGGCGCCATGTTTTTGGAGTTCCAGACGGTACTCCGAACGGGTTTGTGCAGGCTTTCTCTCGTTTGGAGTTCCGCCTTTAGGCGGTCTTTCCCCATAATGAGAATCGTTGCCCATCGCTCACGAACCAGTGGACAATATTCAGAAAATGGAATATAGTTTTGACATATTTGCACAAAAGGGGGGAAACGAATATGGTCACTCAAAAAAAGAATACATTTCGCGTCATCGCGAGCATGCTGGGGTGTATCTGCCTTCCGCTTCATGCAATAGATCAGGTATTGGTCGAGGCTGAAAGCTTTAAGGAAAAGGGTGGCTGGGTTGTGGATCAACAGTTCATGGACACCATGGGTTCTTCCTATCTGCTCGCGCATGGCATGGGCAAACCCGTAGCGGACGCAAAGACCTCTGTCTCCTTCCCCTCGACTGGCAGCTATACGATGTGGGTTCGCACGAAGAACTGGAAGCCCGGCAACTGGGAAGCCCCAGGCCGCTTTCAGGTCGCCATCAACGGTAAACCTGTCGAGACCGTCTTCGGGACGATCCCTGCATGGACCTGGCAGAAGGCCGGGAACGTCGAGATCAGCGCAACATCCTGCGAAATCGTACTCAAGGATCTGACCGGCTTTGACGGTCGCTGCGATGCGCTTTTCTTCACCAAGGATGCCACCTTCCAGCCGCCGAACGACCTCAAGACCATGCGTACCTGGCGGGATGCCTTGCTCGGTACGCCAGCCATACCCGAAAAATCGGAATCCTTTGACCTGGTCGTTGTCGGTGGCGGCATTGCCGGATGCGCGGCAAGCCTGGCCGCTGAAAAGCAGGGACTCACGGTTGCGCTCATCCACGACCGTCTGCTCCTAGGAGGTTGCGCCAGCAGTGAAATTCGCGTCCATACGCTCGGCGTGTATGGAAAAGGGGGGGATATTTTGAAGGGCATTGATTCCAAACATTGGCCCAACGGCTCAGCAGAGTCTATTCCTGACACCCTCAAGCGCCACAAGACCATGGATGCCGCTAAAGGGGTGAAGCAGTTCCTGGGCTGGCGTGCGTATGGAACCGTCATGGAGGGAAACCGGATTGTAGCGGTCGATGCCCGGCATATTGAAACCGGGGAGACCCGCCGCTTCAAGGCGCCTGTTTTCGTTGACAGCACGGGCGACGGGTGGATCGGCTTCTGGGCTGGCGCGGAATATCGTTATGGTCGCGAGCCTGTTGATCAACACAATGAAGCCTGGGATAAATACGGCGAGTTCTGGTCCCCCACGAAAGCAGACAACCGCGTCATGGGAACCTCCCTGTTGTGGAATACGAAAAAAGAGGAGGCGCCGTCCACCTTCCCTTCGATCCCCTGGGCCATGGATGTGGCGAAGGACAACGTCGCGATCAGTGGCGAGTGGTACTGGGAGTATTCAGCGGACACCCTCAACCAAATCGATGACGCAGAAGCGATCCGCGACCATCTGCTCTGCGCTATTTACGGCTCCTTCAGCAATGCGAAGCGCGATCCCAAAAACGCCAATCTGTCGTTCGCCTTTGTCGGATATATCGGTGGTAAGCGCGAGTCGCGTCGCTTCATCGGCGATTACATCTTCACACAGGCAGATGCTGTATCCGGTACAAACTTCCCGGATACTGTTGTTGAAGAGACCCGCGATCTTGATGTGCACGTGCAGAGGACCTATTGGAAGAACGAGCCTTACGATTATATCTCCCATGCGTTCTTCATGAAGACGCCGAAGTACTACATTCCATTTCGGTCGCTCTACTCCAAAAATATTGCTAACCTCATGATGGCGGGACGTTGCTTCAGTTGCTCGCATGTCGGACTGGGTGGACCTCGCGTCATGAAGACCACCGGCCAGATGGGCATCGCAACCGGTACGGCCGCCGCCCTCTGTAAGAAATATAAGACCGACCCGCGCGGCATCTATGAAAAACATATCGATGAACTTCGCGCCCTGATCGGCTACTAACTGAAACGTTAAGAGTTAAACGTTGGACGTTAAGCGTTAAAAATTAATTCTACCTTTTTCATGCTGGCAAGTGATTCGATAAGGTGGTAACCTTTTTGGCTAATAGATAGGGATAAACACCATACGGAAATTAGGGGATTTATGATGATGAAGACAAGCCATGTGATGGCCACGGCAAGCTGCCTGATGGGCGCTTGGCTCGGCTGGGCAGAAATGGTTACCCCTGTCAAACCCAACATCCTGGTCATCATGACGGATCAGCAACAGGCAGGCATGATGAGCTGCGCTGGGAATGCGTATGTCAAGACGCCGATGATGGACAGCCTCGCTGCAACAGGCGCGCGATTTGAGCTCGCCTACTGCGCGAGTCCGGTGTGCGTACCGTCGCGCGTGAGTATGTTGACCGGGGTGATGCCCAGCCGCATCGGGATGGAAACCAACGAGGACATGCAGAAGAGCAAGGTGACGCCCAACCTGTTGGCGGACTCGATGGGGCAAGTATTTGCAAGGGCCGGCTATGAGACCGTCTATGGCGGTAAGCAGCATATTCCCATGACCATCCCAAATGCGGGCTTCCAAAATATTGAAAAGAATGAAGGACCGAAGCTGGCGGAAACGTGTGCAAAATTCTTGCGTCAGAAACACGACAAGCCCTTCCTGATGGTAGCCTCGTTCATCAATCCGCATGACATCTGTTACATGGCGCTCTCGGATGCCCAAACACCAGGCACTATCCGAGGACCGAAGCCGCTTCTCGAAGCCCTGACCCTGCCGACGGGACTGTCGCGGGAGGATTTCTTCGCCAAGGCTTGTCCCCCGCTGCCCGCTAATTACGCTATTCCGCCAGGTGAACCCGAAGCGATCCTAGCCGCGGACACGCGCGCCTTCCGTACGTATGCGCGGAAGGAATGGACGGAAGAGCAATGGCGATTGCACCGTTGGGCTTATGCGCGGCTCACCGAGCGGGTGGATACGGAGATCGGCGTGGTGTTGACGGCCTTGCGGGAAACCGGTCTGGAGGCGAACACGCTGGTCGTGTTTTTGAGCGACCATGGCGATATGGATGCATCGCACCGCTTGGAACATAAATCCGTGCTCTATGACGAGGCCGCCCGGGTGCCGCTGATCGTCAGTTGGAAGGGTGTCACCAAGCCTGGCTTGGTTGATCGCGAGCATCTGATTTCAACAGGGCAGGATCTGATCCCCACGTTGTGTGACTTTGCGGGTGTGCCTGTGCCGTCCGCACTGAAAGGTCGTAGCGTCCGTGCGCTGGCCGAAGGACGCACCCCGCCCACCTGGCGAGATGCGCAAGTCACCGAGAACGGAGAGAGCCGTATGGTGCGTTCCGCGCGCTACAAGTATATCGTCTATGCATCGGGTGCGCGACGAGAGATGTTGGTGGACATGACAACCGATTCGGGTGAGATGAAAGATCTGGCGCAGGATCCAACATCCGCTTCCGTGCTCGATGAACACCGTCGGCTGCTGAAGGATTGGTATCAACAAAACAACGAAACCCTTGATCCCCGATATGTTGTCACAAGGAAGGGATCAAGCAACTAAAAGAAGGAAGTGCAAATGAAACAACGGACTATTTTGAATGCCGCAGCCTTGCTGCTTGTCGCTCAGAGTGTGGGCTTCGCGTCGTCGGCCTCGGCCGCCTCGATGAAACCACTGAAGGTTTTTATTCTCGCTGGACAGTCCAATATGCAGGGGCAGGGCATTGTGACGATGAAGGATGACAATGGCCAAGAGAAACCCGGCACACTCACGTCCATGCTAAAAGACCCTGCTAAGGCGCCGCTGCTGAAGGGCTGGGTCAATGCGAAAGGCGAGTGGAACGAGAAGCGTGAGGATGTGTGGGTGTGGGATGTCAACGAGTTTGGCAATCGCCACGGTATCCTTGCGTTCGGCTACGGCTGGAACCTTGGTGATCGACAATGGTTTGGACCGGAGATGCAGTTCGGCCATGTGATGGGCAAGCAATTCGATAACCAGGTGCTTATCATCAAGACAGCCTGGGGCGGCCGCGATCTCTATAAGGATTTTCGTCCGCCAAGTTCTGGCGGAACCGTAGGGCCATTTTATAAGGAGATGATCAGCACTGTTAAAATGGTGCTTGGTGATTTGAAGACGCAATTCCCTGACTATGCCGGCGGCGGTTATAAAATCGAAGGCTTTGTCTGGTGGCATGGATGGAATGATTTTTGCAGCCCAGACAAGGGAACGCCGGAGTATGAGAAGAATCTCATCAACCTCATCAACGATGTGCGCAAAGATCTTAACGTTCCGAAACTGCCCGTCGTCATCGGGGAATTCACAGGACCCTGGGGGCATGATTGCAAGGAGGCTCCAGCCGTGACCATCCGTAAAGCGCAAAAAGCGGTGGCAGAAAGGCCAGAGTTTGCTAAGACGGTCACGTTCGTGGAGACGCATGACTTTGTGCGTCCTGAGAAGGAGTCGCCAACAGGAGAAGGCTACCATGAGTTCAAAAATGGCGAGACCTATTTCCTCCTCGGCGATGCGTTCGGGAAAGCAATGCTCAAACTGATAACGAAGTAGTCGCTGAAATGGTTAGAAACGTTGTGGGAATAAGGACACATAGACATGAAACACATGATAACGCATACTGTCATTCAATGCGCAATGCTTGGTACGCTGGTTGCCGCCGAACCAGCGAAACCCGCACCTGACGCCAAGGCGAAAGAGCCTGCAAAAGTCTGGACAGAACCGCCTGTCGTCGAACCCAAGTATGACGGGGTTCCCGTCAAAGCTCCGGACGGCGCCACCCTTCTTTTCAACGGAAAAGAGACGGGGTCATGGATGCAAGTTACGGGAAAAGCAGATGCAGGAAAAACAAATGCTGTCCGCTGGAAACTCGAAAACGATTATCTGGAGGTCGTCCCGAAGACTGGCATGATTCAAACCATAAAGCCCGTGATCACCAGCGGTCATTTGCACATCGAGTGGGCGACGCCGTCCGAGGTCAAGGGGAGCGGTCAGGGACGCGGGAACAGCGGTGTCTTTATTGAGGGTCTCCCTGAAATACAGGTGCTCGACTCCTTTGATAACAAAACCTACTTCGATGGCCAGGCCGCAGCCTTCTACAAGCATCGCCCGCCTTCGGTGAACGCCTGCCGCGGTCCTGGGCTCTGGCAGTGTTATGACATCCACATCGCGCGCGCCCAAGTCGAAGGCGGAAAAGTCGTCAAGCCCGCCATTGTCACGGTCTACCACAACAACGTGTTGGTGCAGGACAAATTTGAGTTCTCCAACCCTACGCAGGCTGGCACGCTCAAGTTCCAAGATCATAACAACCCTGTCCGCTACCGCAATATCTGGTTTGCACCCAAAACCACAAAAGAATGATCTTGGGCACATATTCTGGAGGGTCGGGGTACACCCCGATCGACGGCATGGGTGTACCCCGACCCTCCAAAAAACGCCAAAATAAACAATCCTGACAATCCAGTAAATCCTGTCAAAAAAAACGTCTACACTTTATCTTAAAATGCTCTAAAAGCTAAAAAGCGCGGAAATAGCGCACGCCCAAGTTTGGTCTACTTGCTTGGCTTGAGATAACGAGGGGCTTTCGTGTGACAACCAGGTAATCTTTTGTATCCCTTGTTGTCGAAGCATGCACCAACCGTCAGATGCTTGCCATCCAATATCAATACTTTTCCTCCAAGCGTAACAATGACAGCCGTCCGATCGCCGAATGGAGCAGCGAACTCTCTGCCTAACGCAACAGGCGTTTTATCATCGGCGAGTATATTGCCTCTCATGACAGCTTCAAGCACAGCAACATCCACGTTACGCGTAACAAGCATCGGAATGTTATCTCCCCCGCTCCAAATCATATCTGCGAGTATACACCACATCGTGTTCTCCCCGGATAGCTTTCCGCCGCCACGTTTGATCGGTACACCTGCACCGGCTAGATGGGAGTAATCGATTCCATCAACGAACGGCTTCCAATCCGCTTGCCCGATTCGGGTGCCATCCAACAGAAACTCAAAATACGACTCAGCATTAGTAAAAGCCTTGTCAGAAATATGGTCGCGATCCGGAAAACGTTTCTGGTAAGGGTACTCTGTCCTGGGCCAAACATCTTGCACCCCAAGAGGCTCAAGTTTATTGTTGAGCGTATTGATCGCCGCTACAAGCTCAACCCCTTTGCGTGCAACTTCTTTGAGCTCAGCTTCTTTTCGTGCCAGATCCCTGGAAATATACACAGCTATTACACACGCGCCCATGAGGATCACCGCGCTGATGATGAAAATCTTGGTTTTTAGTTTCATAACAACCGACCTTTAGGCTTAATAATATAGAAACCCGAAAGCATAGTCAACCGCTGTTTAATCGATCGTGACCTGCATTATTAAACATTTTTCAAAATGAAAGATGATCTTGCATTTCTCAAAATGAAATGAGATACTGGAGGCGATTCAAAAGGAGGAAGGTATGGGTTCTGCAATTAGAGAATCATTTGCGAGTCGGGTCGGTGTGAGGATTCGAATGGCCCGGGAGGCCATGAAGCTTACACAAGAGCAGTTAGGGGCAAAGATCGGCATCAGGGATCGGCAAACCATAACCGCTATTGAAAAGGGAGCGCGTAAGGTCTCTGCTGAGGAGCTGACGCATTTCATGGCTGTCTTGAACCGGGATCTTGATTTCTTCACTGACCCGTTCAGGTTGGAGGGGGAGGGCCGTTTCTCCTTCAGGGCCAAAGGCGCTGCCGATGGCGAATTAGAAGCCTTTGAGTCAACCGCAGGACAGTGGATTGCTTTCTGGCGTGAACAAGCTCGGATTCAACAGCTTGAAACCAGTCCCCTGCGCTTCCAGTTGACGTTGACAAAAAAATCTACGTTTGAAGACGCTCAAAACGCTGGAGAGGCATTGGCCAAAGCATGGAATCTGGGCGAAGTTCCTGCGATGCGGTTGATTTCGACGATTGAGGAAAAATTGGGCGTTCTCGTCCTCTTCGTGGACATGCCCGTAGGTATCTCCGGCGCCGCTTGCCAAATCGCGGGGTCTGATACGATTCTCATTAACCGAAAAGATTCGGAGGGCCGCCGTAACTTCGATTTGGCGCATGAGCTCTTCCATGTTTTAACATGGGATGCGCTTCCGCCTGAGCGTGTTGATCGTGAGTCACCCCCAGGATCCAAGGCCAAAAGGGTGGAGCAACTTGCTGACAATTTCGCGAGTGCCCTTCTGATGCCCAGTCATACTTTGAAGCCCTTATGGGATGCACGCCACGAGACAGGCCTCGATATCAAAGCATGGTCCATTGCCGTGGCCGCAAAACTACATGTTTCCACCTGGGCGCTGGGGTGCAGGTTGAAAAGCCTTGGATTTATTACGGACGATGACATCTTAAAAAGAGACGAAGAAAATCATGGCGGCGAAATTCCTGCGCTTTTTTCGCGTCACTTCATGGAGCGTGCAAGTCAGGCACTGGATCAGGCGGATGTGTCTGTCATGCGGCTCATCAAACTGTTGGGAACCACAGGACGCGGAGGCTTAAAAGAGCTGTTTACGTCTCATGGACTCCCTGTGCCACTAGGAGTCTAAACAAATGTCTAAGCTCCAAAGACACTATTGTCGAGCTTGGCTTCAGGAGATTTGCAACAAATTTGCTTTGGATAATATTTAAATCAATTAACTGTGAAGCTGTAATTTTAATGATCAGTCCGATCTGACAGATCCGACCGATCTAAAATAATACCCAACACCATGACTTAGAACAAAGGAATAACCCATGACAAAAATCCGTGCCAGCGGTGGTTACCGCGAACTTCGCAGTTTTCAAATTTCAACGGTCATCTACGACGCCACCTACTGGTTCTGCGAACGCTTTCTGGATCCGCGCTCGCGCACCTGCGATCAGATGCTGCAAGCCGCCCGCAGCGGACGCCAGAATATCGCAGAAGGCAGCCGCGCCTCTGCCACCTCGTCGCAAACTGAACTGAGACTCGTCAATGTGGCGCGCTCAAGCCTTGAGGAACTGCTACTCGACTATGAAGATTTCTTGCGTCACCGGCGCTTGCCGCAATGGTCGCCCGAGGCGCCGGAGGCGGAAGCGGTGCGCCGCGCATACACGAGAGATCCGTCAGATCGGTCGGATCAGTCGGATCGGTCCGATCTTATTCACCAAGCCGCCACCCGCGTGGCGGATGAGCAGCGCTGGGCGCTCTATGCGCCGTGGCTTGAACACGCGGACCCGACGATTCGCGCGAACACCCTCATCTGCCTCATCCATCAGGCCAACTACCTACTCGACCACCAGATCGAGGCGCTGGAACGCGGCTTTATCGAAGAGGGCGGCTACAGCGAACAGCTTGCTGCTGAGCGTCTCGCCTTTCGCGCGAAGAAAGCGCGGCCAGATCAGTCAGATCCGTCAGATCGGACCGATCATATCCCCCCGTGCCCCGCCTGCGGCAAGCCCACCGTGCTGCGGACAGCCAAAGCCGGTAAATCCCCTGGCCAGCAGTTCTGGGGCTGCTCCGATTACCCGAACTGCAAAGGCATTGCGAAGCTGTAATTTTTTTAGATCGGTCCGATCCGACTGATCTGACTGATCCGACTGATCCGACCGATCAAAAAAACAATACTTGCGATACTCGGCAATAGAGCGTCTCCCGAGCCGTTGATTGGACTACTGAGATTGAAAGGAACCGAGAAGATGAAACGACTGTTTGCACTGGCCGCCCTGCTGTTACCGCTCACCGTGTTGCACGGCGCAGAGGCGGCGACAAAGCAACCCAACATCATCGTCATCTTGGTCGATGACATGGGGTTTTCGGACCTCAGTTGCTATGGCAGCGAAATCCCGACGCCCAATCTCGACGGACTCGCAAAGAACGGTTTGCGCTTCACTCAATTTTATAACACGGGCCGTTGCTGTCCCACGCGTGCCTCGTTGCTGACCGGACTTTATCCGCATCAGGCGGGTGTCGGACACATGACCGAGAACAACAACTTGCCCGGTTATCAAGGTCATCTCAACGACACCTGTGTAACCATGGCCGAGGTGCTGAAGCCTGCAGGCTATTTCACAGCCATGAGTGGCAAATGGCATGTGGGGCAGGAGCAAGGGGTGGTCCCGTGGGGGCGTGGTTTTGATCGCAGCCTCAATGCGCCTGCTGGCGGGTTTTATTATGGCACAGGGGACCGGGCGAAGTTGTTCCTGAACGGCAAAGCGCTGGCCAACGATGATCCATGTCTGCCCCAGAACTGGTATTCCACCGACCTCTGGACGCAGTACGGAATTAAATTTATAGATGAAGCACTCGCGGAGAAGAAACCCTTCTTCCTCTATCTCGCACACAATGCGCCGCACTTTCCGCTTCAGGCGCCTGCCGAGGACATCGCCAAGTTCCGTAATGGCATCTACACCAATGGCTGGGATACGCTGCGTGCCGCGCGTTACGAACGGCAGAAGGCGATGGGCCTGATCGATCCCGCGTGGAAACTCACGCCGCGTGCCAAGGACATCAAGCCCTGGGATTCGCTCTCGGCGTCAGAGAAGGATCGTTTCGACAACATCATGGCCATTTATGCCGCGTGCGTCTGGCACATGGACAAGTCGATCGGTGATCTCGTCGCCGCACTCAAGCAGCGCGGCGTGCTGGACAATACGCTGATCCTCTTCATGAGCGACAATGGCGGAAACGCAGAGGGCGGACCTAATGGTACCTTCAAGGGTGACAATCCGGGCGATCCGAAGAGCACTGTCTTCTGCGGGGAGTCGTGGGCGAATCTGGAGAACACGCCCAACCGCCTCTACAAACATTTCAATCACGAGGGTGGTGTGAGTACTCCGTTGATCGCGCATTACCCTGCCGGCATTTCAGCGAAGGGGGAATTCCGCACGCAGCCCGGACATCTGGTGGACATCATGGCGACAGTAGCAGACTTCGGAGGCGCGACCTACCCAAAAGAGTTCAAGGGAAAAACCATTCAACCCATGGAAGGCCGCAGCCTGCGTCCAGCCTTTGCCAACCAGCCGATTGAGCGCGAAGCGATCTATTGGGAACATGAGGGCAATGCAGCCGTACGCGTCGGCGACTGGAAGCTCGTCCGCCGCGGACGCAACGGCGCGTGGGAACTTTACGACCTCAAGGCTGACCGCACGGAGATGAACAATCTGGCATCGTCCCAGCCTGAACGTGTCCAGCAATTGACCGACCTCTGGAACACATGGGCCACACGCGCCAACGTAGTTCCGGGTCCGCAAGACAACCCCAAGAACGAAGCAGCCCCAAAGAAGGGCAACCAGAAAAAGGCGAAGCAATAGATGAAACAACTGTTTACGCTGATGACCCTGCTGTTGACGACGATGCCTTTTTTTTTGCAGGCCGCTGAAAAGGCGTCCCAGAAACCCAACATCATCTTCATCCTCGCCGATGACCTCGGCACTGGGAATGTGAGTTGTTACGGAGCCGATCATTTTAAAACGCCCAACATTGATTCATTGGCAAAAAGCGGCATTCGCTTTGAGCATTGCTACACGAGTCCGCTCTGCGGGCCGTCGCGCGCGCTGTTGCTGACCGGGCGGTATGCGTTTCGTACAGGCATGACGGGCAATGACTGTGGGTCATTCATGAAACCGGCAAAAGAAACCATGATGCCCATTGTGCTCAAGCAGGCTGGCTATGTAACAGGGATGTGTGGCAAATGGAGTCAGATGCCACTCCAGCCATCGGATTGGGGATTCCAAGAGTACCTGCGCTTCCAGGGTAGCGGCAAATATTGGAACAGTCAGAAGGGAACCAGCACTTACACCGTCAACGGGAACGAGGTGCCGCTGCGTGACAACGAGTATCTGCCGGACAAGATGCACGAGTTTGTCGTCGCTTTTATCAATCGCCATAAAGACGAGCCGTTCTACCTCCATTACGCGATGTCCCATGTTCATGGCGAAATCCTGCGCACACCGGACAGCGCGCCCAACTGCAAAGACTTCTACGCCGATAACGTTGCCTACATGGACAAGTTGGTCGGCAAGCTGGTCGCTGAGTTGGAACGCCTGAAGTTGCGTGAAAACACATTGATTGTTTTTGCCGGCGACAATGGTACAGCCAAGACCGCTGCGGCCCGATCCACCATCAATGGCAAGGCGCTGAGCGGTTGCAAAGGTACCATGCTGGAGTGCGGCGCGCTCGTTCCGTGCATTGCCAGTTGGCCGGCCCAGGCCCCGGCTGGCAAGGTTGCACCCAACCTCATTGACTTCAGCGATTTCTTCCCCACGTTTGCGGAGGTCGCGGGTACAAAAGCGCCAGAGGGCTTGACGATTGATGGTAAGAGTTTCGCGCCGCAATTGCGCGGACAGTTGATTAGCTGGCCGCGGGAGTGGATTTTCGTGGAGTTGGGCAAACACTGGTATGATCGCGAAGTGAGCTGGAAACTCAATCAATCGAACGAGCTCTTCGACATGAGAGATGCTCCTTTTCAAGAGCCGTTAGTCCCTGCCGATAAGGAAAGCCCAGAGGCTACTGCTGCACGCAAGCGCCTGCAGGCAGTGCTCGACCAGCTCAATCCGGCTGGCGGCATCGTGGACAAGGGCGACGGTTCTGGGAAGTATGTCAGAAATAAAGCCGTCAAAAAAGAGCAGAAAAAGGGCGCGATCAGGAACACTCAGAATGCCAACAACAAAAATCAATAAATGAACCGCATCAACACGGAAAGTGTTGGACAATCTGAAGCAGGTTAGAATATACTTCTTCGCTGGATTTACATTTGTTATGAGATAATCGTGAAGGGGAAATTATGCAGAGGAACGTATTGCAAATAGGGCTGATGACCGCGTTGGTATGGATGGTGCAGGGGACATACGCTAGACAGGGGGATCTTGACAGCGTTGCGAATCTGAAAGAGTCTGTCATCAAGGACTATGGATTAAAAAACTATATCCATGTTTCGAAGGACCTGCCGCATTCTGAAACGAATGACTGGAAGCTTGTTTGCACGATGCCGTACAATTGTCATTTCCAGCCTTGGATTCACGTGGAGAGTCCGAAAGGCAAAACGATCAAGTTCAACTCCAGCAATATGCTTGTCCAGTATCTGACAAAGACCGAGTCCTATACCACGGAAGAGGGCGATCAAATCGCTGAGGCGAAAAACTGGATCAGCGGCGAAGGCGCGATCTATACCATTCCAGCAGGCGTAACCGTGAAGGCGGTGCAGTATCGCGAAACAGGCTTTGATACCACCTTTGCCGGCTCGTTTGAGTGCAACGACAGCGACTACAATATTCTCTGGAAGAAGGCTGCCCGGACAGCCTACGTCTGTATGCGTGAGTGGTTCTTTGATTGCCCTGACCGCGAACGCGTGGGCTTCTGGGGCGACGGGACTCCGGAGTTGAATCAATGTTTCTATGTGTTTGACACAAAAGCCCACAAATTGGCGAGAAATCTTGTCTTGAGAAAACTGGAACCTAAATTCTATCCGGGTCAGCACTTGGAATTTCTGGGCGAATATGGCCTCTGGTTTTATTATCTGCAGACCGGCGATCTGGAATCGATCCGCGCAGTCTATGAAAACACAAAGACATTTCTCCTGGAGACCTATACGTTTGGCAATGCGCGCACATGGTTTGACTGGGGCAAAGAGAACAAGGACACGGCTGTCATTGAGACCTGTTTCGTCTACATCGACTTGCAGACCTTAAAAAAGATGGCGGGCGTGACCGGACATGAAGCGGATATTCCGATCATCGACGCGAAACTCGCTAGCATTAAGAGCACCTTCGACAGCACGTATTGGAAGGGCAACTATTACATGTCTTCTCAGGTCACGGAGCCGGATGACCGCGCGAATGCCATGGCCGTGAATGCCGGGCTCGCGGACCCCTCGAAATGGGCTGCAATTTACGATAATGTGTTGACGAAGAAGACTTACTCCAGTTGCTTTTTCGACCGCTGGGTGTTTGAAGCGCTTTGTACCATGGGCAAGCAGGAATACGCCCTGCTGAGAATGGCCAACCGTTACAAGACCATGATCCCGTGCAGCATTACGACGCTGTGGGAACACTATGATCGCTGGTGGGCCTCACGCATCGATGCCTTTGATGTCGGCTCATCACTCAATCATGGCTGGAATCCGCCGGCGATCATCCTTTCTCAAATCATCGCCGGCGTCTCCCCCGAAGCGCCAGGCTGGAGCACCTATCATGTTTTGCCCAAAGAAGCTTTCCTGACCTCCATCAAGGTGGTCGTGCCGTCCATCAAGGGGAATATTGCGGTGGAGATCAAGAAGAGCGCCTCTGAATATTCCGTGAAGCTGATCTCGCCTTCGAATACTACGGCGATCGTGGGCATCCCTAAAAAATCATTCTCGACACTGAAGTCCATCCAGGTGAACGACACCCTCATCTGGAAAGGGTCCAGCGTTGGACAGGTGAAGGGCTTGACCTGGAATGGAGAGGATGCGGATTATATTAAGTTCAACGTGGAGCCTGGCACATGGACCTTTGTCGGCGCGGGCGAATTGTCCCTCGCCTCTCCCAAGCCTTTACCACCCACCCCTCCGAACGACACGGCGCTTGAAAAGAAATCATGGACGGCTTCGGCCTCTGTGCCAGATGGTGTTTTTATGTTTAACAACACACCCTTCGATGTCTCTGCGGCGAATGCCATCGATTGTGATCACTGGAACGGCTGGCGCGATATGACCACGACCAACCAGTATGCGGGTCAATGGTTTCAGGTCGACATGAAGCAGCCGCAGACCTTTTATAAAATCGTGCTCGATAATACCTGGGCTTTGTGGGATTCGCCAAACAAGTACGCTGTGACGGTTTCCAATGACGGCGCGACCTGGGGCGAACCCATCGCAACAGGCTCCGGACAATTGGGGATGACCACCATCACCTTCCCGGTCCAGACCGCGCGTTATATCCGAATCACGCAGACCGGGACCAACGCCATCTATCGCTGGTCTATTTATGAGCTGGATGTCTATCGCTGAAGTTAAAGATAAGGGAGAGCGTATGCAAAGAGTAGCCGTTTTTTTGTGGGGGATGATTGCCTTAACCGGATATGCCGCAGATGCCCGGCAAGGCGATCTCGACAGCGTCGCAAATCTAAAGGGCAGCGTCATCAAGGATTATGGATTGAAGGAATATGTCCATGTTTCCAAGGATCTGCCGCATACCGAGACGAATGAGTGGAAGCTTGTCTGCACGATGCCGTACAATTGTCACTTTCAACCCTGGATACAGCTTGAAAGCCCAAAGGGGAAAACGATCAAATTTAATTCCAGCAATCCCCTTGTGCTTTACTTGACCCCCACGGAGACGATCACGACGGAAGAAGGCCCGCAAACCTTGGAAGCCAAGAACTGGATCAGCGGCGAAGGCGCGATCTACACCATCCCCGCCGGCGTAACCGTGAAGGCTGTGCAGTATCGCGAAACAGGCTTCGACACCACTTTTGCCGGTTCGTTTGAGTGCAATGACAACGACTACAATATCCTCTGGAAGAAGGCGGCCCGCACAGCGTATGTCTGCATGCGTGAATGGTTCTTTGACTGCCCAGACCGCGAACGCGTGGGCTTCTGGGGTGACGGAACACCGGAGTTGAATCAGTGTTTTTATGTGTTTGACACAAAAGCCCATCAATTAGCCAAAAATCTTGTGCTGAGGAAGCTGGAACCTAAATTCTATCCTGGCCAGCATCTGGAATTTCTCGGCGAATATGGCATCTGGTATTATTATCTGCAGACCGGCGATCTGGAATCCATCCGTGCCGTGTATGACCAGACCAAGACGTTCCTCCTGGAGACCTATACCTTCGGCAATCCGAAAACATGGTTCGACTGGGGCGTGGAAATCAAGGATACTGAAGTCATCGAGACCTCTTTTTACTACATCGACTTGCAGGCTCTGAAAAAAATGGCTCTGGTGACTGGACATGAAGCGGATGTACCCGTTATCGACGCAAAGCTCGCCAGCATCAAGAGCACCTTTGACAGCAAGTACTGGAAAGAGAACGGCTACCGATCTTCGCAGGTGAGGAGTCCGGACGACCGCGCGAATGCCATGGCCGTCAATGCTGGGCTTGCGGACAAAGCCAAGTGGAACGTGATCTATGAAAATGTATTATCCAAGAAGTTCTATTCGGGCAATTTCTTTGATCGCTGGGTTTTCGAAGCGCTCTGCACCATGGGCAGGCAGGAGTATTCCCTGATCAGAATGTACCATCGCTACAGGACCATGATCCCCTGTAGCTTCACGACGCTTTGGGAGGGGTATGACCGGTGGTGGGCTTCCTATACGGATGCCTTTGAAGACGGGTCATCGCTGAATCATGGCTGGAATCCGCCGGCGATTATTCTTTCTCAAATCATCGCAGGTGTTTCACCCGAGGGGCCGGGGTGGAGTACGTATCATGTTCTGCCCAAAGAAGCTTTCCTGACCGCCATCAAAGTGGTTGTTCCCACCATCAAGGGCCCTGTGACGGTTGACATGAAAAAGACCCTGTCGGAATATTCGATCACCCTGATTTCGCCGTCGAACACCACAGCCATTGTCGGCATACCGAAAGGTTCTTTCACCACCTTGAATTCAATCAAGGTGAATGATGTTTCCGTTTGGAACGGACGTTATACGGGCGAGGTCGCCGGCGTGACCTGGAACGGGGAAGATGAGGGGTATGTGAAGTTCAATGTAGCACC
>Ga0268284_1000363_pt1 | contig 32798 bp, 27 predicted proteins | sample saktaG_14_FD_190137 | JGI IMG/M metagenome (GOLD analysis project Ga0268284, IMG submission 190137) | Saline water microbial communities from Sakinaw Lake, British Columbia, Canada - sak_2013_06_06_40m | ecosystem: Environmental > Aquatic > Non-marine Saline and Alkaline > Saline ...
TTGATCTTTGTCATCCCAAGCCTTTTTAGGTACATTTAGTCCGGTCGAAAACCTTAACCGTTCGTGGTTAAAAGTGAAGGTTACCAGGATCAAAGATCCATTCTTACGTTCCTTGTCCAAATAGAATTTAACTGTTGCCATTATTGTTTTTTAAGTTGGTGGTATCTTAGAAAAAAGTTGCCAGTAAAAGTTATTAACAGGGGGTAATTTGGTGTAAACGACTGTAAATGAAAAACCGCCTGTAGCGGCGGTCTTACTTGATTTCCTGTGATTTTAAGGGTTTTTTCTGTGATCCCGGAGGGACTCGAACCCCCAACCGACAGAACCGGAATCTGCTATTCTATCCAATTGAACTACGGGACCTTGTAGAAGTACGAAGTTAGAAGTACGAAGTTAGAACTGGAAGTTAGAAGTTAGAAATGGGAAGTATGCTTAGTTCCCGTATTTCATATTTCGTCTTTCATATTTCGTTTTGCTGCTGCAAAATTACGAAATCTTTAGTTCACTACCAGTCTTTCCTTCACGATACCGGTATCCGTCTTTAGTTGAACAATATAGATCCCACTGCTGTAACCGTTCAGGTCAATGGTAAATTCGTTACGACCAAAAGCCAGGCCAAGAGCAGACTGGTGAATCCTCCTGCCATCCATTCCGGTAATGGTAAGTTGTCCGCTTGTGGCCTTAGGACTTGACACAATTACGGTCGCTCTCTCCTTTGCAGGGTTGGGCTGGATGGTCATCCTGAGTGCTTCCCCTGCCTTCTCCCCGATAGCTGTACAGGCATCAATAGTCAGGTACAAAGAGTCTATAATCATACCAGAACATGGAGTTTCGGCCCACGCAATAAGTACAAGGATTACCCCTCCATCAGCTCTGTCATCATCGCCCGGGTAATAGGTGGTTTCCAGCGCATAAATATCGCTAAATGTACCATCACCAAAGGATCCCCACGCAAAGTTCCTGTAGTAGGAAGCCATACCGTGGAGGTCCACAGAAAGTTGCCACGAACAGATGAGGGTATCATTGCCGGCATCAGCCTCTGGTGGAAAGACCACCTTCACGATCGTAGTATCATTCCGGGTTGCTGACCCGTCGCTGGTAGCACATATATACCGAGTAGTATCAGCCGGAACCACTCCCGGATTCTGAAGGGTTGAAGTGAAACCTGCTGGAATGGAAGTCCAAGAATAGGTATAGGAGCCGGATCCACCATAGCCGATGGCACTTAGCTGTACTGTAGTACCCAGACAAAGCTTGGCGGGTGCAGCGCTGGCAAAAGAGGAAAATGCATTTTCGAAGGTAAAGGATCCGATGCGTGTACTCCAGCTGCCAGAGGAAGTGGATGCATAATATTCTTGCGAATACCAGAAAGTGGTCGGGTTGGCTGGGTCCACACTCATGGCACTGTAATCACCCCACCTGCTGCGGCCACTCCAGATGCCGGTCTGGCATCCACCACCATCGATGAGTATCTTCTCGGCAATTGTCATCTGCCCAAGAGGGTCATTCTTCAATCTGCCTGTATACCTGATTCCCGGATACATCGAGGAGCTGGATATGGAGTAGCCAAGTGCAATAGATCCAGATGTATCCATTGCAATACTCCCCATCCAGCGGCTGTGCCCGTCGGCCGGGGCATAAGTCCCTTCCTGGAAGATAGACCAATTGCCTGTGGTTTTCCGGAATTCGTACCAGCGGACACCGGCCCTCCACGAACCAACATTTACAGTATGGTTGGCTACCATGGCATCATATCCGTCAAACCGGCGATATTGAACTCTATACATCAGTCGGTCGGAGAGCGTCTCCAGCCTAACGTTGGTTCCCAGCTGCGGAATCTCATTGAGCTCGGAGTTAAAAGAGGTGACCGGAAGCTGAAGCAGATTACCGAAAGTAGAGTTAGATGGATTTGCAAAATCGGCATGAAACTCATAGATGCCAAAATACTGAGAATCGTTTCGTTTGATGAATCCAAAATAGTTAGGTGTTCCAGCAGGAGGTAATGCTCCGTCACAGTCGGCCGGATACATGGTGTTGAACCCGCCACCAGCCTGTACCGTAAAGGATATGCGGACAGCATCAGGATCCCCGGCCAGCATAGCTGTACGGTCATAGCCATAAGCGCCATTGTTGACAGAACCCTGGTTACCAAAGTTATTGGACGACATGTAATAGCCATCCTGCCAGACGCCGAATTTAGGGTAATCGGGCATCAGCGAAAATTCATACTGCCAGCGGTACCACGATCCTGTGGGATCAGAGGTTTGAGAGACAGCGATCATCTGATAAAAGGGACCGCTGGGATAGTTTGGAAGTGAGAATTGGGTAAAAAGCCACCGGTCGGCGGCCTCATCATATAGTACCACGGCATCACCACTGTTGGAATTATTGGGCATCCCCAACCATACATAACTGGTTGCATAGGGTCCGAATATTATTCCACCTGTTTTGTTAAATATCGCATAGGAGGTATTAACCACCTGGAAGAAGTAGTCAAGACTAGCTTCCCCATATGTATCGGGAGGTACAGACCCGCTGGCGCCGATGCCGTTGAAGTTGGAGATGGTGGTATCGGTCAGTACGCTGCCGAAAAAGTCCTGCATGGCAGCGTCATTAGTAAAAGGCATTCCAGAGATATCCTGTTCGTCATCACTAAAGTGGTTTGGGACTACATAAACCTTCCAGGAATTGTCAACCTTTTCGGGTGCCTCATGGTACATATCCCGCAATGGGGGAGATATGTCAAAATAGACAGCTTTGTCGACAGTTGGAATCAATGGTTCGGTTTGTGCATTTAACCCGGAGATACCCAATAGGATACCCAGGGACAAGAGGGATAGGTGTTTCATACAAGGTAGGTTGGTTTTGGTGCCCCAAAGATCGGAAAAATCTTTGGAGATGTGCATCTCTTTATTAATTTTGATTTTCCAAAAGCAACATTAAATCAAAAACATATGCCAGAAAAAGTACTCGACAAGGTATCTCCCGGGGTAGTAACCGGCGACGGTGTTCAAGAGATCTTTCGGATCGCGAAGGCCAATCATTTTGCCCTTCCTGCCGTGAACGTAGTAGGAACCGATAGTGTAAATGCTGTTCTGGAAGCAGCCAAAGCTGTCAACTCCCCTGTCATCATTCAATTCTCCAACGGGGGCGGGATTTTTTATGCCGGTAAATCATTGGAAAACAAACACGAGCGTGTAGCCATCAGGGGTTCAATCTCAGGAGCACAACATATCCATGAAGTAGCTGAACTCTATGAAGTGCCAGTGATCATTCACACCGACCATGCCGCCAAAAAACTTCTCCCCTGGATCGACGGGTTGTTGGATGCCGGAGAAGCATTTTATGCAAGGCATGGCAAACCTCTTTTCAGTTCCCATATGCTTGACCTTTCGGAAGAACCACTTGAAGAGAATATTACAATCTGCAAACGTTATCTGGAACGGATGAGTAAAATTGGTATGACGTTAGAGATCGAACTCGGAGTGACCGGAGGAGAAGAGGATGGTGTAGACAACACTGGTATCGACAGCTCCAAGTTATACACCCAGCCTGAGCATGTAGCCTACGCCTATGAACAGCTGTTGCAGGTAAGCGACCGTTTTACAATTGCTGCTTCTTTCGGAAATGTTCATGGTGTTTACAAACCCGGAAATGTGAAATTGGAGCCTGTCATCCTGCACAACTCCCAGAATTATATCCAGAAAAAATTCGGGACCGGACCCAATCCTGTAAACTTCGTCTTTCACGGAGGGTCGGGATCAGAGCCGGCACAAATCGCCGAAGCGATCTCTTACGGGGTGATCAAAATGAATATCGACACCGATACACAATGGGCATTCTGGGCGGGTATCCTGGCCTATTACAAGAAATATGAAGGCTACCTCCAGGGACAAATCGGTAATCCCGAAGGGGAAGACAAACCCAACAAGAAGTATTACGACCCGCGAGCATGGTTACGTGAAGGTGAGGAATCTTTGGTTGAGAGGCTAAAGATCGCTTTCGCAGATCTGAACTGCATTGATAGGAATTAACCCCTAACTGCGAAGCAGTGTAAGTCCCCTTTAGGGGATTTAGGGGTGGATTAACCCGTTGCGATCGTCATCAACTCCCTTGAATGAATGCTCAGCACCGGGATCGGTGAATGATTCACCACCTGCTGCGCATAAGGGCCCATCCATAAATTGGAGGTCGTTGTCTCCTGCTCAGTCATGATGGAGATAAGGTTGGCATCCACCTCTTTAGCATAGTTGATCATGGCATCAGCCAGATTGGTGGCCTCCAGGGTATCATCCCGGAACTTAATCCCTTCCTGTTCAAAATAGCGAGCTACCTGTGAAGCATAAAAGTCGACATTTTGCCGTATAGCCTTAATCTTGGAGCTGTATAGCCGTAAGATATGTACCTCTGCGTTGTGGAGTTTAGCCAGATGACCTGTGAAGGTAGCTTTCTGGCGTGTATCCAGTGTACTGTCCACTGGGAAGACAATACGATGCAACGGACGCTGAATTTTGATTCCGGCCCGGATTGTAATGACAGGACATTCACAGGCTGATACAATCCTGTTGGCATTGCTTCCAATCCAGAACTCATCAAAACCAGAAGCTCCATGTGTGCCTGCAACCACAAGCATCGCCCTGCTGGTTTTGGCCTCCGCAGCTATCTCTTTGTAAACCTTTCCCTTCCTGAGTTTATAAGAGATCTTGCCTTCAGGATATTGTGGTTTGTATTTGGTAATCATCTCCTCAAACCTCTGTTTGATACTCTCCCCGGGATCTTCCTTGGGGTTCTCATACTTTTCCTGCTGACTGGCAGGTTTTCCTATCCATACCAGGATAAGCTCACATTTGCATGTTTTGGCAATGGAGAGAGCGTGCTTGAATGCATTGATTGAACAGTCCGAAAAATCAATTGCAGAAATAATTTTGCCCATAACATAATTTTTTAATCAATAGTTGGAAAATTGATCAGGTCGGCCACCACATAAGCGCTGGGATAGTTGACCTGAACCTCTTGAAGAGACCTGAAAGCATCAAGCCGGGTTCGAAAATCACCCACTCTCACCTTATAATTGGGTGACATAAAAGTTAGATAGATTCCTGTTGTGGGATAGAGCCTGCGAAACTCCTCACAAACTACCGTTGCTTTTGTTCTAGAGTTAGCACCCGAATCGAAAAAGATCTGAATCCTGTAACCTGGAATGCCGTCCCTCGTTTCATTTACCCGGATATGCTTTTGAACAAGAGATTCAATAGCCGGACCTTGAATGATCCTCACTTTTCCCTCTACGGAATTCTGAGCATATACAGCTGTAGAAAACAACAGAAACAAGGTGATGATCAATGTATTTCGCATAGTAATTATTGCAAACAAAAGTTGTCCTTTGGATGAATACTTAGCACGGGCATTGGCGATTGGAGGATGATCTGCTGGGCATGTAACCCAAGCAATGCATTCGAAGGAGTCTCCTGTTCCGTCATGATGGAAATCAGGTCAACCCCAACATTGATGGCATATTGAAGTGTTGCCTTTGTGATATCGTTACTCACTATGCTATCCTCGACAAAGGGGACCTCATTGGCAAAGAGGTAGGAGGAAGCCTGCTGAACATAATTTTCAGCTAACCGTTGGATTGAGTTCAAGTGGCTAGAATGAGTAGCCAAAACATGTACTTCCGATTTGAACATTTTGGCAAGACTAACAATATAAGGAAACTTTTGAATCGTTTCAACACTGCTGTCGATCGGTGCCAATATCTTGTTGATCCCTTTTTGATTCATGTAATCATGTCTAACCACAATTACCGGTGACGTCGCATAGGTAACTATTTTGTAAGCGTTACTACCTATCCAGTATTCCTCAAATCCACTGATCCCATGCGTTCCTGCAATGATAAGCCCTGCCCCCTCATGTCGTGCGAGGCGGTCAATTTCGTGATATATCTTGCCTTTTTTCAGCTTGTAATCCAACTTCAACCCCTTCCCCATTCTCTTGCTGTATTGCTTAATGATCTCTTCGAAGCGCTTTATTGCTTCGAGCCGGTTCTGGTTTGATGTGTCAGGATAGAGAGACTCCGTCGGACTGATCTTGTCAACCCATATCATCAAAATGTTGGACTTGAATTTATTGGCTATGGGGATTGTATACTCCAGGGCATGCAGAGAGATGTTGGAGAAATCAATAGCCACTACGATCGCTTGCATGATACATCATGTTAAATGATTGAAGTAAAAGTAACAAAAAAAAAAATACGAAACAAAATAAATGGGAATAGGGAAAAAATCTCAGGAAGGAGATTTTATCAGGATAGGGGCTGAAGGATTTGTACGTTTAGCATATAAAGGACAAGTTATAGCCTTGTTAATTTAACTATCAAGATAACCCGAATATAAAAGATTGCCCTGATGATTCAATTTTTAACAAATTTTTTTGTCACCTGCCAGTGGGAGTGTGAATCCCCAATGGTAATAAGGTAAATAGCGCCCGGGAGCTCCGATACGTTTATCTCATGTTGGAACTTGCCTGAAGGAAAAATCCATTCCTCTGTCATCATACATTGTCCCATATGGTTGTAAATATGCATCTTTACCGCCTCCGTCTGCTTCTCTGTTATCCGCACATTAAGTATCATATTCACGGGATTTGGGTATACGGTTACTATATCTGTTTGTATGGGATAAGGATTGTCAATCCCTGAAATGGAAGCAAAAAGTTTCAGTTCAAGACTATCGGCATTTGGTGAATTCTCATCCAGTAACAGGTCGATCTTTTGAGAGAATCTTGACGTATATTCTCCGAAAATCTGATACTCACCCTGTGGAATATACTCAAAGAAAAATTCTCCAGATGGACTTGAATAGGTACAACTATAGGGTACTCCTGAAGCATCAGCAAGCACCACCTGACCCTTTTCCATAGGGATTGTTACTCCGTTGTTTTGCTCTATCAGGATATTCCCATGGATAAATCCGTTTCCGAGTGTCATAGGCTTCGCCTGAACCATTTGGATAGTCAAGTTGAAAATGTCCTGATCCACAAAGAGGGTGTCGGCATCAGTCCAGTGAAGGCAATCGCCATGGTATGCAGGAAGATAATTTGCAAAGCGTACGGATGATTCTACCAATCCCGTCTTCAGAAAGTACTTGCCTTCCTTAACACCTGTAAACCAAAAATAACCAAGGTTAGTAAAAAAAAGGGAGTCGACGGGGACGAGATGGGTTGACTCAAATTTGTAGAGGTAAGCAAAAGCAGTGTCGCCGGTGGGGGCCGGGTTGTTAATAGGGTAGTTTCCTGCAAAGAGAAGTCCACCGACGTTATAAAGTTGGAGGAGATCCACCTTTACCTTTACACAGTAATTATCGAAACAGGGATTAAGGGTATCGGTGTTTGAAACCGTTAGGCATACGGTGAACTGGCCCTCAGAGGGAAAGGCATGTGAAGGGTTTTCAACGTGAGATGCGGAACCGTCTCCAAAATCCCAGTAGAAATTTGTGATGTCCCCAGTTGAAGTATTTGTAAAGTTAACAATGAGATGGTTAACCTGATCCTGCATATAAGTGAATGAGGCTTCGCAGTTCTTGCCCGCAAGTTGCGCAAAAGTCCATAAGGCACAGAAACAGAGTGAGAAAATAAGTATCGTTTGTCGGTTCATCTTGTCTTGTTATTAAAATTCATCCTGTACCAGATACCAGCTCTCAACCCAACGCTGTATGGCTGCTTGTCGCCCCTGCTGCTGTTCTCCTCAATAGCTTGTAAGTAGTATTTAAAAGCCGGTTCGATTAAAAGAAAGAAGTTTTTGGCAAATTGATATTCAACGCTGATGCCTCCTGTTAATCCCAGCGAATGATTGTTTCGCTGTGGTGTTCTCCGCTCGATATCTAGAATTCTCCCTTCAGGAACGAAGAAGGCAGGAGCAGGTTCATTGACAGAGACCAGGTAAGCGTAAATAAGGCCTGCTTCAACAGAAAGTCTCCAAGTAGGTTTGTTGATGATCCGGTACCCGACATTGAGCGGAACCTGGATGTAGTAATACTTGTTTTTTGTACTGTAGTCGTACAGGTATTCGACCGAATCGTACACTGTCACTTGCTTGGTCTCAAAATAAGGTTCTTCCGGGTTTCCTGGTTCAATAGTGAAAGAGTTGATCGTATAATAAAAACCAACACTGTCGTTTTTCAGGTAGGATATTGCATAGTCGCCAATATCAGAAGAGTAGGTCAGTCCCGCACCGCTCTGGATATAGAACCTCCCTATGTTGTACCGGGCTCCTAAATCAAAGGTATAATTGTATTTGAAGGAGCCAGATGACGTGTTATAAAACACCATATCAGGCGTGATGTTGAGACCAATATCGAGCGAATGTGAAAATGGTTGACGGGTTGGTATGGGTGTGTTCTCCCCGGATCTCTTCTGTGGAATTGCAGGCAAGGACAGTATAATCAGGCCTGTGTCTATGTATCCGGTAAGCATGGGTTCCGAAAATAGTGGTCGCATTGGTTGAATTTCAAATGGAATCCCTTTAACCAATGCCATATATTCATCTGATGGCAACGGGGTGGAATGAACTTCATTAACATCGTACATTTCAACCGTATTGGTGCCGTAGTTCAGTGGTGTCGATGTGTGGGTAACAGCAGTGGTGCCGTGGTTTAGTGGTTCGTTTGTGGGGGTTATAGCAGTGGTCCCTTGGTGCAGCGGTGCAGTGATGAGGTTGGTAGGGGTTGTAGTCACGTCATTCTGCTGGGTTTCTTCCTGTACCAGAGTGATACTCTCCTTTTCAACAGGCTGGACTGGTGTTGACTGGTTGTCGCCGGTACCAAGATAGATTGCAATACCGATAATGATTGCGGCGGCTGGGATGATGCCCCAAAATGCTTTTGGAAGATTTGTCAGGTTAAACCTCAACATCTCAGACCAAAACAGCTGTCGGTTGAGCTTGCTCCATACTTCTGCTGATGGCTCTGTGCGCATCTCTCCAAGAGAACTACGGAAAAGGTCGTCAACCTGTTCGTCCTCTTTATGAAATTTCTCTTCGCTCATCTGCAGATTATCTTACTTGTTTTTTTTTAGTCAGATTCTTCCGGAGATAATTCCTTGCCCGCGAAAGTTGCGACTTGGAGGTATTCTCCGAGATTTCCAATTCTTCAGCTATATCTTTATGACTGTAACCTTCAAACACATATAAGCTGAACACCACTTTGTATCCCGGAGGCAGCTCCTGGATAGCTTCCATCAGCTCCTCGGGTTTAAAGAGTTGTTCTGCCTGGTCGGCCGGTGCTTCATCCGGAATCCAGTTCCCTAACGTGTAGGGGTCTGTATCAAGGAAGACCAGCTTCTTTGCCTTCAGGTGGTTAATCGCCTGGTTTATCATAATCCTGCGAACCCATCCCTCCAGTGAACCACTTTGCCTGAAGGTGGATATCTTCTGGAAGATCTTGATAAATCCTTCCTGAAGTACATCCTCAGCCTCCATCCGGTTACGGCAGTAACGCATGCACAAAGCAAGCATGGGAGAAGCAAAGTGCTGATACAGCATGTATTGCGCCCTCCTCTTCTCCTTTATACACCCATTAATAATTGTCGGATCTAGCGGCATCTGACCAGCCTGCAATTTGTTAGACAATCGTTTTTGGACTAAGTTGCGTCTTTTAACCGCTTTTTAATCGATTTCAAAATTAGCGTTTTTATATTTCATACTTTTGTTTTTCATGAACGAAAACCTAGACCCTACCGGAATAACATTCTCCGATGCCGACCAGGAAATAGAACAGGTACTCAGGCCTATCGAGTTTCTCGAATTCTCTGGTCAGGAGGATATCATCGAAAACCTAAAGGTCTTCGTGAAAGCAGCCCGTCAGCGGAACGAATCGCTCGACCATGTGCTGCTCCATGGGCCTCCCGGACTTGGCAAAACAACCCTTGCACATGTGATCGCCCATGAACTGAAGGTCAATATCAGGGTAACTTCAGGACCTGTACTGGATAAACCGGGCGACCTGGCTGGTCTGCTCACTAACCTTGATGAGCATGATGTCTTGTTTATTGACGAGATCCACCGGCTCTCGCCAGTCATTGAAGAGTATCTTTACTCGGCAATGGAGGATTACAAAATCGACATCATGATCGAAACTGGCCCCAATGCCCGTTCCATCCAAATTAAGCTGAATCCGTTCACCCTCATCGGTGCCACCACACGCTCCGGGCTTCTCACAGCTCCACTGCGCTCACGGTTTGGTATCAACTCCCGTCTTTCGTACTACCCGGCCGAAATAATAGAAAAAATTCTGCGCCGTTCAGCCGAGATCCTTAAGGTTTCCATTGATAAGAAAGCATCGGCTGAGATTGCCCGGCGTAGCCGCGGAACACCCCGCATCGCCAATCTGCTCCTGCGACGGGTCAGGGATTTTGCACAGATCAAAGGCGACGGGATCATCAACCTCAAGATTAGTCAGTATGCCCTCAGTGCCATGAATGTAGATATCTACGGTCTCGACGAGATGGATAACAAGATCCTGGCAACGATCATCGACAAGTTCAAAGGAGGTCCGGTCGGCCTTACTACCATTGCTACTGCCGTATCGGAAGATGCCGGAACAATCGAAGAGGTCTACGAACCATTCCTCATCCAGGAGGGATTCCTGGTACGCACACCGAGAGGCCGCGAAGCTACAGAACGGGCTTACCGGCACTTGGGAAGATTAAGCCCGGGAAATCAGGGGAACCTGTTTTAACCCGAACGCCAGAAATAATCAGTACCTGACCATCTTAAAAAACACCGGTTGACCGTTTGGCGTATAGAGCTGAACCAGAAAGATCCCAGGCTTCAGGGTATTCCCCATCTCATCCGTTCCATCCCAAATTAACTGATGAAGACCGGCAGAAATGTCGGCATTATAGAGTGTTTTCACAGGCTTCCCGTTGATATCGGAAACCCGGATGATCAAATGGGTTCCGGTCTGCATGTTGAACTCTATAGTCACCTGGTCGTCAAATGGGTTAGGTCCCATCTTAATCATGGAAATATCATTTGTTATGCCTGGTTCCGCTATACCAATATAAACGTTGGTTTGCACAATATTCGAAGGCACTGATTCCTGACCAGCCTTATCGACAGTAGTTACATAGAACTGGTAGTTCCCATTTGATGGGACGGTAATGAAATACTGAACACCAATGGTGTTGTCGAGGTTCGGGAAGGTGACACCGCCGTCGGTGGACCAGTAGATGTTGAAATAGTCAAAATCACTGATATTTGGTTGATCCCAGCGTAGCATAATGTTTTCAGCTACCGGGTTGTCAAGCGTAAGATTCAATGGTGGCGGGGGAATCGAATCAAAGGCGCCGAAGGTGATCACACCATAGCCTTCGGCAGTGAAGATATTTTGGTTCAGGCACGGCCACCATCCATCGTAATTGGAGGGGTCATCGAGTGCAAAGATGAAAATGCCACTCTGATCCTCACTGTTATAGTCGATCTGATAATAATTTTCAGAACCAAGTGGAATCACAAATTCATATACCAGATGACCCGTTGCTGCAGAAACCGCGATTTCAGGATTTGGCAGGTAGATGGTATTGCCAACACCACCGTTGCTATAGATAGGACGGTATTTGATCACATCGCCAGAAGCATAATGGGCTGCCCAGTAATTGCCTTCGGTACTATCCCCGGGAGGAGGATAGAAGCCATCGTTGTTGTCGTCAACATAAAGTGCAACCTCATCATGATCTTCCATCACCATATCGAAGGTATTATCTACTGCTACATACAGCGAAGTTTTCCCCGGGTTTACCTTGAACCAGGCCATCACACTGCCGATGGGCCGGGTGATATTATCGCGACGTCCGAGAAAGTTAGAGATATCTGTTTCAAATGCATCACTCCACTCACCGGGGTTGATCACCCCATCGATGGTAGGTGTCGAACCAACCCAAGCAGTAATCTCATCGGTGATGAAGCCGGTGGCAATCCAGCCTTCTGCATCGTTTGAATACGGCGTTTGCAGGTTCCCAGAGAGTTGTCCGGTTACGGCGTAATAATAATGGATCAGAGGAAGCGCTGTGTTGTCGCTGAAGGTGGTTTCGCCGGGGCCGACTGTACCGATAGGTGTAGGGGGATAAAAATCAAAGGAAAATTGTTTCCTGTAGATGTTATATCCGGTGATACCTGCTGCTGAAGAGGGTTGCCAGCTGAGATCAACGGTGAGCGCTGCCCCTTGAGTAGCGGTAAGGTACATTGGAGGAGGAGCGGTGGGTAACAGGGTGACATCCTGGGTAGTGACCTGGCCGTCAGTGATCTGAATCCCGGGTAGTTCCTGTGTGATGTATCCGACTGCTGAGTACTTTACGGTATAGGTCCCTTCAGGGATATACTTAAGAATGTACTCAGAAGCCTCATTCGTATAGGTAAAATAATTGTCTAGTCCAATGATTTCAATCATGGAGCCAGCCTGTTGAGAAGCTCCTGATTTAAAGACGAGTCCATCCAGGATTCCGCCACCAAGATCAGAATTAATATTGAAAAGTTTTCCACCCATGCCGAAATCGCGCGCATGTACTGCTTTTCCGCCGGCAACACAAAGTTTTCCGTCGGCCGAGAGATCAAGACAGAAATTGGACCCAGGTGAATTGACTGTGAGGTAGGGCACATTACTTTGCTTGCGGAACAGGAAAACGTCAGGCCCCGAATTGCCATAAGGTCCCCAACCGGCTGCGGCAATGATTGATCCATCGGAGCTAATATCTACACATTGAACCATATCGCCCATGTTGGGATAGATCCACAAGGGTACCGGGGAATAGTTGTTAAACACATACAACTCTCCGTCATAACCTCCGGAGCTAGTGAAGATCAGGGTTCCAACCGCGATGGTGGTGCCATCACCCGAAATGCCCATTCCGGCCACCCACGAGTTGGCGCCGTTTACACTGTAATTCCACCTCTCGGTATAGGTTGCCGAGGTCTCTGAATATTCGAGTAAAAAAACATGTCCGCTATAATCGCCGCTGACAATATATTTCCCGTCGTCGGAAATAGCAGGAGGATTCTGATTCGCAAAAACAGTTTGGTAGATCTGGTCGCCTGTGGCTGGATTCAAAACAAACAATTTATTATTCCCGCCACCATACTCGCAAAGGATCAAACGGTTCCCGTTTTTACTCAGAACCAGAGCTGTGTAATAACCAGCGAAGGATTTTGTCCAAAGAGGGGTATTCTGGCCCACGTTGAAACAATAAACGAATGATGAATCCTGGGTAGCTGGATCGGCAGCAGCAACAAAAACCTGCTGTCCATCATCACGGATCTGGATTCCTCGTATTACCTGTAAAATGGTTGCTGTCCAAATGGGCGTGGAGGATGCCGGTTCATAAACCTCTACCTGATCATTGACACCGTTTGCGATGCGAGTACCGTCTTCAGTCATATCGATTACTTCGTCCCACGCGGTGATAGAAAATGGGACCTCCCAATCGGGAACATCGGAGCTTCCATAAAGAGAAAGCCGTTGGTCGTTCAACCCCCATCCTGCAGCGGTTTTACCGCTCTGGGTCGAAACTTTCGCGTAGTTATCGATGGAAGCGCCATCAGTAGCTTGCCAGTTAAGGCCAGGTGAGAGAAGTTCAGATGCTAACGCCGGAGATTGGATCGTGGAAACTCCTGATCCTTCCTGGAATTCAATCTGTAAGCTTTTACCAGGAGTAGTAATGGTCCGCTGAGATTGTAGGTCCCTGTTTTGTGTATAACCGATTAGATTAAAGAACACAATGAGAATAGTGAGTAGTAAAACGTTTTTCATTTCATATCGATTTTGGTTCGATCAAAGTTAGAAAAATTTGATTTCTATGCGATGATAACAATTTTTTAATTTCGTATTTTGGTATTTCCTATGACCGTCAACGCTCAAATCCGCTCCCACGCCCTCTCCCTGGGGTTCTCCCACTGCGGATTCGCCAGGGCAGAGTCGCTGGAGTCGCTGCGCTCATTTTACGAAGGCTTCCTTGAAGGGAGGGATTTCTCAGGAATGAACTACCTGGAACGATACACCGAACAGCGTCTCCATCCCGAACTCTTGCTTCCGGGGGTTCAATCGGTCATTGCCGTGCTGATGAATTATTATCCGGAAGAGAAGCTTCCTGAGGAGGATAATTTTATCATCTCCAAATATGCTTACGGCCGCGCATACCAGAAGGTGATGAAAGAGCGGCTGGGAAAACTGGTAGATTTCTTAGGAGAGAGTGACCCCGGCTCCAAATCGCTTGCCTATGCCGACTCGGGCCCGGTATTGGAAAAATTTTGGGCACAGCGCTGTGGTGTGGGCTGGCAGGGGAAGCACACAATCCTTATTAATGAAACGGATGGGTCCTTCTTTTTCATCGGCGTCATCCTGACAACCATAACCCTTGAGCCCGACACCCCCGGGCGTGATCGCTGCGGGAACTGCACCCGCTGTATCGATGCCTGCCCCACCAACGCACTCCATAATCCTTATCAACTCGACATCAACCGCTGCCTCACCTTTCATACCAATATTAACAAGGGAGAGATCCCGGATGCCGTTAAGGGGAAGTTTCAGGGAAGGATCTTCGGCTGCGACGCCTGCCAGGATGCCTGTCCGTTTAACCGCTCTCCGAAACCTACAACGGAAGCCGGTTTTCGAATCTTACCGGGAATCTCAAAGCTGCGCAAACCACAATGGAACTCCCTTCATGAGGAGGAGTTTAACCTGATCTTCCAGCATTCGGAGATAAAACATACCGGTTACCAAACCATCAAACGGAACATGGAGCTGGCAGGGGATGAATGACTGGTCAGGAGAGTCAGGATTCTTCACCCCAGTGGTATGTCGGGAAGGTAAATCCTGCCAACGAGAGTGCCCTGTCGATAACAGTCATGGCCAACTCCTCAATGCTTTTCGGCTTGCTGTAGAACGAAGGTGAAGCGGGACAAATGATCCCGCCGGCTTCTGTGACGAGTTTCATGTTTCTGATGTGGATCAGGCTCAGTGGAGCTTCCCTGGGCAACAGGATCAACTGCCTGCGTTCTTTCAGCATGACATCTGCTGATCGTGTCATCAGGTCGTTTGAAACTCCCGAAGCAATCCGCCCCAGTGTCCCCATCGAGCATGGGGCGATGATCATCGTATCAAAACCGGCTGAGCCGGAAGCCATCGGGGCAAAAAAATCACCCGGATCATAAATCTGAAAAGGAATTTCGGCAGGATCAAATGAACCCAGTTCAAATCTCCAGACAGGAAGAGCTGTTGCAGAAAATATCACCGCGCAGTCAGTAACCTGGTCCCCCAGTCCCGACAACCGGTCAAGCAGCAGCTTTCCGTAAATCACTCCCGAAGCACCAGTGATTCCAACAATTATTTTCTTTCCCATATCCTGATCAGATTACTTTAAGATTTAACAATGAGTCTCCTCTGCAAAAAGCCAACCTTTTCTTTCAGCAACTTTTTTACCCCGGCCCTAAAGGGAGAAGTTGCTGAAAATCAGGCTCCCTTTAGGGTTGGGGTAAAACTGATTTTCAGCATCGTGAGTTTTAGGAGTGGACTCTATTTACCAGTTCCTTCTCCCCTTGAACTGATAGGCTACCGATAGTGACAGCACATTATTGAACTGGCCCCACTCGAAGAGAATCTTTCTGCCAAATTTGCCCTGCTCCTCTGTTGGTATTGATTGACGAAGAGAGAGAAGGGAATAATTGAACCGGAAAGTGGCTTTCAGGTGTTTGGTGATATAACCCGAAACTCCCAAAATGCCCGCCAGGGTAACTCCCCGGAAGGGATACTTATTTGTTACCTCAGCACCATCGATCTGCTCCTGGTAACCCAGCAGGACATCGGCGGCCGGACCTGCTTCCACCTGGATCCGCTTAAGAAAAGTAAATTGGTACAGGAGCGGGATCTCCAGGTAGTGCAGACGAAGCAAGTATATGTGCAAATCATTTTCTTGATAAAGATCGGGTTTACGACTTCCCTTCTGGATGTATTCCATCTCCATCTGTAAAGAGGAGTGGGGGGAGAATTCCAGGCTGACGAAAGCACCGGCGAGGAACCCAACTTTATTAAACCCAGCCCAATCATCACCATCAACCTGACTGAGCGTTCCACCGGCAAGTATTCCTCCGTCAAACTGCTGGGGAAACAGGCTTGCGGGAAGAAGAAACAAGCAGGTGAACAGGATCAGGAAGCGTGTTTGTTTTATGGTCATGTGAAATCGAAGTACGAAATACGAAATACGAAATTAAGAAATAATTCAATGATGCGTGATGATGCGCAATGATACGCATTTATTAACAAATCGTTAATTCTCTTCTTGGCGTTGATTTCAATGGATCAATTCTTACCTTTGAATTGTGATAATAGAATCCTGATCCTGTGGAGACAACTGATATAAAGATCCTTCTGGTGGATGACGAAGCCGATATCCTGGAGTTCCTGGGATACAACCTTGCGCGTGAAGGATATCGTGTTGAGAAGGCAAAAAACGGAAAGCAGGCAATACAGATCGCCCGGGAGTTCAAACCTCACCTGGTAATCCTGGATGTGATGATGCCTGAAATGGACGGTATGGAGACATGCGATGCCATGCGAAACATGCCACAATTGAATGATCCGCTCATCGTTTTTCTGACCGCCCGTGGTGAAGATTACTCTCAGATTGCCGGTTTTGATGCAGGTGCTGACGACTACATAACCAAACCCATCAAACCGAAACTTTTCCTCTCCCGAATCCAGGCCCTGCTTCGGCGGATTCATGAACCTGCGAAAGAAGGGTCTCTGGTGGGCGATCTGATTGAAACAAGCGGATTGGTCATCGACAAGAAAAAATATGTGGTGATCCGTAACAACGAAGAGATTTCACTGCCAAAAAAAGAGTTTGAACTGCTGAGTTTTCTGGCTTCCAAGCCCGATAGGGTTGTAACACGTGATGAAATCTTTTCGGCGGTATGGGGCGACGATGTGGTGGTTGGCGACCGTACCATCGATGTCCATATCCGACGGATCAGGGAACGCCTTGGCATGGATAATATTCGGACAATCAAAGGGGTAGGGTATAAATTTGAGGTGAAATGAAATACTATGAACCACGATTGATCTCACTGACCAATGCTACCGTGGTTACAACACTTTACATCCTTTTTGTCATCCTTGGGGCGTTGATAGTTTCACCGGATGCACTGCATGATCTCTATTTCATTCTCTTTCTGATCATCTCAGCTGCGCTGTTGTTTGCCATCACATTTCTTGTCTTCCGATTCACCCTCGACAAGTTCATTTACAGCAAGATCCGGCTGATATACAAGACGATCCACAACATCAAACGAAAAAAAGAGGAGATCCACTCCCATCGCATTGATTCCCGTTTGCTGGAAGAGGTTGGTCACGAAGTGGAGGCATGGCAGCAGGAGAAAAGCCGGGAGATTGAACAGCTCCATCAGCTGGAACAATACAGGAGGGAATTCATCGGAAATATTTCACATGAGCTGAAAACCCCGCTTTTCAACATTCAGGGATATGTGCTTACCTTGCTCGATGGGGGGCTGGAGGATCCCTCCATCAATAAAGAGTACCTTAAACGAACAGAGAAAAGCATCGAAAGGTTGATCCGTATCGTGGAGGACCTGGATGAAATTGGTCAGCTGGAGTCGGGTCAAATACAACTGAAAATTATCCGATTTGATATTGTGGGCCTCACCAGGGAAGTGATTGACCTTCTTGAGATGAAGGCAAAAAAGAGAGGCATCGGTCTGGCAATTAACCGGCAAGAGAAGCCTGTTTTCGTGGAAGGCGACAGGGAGAAGATTCGCCAGGTTCTAACCAACCTCCTGGAAAATTCCATCCGGTATGGAATCGAAAAAGGGAGAACCAAGATCAGCTTCTTCGACATGGATGAACACATCCTCATCGAAATTACTGATAACGGCATCGGGATTGAGCCGGAAGAGTTATCCCGTGTTTTTGAACGCTTTTACCGCGCTCCCCGTGGTCGGGCTACCTTTACAAAAGGGAAAGGGTTGGGGCTGGCTATTGTGAAACACATCCTGGAAGCCCATCAACAAACTGTCAATGTAAGAAGTACCACCGGAGTAGGAACTACCTTTGGCTTTACACTGAAGAAGGTTTGATTTTGAGTTCAGATGGTACGTTCAGTGGTAAATATCACCAACTCTTTCAAGGAGTCGGCATAGGCCGATGCCGGGAAGGTAGTTATGAGCGCGATAGCCTTTTCGCGGAATTCCAGCATACGTTTTCTCGTATAATCCAATCCGCCCGACTCTTTCACCATTCCAACCAGCTTTTTCACGCTCACCGAATCTGTATTATGGTGCTTCACCGTGTTGATGATCCATCGCTTTTCACTGGCCGAGCTGTTGTTTAGCAGATAAATCAGCGGGAGGGTCATCTTCTGGTCCCTGATATCGATACCGCTTGGTTTGCCCGTAATGTTTCCTGATTCATAGTCAAACAGGTCGTCTTTAATCTGGAAAGCAATCCCGGTATATTCGCCGAAAAGACGCATCTGTTCGGTCATGTGAGCATCCGCCCCTGCGGAAGCCGCTCCTGAAGCACAACAGGATGCGATGAGGGAAGCTGTTTTCTTCCGGATGATTTCGAAATAGATCTCCTCCTTGATATCCAGCCTCCTTGCCTTTTCTATCTGCAGCAACTCTCCTTCACTCATCTCTTTCACCGCCCGTGAGACAATCTTCAACAATCCGAACTCCTCCTTCTCCAACGCCAGTAACATGCCCCTCGAAAGAAGAAAATCTCCAACCAGTACGGCAATTTTGTTTTTCCAGAGAGCATTAATAGAAAAGATTCCCCGGCGTAGATGGGAGTCATCCACAACATCATCGTGCACCAGAGTGGCTGTATGCAGCATCTCAATCATAGAAGCAGCCACGAAAGTGCTCTCTTGCACATTGCCACAGATACCAGCCGAAAGAAAGACAAAAAGCGGTCGGATTTGCTTTCCTTTCCGTTTGTAAATGTAGCGGGTGATCGTATCAAGCAGCAAAACCTTGCTCTTCAGGTACTCTTTGAATTTCTTGTCAAAGATTTGCAGGTCACTGGAAACAGGAGATTTGATCTGGTTAAGCGTGGTCACACGGATTTGATTAGACGATAAAATTACAGTTTTTTCAACAGGTTGTTGTAGGTTAATCGGCATAAAAGTGACAATTTTGCCTCTCTAACGATGTTCCATGGCTGGTTTTCTATTTCATGAAGTGGTGTTCGGTCCGGTACGCAGCCGGCGTCTCGGTCTCTCTCTGGGTTTAAACCTCTTACCCATACATGAAAAATATTGCTCATTCAACTGCATCTATTGCGAATGTGGCTGGACTCCATCCCCCTCAGGAGAGATTCCCTCCCTCCCGTCGCGCGAAGAAGTTCGGTGGTACCTTGAGAAGCAGCTGAAACAACTGGCTTCCGAAAACTACCTGCCTGATGCCATTACCTTTGCAGGAAATGGGGAGCCAACCATCCATCCAGCTTTTCCTCAAATTGTTGACGACACAATTGCACTTCGGGATGCACTAGCCCCGGCGGCTAAAGTGACCGTATTATCGAATGCCAGCATGCTGCACCGGGAAGATATTTTCAACGCTCTGCTGAAACTCGATAACAATATCCAGAAACTTGATAGTGGTACCGAACGGATCTTTCGTATGATGAACAACCCGTTGGATCTCGTTACAATCGACTCTGTTGTTGCAGACCTGAAGCGATTCAACGGTGAGGTTGTGATCCAGACAATGTTCCTGCGTGGCCACTTTCGGGGCGAACCGGTCGACAATACAACACCGGAGGAGGTCAATGCCTGGATCGAAAAGTTGCTTGAGATCGGACCAAAGTCAGTGATGGTTTACCCTGTCGCCCGCGCTACACCAGTGCAAAACCTGGAAAAAATTCCTATCTTTGAATTGGAAAAAATCGCTGAAAAAGTGAGAGAGAAGGGGATAAAGGTTGAAGTCTTTCAATAAGGTTACCTACCCCTAAATCCCCTGAAGGGGACTTCCTCCTCCCTTTGGGAGGATAAGACTGCGAAGCAGAGTAAGCCCCCTTTAGGGGGTTTGGGGGCAAAAAACAACTAGTTGACCATGACCTTCTACTATCCCGCAAAAATATGGCTGGCATTTGGTGAGACATTTGAAGGGAACCAGAAAATTGTGGATTGGTTGATCCATAACGGGTACCCGGAAGTGGCTGCATTATCGCACGCCATGCGGGGAAGTGACGAAGCCTTTTCGTGGCTGATGGCTAATGGGTTTCCGCATCTGGCAGCTCTCGACAGTGCGGTTACATCAGAAGATCCCAAAGCCTATCAATGGTTGAAAGCCAATAAACACCTCTTTCTAATCGTATTCGCTGATGCCTGCAAGGCGCAACCAGCCGCCATTAGCTGGTTCCGAAAACACAAGTTGGATGCTTTTCTGATGATTGCCGGAAAGATCAAGAAGTTTTGTGACAGCCAGATGTTTGATTACCACAAAAAACAGTTCTAAGCGAAGCGCTTAGCTGCATTTTGAGTAGTCGCAGTTGCGGCACCTGACACACCCCTCTTCGTAGACCAGGCCTCCCTTTTCGTGGCATTGCGGGCAGTCGTGTTCGGCTGCCTTTGTTCCGTCGGGGATGAATTTCTTCAATGCCCGTTCAACTCCGTTTTTCCAGGTGTTGATCGAATCTGTCTCAAAATGGAGTTTAGAGATAAGGTTCACTACAAATTGTAACGGCATCCCGTGACGAAGAATTCCCGAGATCAGTTTGGCATAATTCCAGTACTCCTTGTCGAACGAACGGGAAAGCCCTTCGATGATGATGTTATAACCCTGCCGGTCTTCAAATTGAAAATCGTACCGCGACTTGGCTTCAGAGGACCGGCTTTTAACGATCCAACCTTTCTGTACCCATGAGGGAATCCAGAAATCGTCGGCGAGACCTGTGAAAATTTCATAGGGACGGCTATCGAGCAAGCCTACCACGGCAACCCATTTCTCTTTATCGTTCTGGAACCGTACAATCTCGGCTTCCAGCTTCTCGGGTCTATGAGGGGCTCGGGTCTCATGGAATTCCGTTCCCTCCTCTTTCTCTTTCTTTGTATCGTTATTAACTAAAACACCAGCGCGGGATCCATCCCGATAGACAGTCATTCCCTTGCAGCCACTCTTCCATGCGGTTTCGTAGATAGTGCCGATGAGCTCCTGCTGGGTATCTGCCGGAACATTTACCGTTACACTGATGGAATGATCCACCCATTTCTGGACAGCACCCTGCATTTTGACTTTCGCCAGCCAGTCGATGTCGTTGGCTGTAGCCTTATGGAAAGGCGATTTCTGGATAATCTCCTGAAGGTGTTCGTCATCCATATGTGTCACATCATCAACCTTGTAGCCTGCTGTTTCGAGCCAGGTGACGAAGTTGTGGTGGAACACATTGTACTCTTCCCAGGTATCGCCTACTTCATCGGTGAAGGTGACAACCACATTTTTATCGTTGGGGTTCACTTTGCGGCGACGCTTGTAAGAGACAGCGAACACTGGTTCCAAACCCGATGTTGTTTGGGTGAGGATACTGACGGAACCGGTAGGAGCGATCGTAAGCATAGCGATATTCCGCCGGCCATATTTTACCATCGCCTCATATACATCGGCAGCCGACTCGCGGATCCGTGCCACAAACGGGTTGTGTTTCTCTCGTTCGGAGTCGTAGATAGGAAAAGGTCCTCTTTCTTTGGCCATGATAACCGAGGAGCGATAAGCTTCAATGGATAAAATCTTGTGCACTTCCACCGAAAAGTCGATGGCTTCGTCGGAACCGTAGCGTGTCCCCAGTGCAGCCAACATATCTCCTTCAGCGGTAATACCAAAACCGGTTCGCCGTCCCTGAATCGCTTTTTCCTTGATGTTGAGCCACAGATTACACTCACGTGCCTTGATCGATTCGATCTCGGGGTCGGCTTCAATTTTCGCCAGGATCTTATCTACCTTCTCCAATTCCAGGTCGATCAGGTCATCCATGATTCGCTGGGCTTTGTGCACATGCTCGATGAAGAGGCCCGAATTGAAATAGGCATCCGGTGTAAATGGATTCTCTACATAGCTGTAGAGGTTGATTGCCAGAAGACGACAGGAGTCGTATGTACATAATGGAATCTCGCCACAGGGGTTAGTTGAGACCGTCTTGAATCCAAGGTCGGCATAACAGTCGGGAAGTGATTCCCTCCGGATAGTATCCCAGAAAAGAATTCCAGGTTCAGCTGATTTCCATGCGTTGTGCACAATTTTTCCCCAGAGGTCGCGCGCCCGAATGGTCTTTGTCACCGTAGGCTCTTTCGATTCAATGGGATATTTCTGTGTGAACTCCCTGTCTTCGACAACTGCTTTCATGAAGTCGTCCGTGATCTTCACGGATATATTAGCGCCGGTAACTTTTCCGGCCTCCAGTTTGGCATCGATAAAATGTTCGGCATCAGGGTGCACAACTGATATGCTAAGCATTAGGGCTCCTCTTCTCCCCTCCTGGGCCACTTCGCGGGTAGAGTTGGAATAGCGTTCCATAAACGGAACTATTCCAGTGGAGGTGAGGGCGCTGTTTTTTACCATGCTGTGTTTCGGACGGATATGCGAAAGGTCATGGCCTACACCACCCCTGCGCTTCATCAGCTGTACCTGCTCTTCGTCGGTTTTCATGATGCCGCCATAAGAGTCGGCCAATCCATCATTCCCGATTACGAAACAGTTGGAGAGAGAACCAACCTGGAAATTATTGCCGATACCGGCCATCGGGCTTCCTTGTGGAACGATATATTTGAATTTGTGTAATAATCCAAAGATCTCATCTTCTCCCATCGGATTCGGGTAACGCTTCTCGATTCGTGCAATTTCCCCTGCAATACGGTGGTGCATGTCATCCGGGGTGAGTTCATAGAGGTTACCTTCAGAATCTTTCAGGGCATATTTATTTGCCCAGACATTTGCGGCCAGGCTATCTCCGTTAAAATAAGCTGTCGATTTGTTTATAACTTCTTCAAATGAGTATTTGTTCAAAACAGGTTCGCTCTTCTCAGTCGATTCCATCTTCTCCTTTGGCTCCAGGTCCTCTACTGTAACCTTAGGCCGTATTCGTTTGTTTAACACCTCGTTATAGTATGGTATCTCCGTTTGTTGGTGTGTATTGACGATGGGGGTCTCTTCCATTTACAACCCTGTTTTATTATGTTAATCTAATTGAACTAGCTAGTCTGTAATGCGTTGTATATAAATCCCGGGAGGGGGTTATTTTGCAGGTGCAATATACTACGAAGAAACGTTTTGGAAGGGAATACTTATTAACAGAATCAGGGGTGTAAAGCCTAAATGTTTGACTTCAAAAATTTTAGGCAGTAATAAGTCATTTTTAGTTTCATCAAATATTTATCATTCTGATAGCCAGGCAGTTATTCTGAACCCCGCCATATCAGCTTCTTTCCGAAGCCCAACCTGTTGTCGGTCAGTTTAAGAATGGTAGGTTCCACTCCCCAAAGATGGAGTTTTGCCAGTCGTGCAATAGGAAAATTTTTTAGGTATTCATGTTTGGCCATCTTGAGTTCCCCACCTTCCAGCAAACGCATCGTGCCGGCGAACTGAATCCCTCTGATTTTGCCCGTTACACGTGTCTCCAGCGCAATTGTCCCGGCAACTTCTCCACTACCTCCTACAATAAAATCGTCAATGTGGCGGGTGTCTGAATCAGAGGTAAAAACAAAAAGGTTTCGTTCGGGGAGATAACAATAAAAGCAGGAACAGCACCAGGGAATATTATCCCTGCTCACAGCCAGACTTAACACATGGTGTTGAAGAATAAATGAGAGGATTGATTTATCTATCGGTTTCATCTTAAAAATCGAGGCTTAGTGAAAAATAAAAGATCGGCTTTCGTACATGTCCATCTTCCACTCCCCAGGCAAGATCGGCCCGGATGAAATACCCGAGCAAACGTGTCCTGAGCCCCCCTCCAAATCCTCCAACCAGCGGATCTTTAATCATCTCCACCTCGATGAAAAGCGGATTACGATAAATGTACTTGCGGAAGAGTTGGTTGTCACTAGACCAGGGATTCGATCCGGTCCACGCGGTTCCAATATCTCCAAACGCAACGATCTGAAAGTTGTTAAGGAAGTCGGAACGAATCGGGCGGTTGAAAAAGTATCTGAACACCGGCATCCGGAGCTCACTGTTGATCACGAAAAAACTGTTCCCGTTCCGGATGTTCTGACTGAATCCCCGCATATTAGTAGCCAGGGTTTGAAACACGTAATTCTGATCTATTGCCACCGGCGTATTTAGATCAAATTTTGGCCACAACCAATTGTCGACCCCTCCCATATAATAGAGTAGCTTGCTGTTCCCAAAAGATGTACTTGCGGCAATCCGGTTGGCCCAGATAAATGTCCTGTGAATTTTTTTGTAATGACGAAAGTCGAACCCCAGCACAAACACGTTAGTGCCGTTCCCATTTACAAGCTGATAGTACTCCCCGAAAATCTTATAACGGGTCCCGTAATAGAGGTTGACGCCAATGTTACGGGTATTGTCGTAAGTGACCTCCCCCTTGAGGCTCCCCCACACATTGTGGACATCGGGTCTTTGAAGGTTAACCTGGTCGGTAGAGAGATACACTGCCCTATCGTATCGGACCGAAGCCGTCCCGCGGATATTGAATACAGGAGTGAATGGATAGGTTACGATATAATAGAGCTCATTGACCTTATGGCGGATGTATGAATAATACCCATAGTCATCAGTTCCAACGCGATGGTAGAGGATCTGGTGATCAAGCCTTCTCTTCAGGTTGCTGTAGCTAAATATGTACTCGTTATTCACCAGGTCGAAGTTGATACGAATCCCGCCCGTTAACCGATAATCTTCCATCAGGTCGGTGACGCCTATCATAAAGAGCACATTGAAACCCGGGTTGATGAATACCGGGGCATTACTGAGACTGAAAGGCTGGTAAGAGGTATTGAGGTAAGTGAAATCGATCTGTGTCACCATCTCATCGATCGAATACTCCACATTGTAATTCAGGGCTTTTGCTTTCTGGTATTTGTTCAGCGTATCGTGAGCTTCAGGTGTTACTACCTTCATCATAGCCAAACTGTCTCCAGGCTTCGGAGTCATTCCATAACTCTGCTTTATCTTCTGAATGTATATGCTGTCTTCCTGATTCTTTCCTGTCGTTGCAATCACATCGCTCAGCTTCACCGTACGAAAATGGCTCTTCTGTTCCTGCTTACTCTCCTGCACCGTCACCATGGTAGAATCTCCTTTGCTGATTGCCTCTTCCTCTTTGGATTCTCGAATTTGGCGAGCCATGAAACTCGTTGGATCAAACTCAGCCTGTGAAAGATATGATGGTCTAACCATCTCCATCGTATACATCAGCGTGTTCCGGGCTCCCCTCAACACCTCCCCGATTTGTGCTGAAGGCAACGAAATATCCTGTTCGATTATGCTTCGGCTGTAGTTTGTAACCGGGAAGGCATCAGCGAAGTAACGGTAGTGGGTAGCCGTATCGATGAAGGATATGGCCGAATCAAACCGTGCCAGGTAACGGTTATAAATTCCATTGGCATCACTCAGGTAGCAGAGGAAGTTATCGGCATAGGGATAAGGCTGTATTTCATTGGCAAGAGGGGTGTTGGTAATCCGTTTCAGAACCGGACTATGGCTTCGGTACTTGTAGATGAAGATATCGTTATTGAAAGTAAGTTTACTGATATCCACTTTTTCATAAAACCTTACAGTATCGCTCACCCTGTTGGAGGCGAAGATGATCTCGGATGAGCCGGGTAAAAACCGTGGTGAGAAGTCGTCATAGATATCGTTGGTAAGTTGTTCATGAGAGCTGGCGGTGATGTCGAAGACATACAAGTCAGATTGCCCTTTTTGTACTGCCGACATCGCCAGGTACCGGCCATCTCCCGAATAGCTGATGTCGAGGATTTTCTGGAAATTATAGAGAATCTGGTATTCGATCCGTTTATCTGCAAAGTCATAGAAGTAAAGCCAGTTTTCTCCCTTTCGTTCGGAAAGGATTGCCAGGATCTCGCCCGATGGGTGCCATGCAAGGATGGGAAACGTATAGTCGGGGTGGTCGGCCAAACGATATCCTCCACGGAAGATCCGTCTCTTCTTGCCGGTTTGGGTGTCCGTCACAAAGACCTTGTAAACACCAAGATCATGGGTGACATATGCCATAAACCGGCCGTCGGGACTCATTTTCAGTTGCCTGTAGACCAATTCTGGCTTGATCTTCTTATTAATTAACGTTCCGTTAGGATTGGTGCGACCCTCTGCCTGCGATTTGTATAACTGTGTATAATAGGCCAGCCAGTCGTCCAGCAGTGTTTTGTAGGGAAGCCCAAGTACATAGAGAAATCCCTTTTCGATATTCCGGCTCATCCGAGCCATATAAACGATATTAGGGATCGCCGATTCGCCATACTTCATCGTGATATAGTGCCACAGGGATTGTCCGGCCCACACTGCCTCCCTGCCGGTCAGGCGGTTGAACTTCTTGTACCTCCCGCTAAGCACTGCATCCCGAACGATGTTGTCCAACTCGGTACTCCATCCGGAAGAGATATAAGAGATCAGGCCCTCCATATACCAATCAGGCATGTTGAATAACGCGTTGTTTTTGATCTGAGCTCCAATCCCAACCCCATACATCATCTGGTTGAGGATCACTGTGGCAATACCGGCCCTGATCTGCTCTTCAAAATGGCCGTAATCACCATCGAAATAAAGGAGTACACGACCACCAATAATCCGTGTAACACCACCGGTATTGTAGGTGTCCCAGTCACCATAAAGCCCGATATTGCTCTGTTTGAGATCGGAGAGGTTATTGAAAATGATGAACTGAATTTTATCTTCAAGTCCCGATTGCAGCAACAACTCTATTTTCCGGATATTCTTATCTGCATATTCGGCTGTATATTCTGCCAGCTCCCTCCCGTTGAGATAGAAATAGGTATCGAATTTATCAAACCTGAAATAGGTCCAGAAAAAGTCGTTGTACTGTACGCGGCTCTTCCCGAATGTGAGTTGGGAGCCGTTGTAAAACTGGGCATGGATGAAGGAAGAGGGAATAAGGAAGAGGAAAAAAGCAAGAAGCGAAATGCGAAATGCGAGAAGCAAAATACGAATTATGAAATATGGCCGGTGGTTTTTATTTCCAGTCATGAATATCCAGGAGCTGCGAGTTTATGAGGAGGTAAAATTAAAGGAAAAAAGTTTACTCCCTAATCATTACCTTTGCACACATATCTAACACTTTCTGCATGATCACGATCAAAACTTTTGCCTTTAACCCGTTTATGGTGAATACATACCTCCTTTTTGATGAGACCCGGGAAGCTATCATTGTTGATGCTGCCTGCTCGGATCAACGAGAAGAGGAGCATCTGGAAAACTTCCTTGAGACCAATTCGTTGAAGCTTGTGCGCAATATCAACACCCACTGTCATATTGATCATATCCTTGGAAATGTCTTTATTGAAGAGCGGTTCGGCATCCTTCCCGAATACCATCCGGCCGGAGAATCCTTCCTTATCAGAGCTAAAGAGGTCGGGGCTTCTTATGGATTCAAGGTAGAGCGTGTCCCTGAGGCAGGCAGGTTTCTGGAAGACAATGATCTGATCCAATGGGGTACCTCCTCGTTAAAGGTTCTCTATACTCCTGGACATGCCGACGGAAGCTGCTGTTTGTACAGCAAGGAGCAGGGATTTGTGATTACCGGTGACGTGCTTTTCCGCGATTCTATCGGCCGCACCGACCTGCCAACAGGAAATTTCGACCTGCTGATGGAGAGCCTCAAGGAGAAACTCTTTACATTGCCGGATAATACGGTTGTCTATCCCGGACATGGCCCGGAGACAGAGATTGGCTATGAGAAAATGAATAACCCTTTTATTCGATGAAACTCCTCATCATCCGCTTTAGCTCTATCGGTGACATCGTACTTACAACACCCGTGGTGCGTTGCCTGAAGGAGCAGCTTCCTGACGTTGAAATTCACTACCTCACAAAAAAACAGTTCATCCCCATTCTGCAGTCGAATCCCTACCTCACAAAAATCCATCTGTTCAAAGACAACTTCCAGGAGTTGGTCCCGAAGCTGAAAGCCGAGCAGTTCGATCATGTGATCGACTTGCATAAAAACCTGCGTTCTCATTACATCCGGTATAAGCTGGGTAGGCCCGCTACTACCTTCCCTAAACTCAACTTTCGGAAGTGGCTGATCACCTCCCTCCATATCGACCAGTTACCAAGGATTCATATTGTGGACCGGTATTTCATGGCAGCTGAGAAACTGGATGTAAAAAATGACCTGAAGGGGCTAGATTATTTTCTTCTTGACTCGGAGCAAGTCAATATTCCCCAGAGATTTCCTGAAATTAAAGGAGAGTTTATTGCCATCGCTATCGGGGCAAAGCATCAAACCAAGATCTTTCCTGCACGCCGGGTCGCCGACCTGTGTAATCAGCTCCCTTTGCCGGTTATTCTGCTCGGCGGGAAAGAGGACATGGCCCGCGGGGAGAAGATCGTGGAAGTGACCACTTCGACAGTGGTAAACGCTTGCGGGGTGCTCCCTCTCAATGCTTCAGCCTCGGTGATTGATCAGGCTACATGGGTGATCAGCAACGATACCGGATTGATGCATATCGCGGCGGCGTTGAAAAAACCGATCATCAGCATCTGGGGAAACACCATCCCAGCGTTTGGGATGTACCCCTATCTGCCGGAAGGCCATGAACAACTATCTACAATTATTGAAGTTGAGGGTTTGAAATGCCGGCCCTGCAGCAAGCTGGGATACAATGCCTGTCCGAAGGGACATTTTGATTGCATGGAGAAGATTGACATGAAGAAGATCCTGGATGCTGAATCCAGGATGCCGGATGCCGGATACCAGATGCCGGATGCTAATGACAAATGACCTAATTTCCTAATTTCCTAATTTCCTAATGACTACTTTCATAGATACCCATTGTCACATTGATCTGGATGCTTTTGATGCAGATCGTCAGCAAGTGATTGAACGAGCAGTTGATGCAGGGGTTACCAAACTCTTTGTTCCCAACATCGATGCATCCGGCATCCGGCATCTGGCATCAGTCGTTGCTGCATACCCTGATACATGTTTTCCGATGATCGGACTGCATCCCACCTCCGTGAAGACCGATTACAAGGAGCAGATGGGAGTGATTGAGATGGAGTTGCGGAAGAATCCGGGGAGTTTTTGCGCTATCGGAGAGGTTGGGGTTGATCTCTATTGGGATAAAACATTTGCCAAAGAGCAGAAGGATGTGTTTGTCAGGCAGTTGGAACTGGCAAGGGAGTTTCAACTGCCCGTGGTAATCCATACCCGGAATTCGATGGAGGTTGCGCTGGAGATATGTGAAAGCACCCCTAAATCCCCTAAAGGGGACTTGCTCCCTCCCCTTCAGGGGAGGGGTGGGGAGGGGCGAGCCGGCGTGTTTCACTGTTTCAGTGGGAACCTGAAGCAGGCGGAGCGGGCCATTGATCTGGGTTTCAAGCTGGGCATTGGCGGGGTTGTTACCTTCAAGAAATCGGGATTACAGGATGTTGTAGAGGCAATTCCATTAGAGTACCTGCTCCTTGAGACCGACGCTCCCTTCCTGGCACCTGTTCCTTTTCGAGGTCAGCGGAATGAACCTTCCTATATACCCTATATTGCGGAGAAAATTGCAGAACTGAAAAACATCACGGTTGAAGAGGTAGCGGAGGTCACCACGGAGAGCGCGCTGCGTATATTTGGAATCACGAAGGACGTATGACGTGAGACGTAAGAATTGTTTCGTGTTTCGTGTTTCGTGTTTCCTAATGACTTAATTTCCTAATTTCCTAATTTCCTAATTTCGAAATGACCCTATGAACAAGCGAACCTCAGTCCTCATCATTTACACCGGTGGAACCATCGGGATGATCCGGCATCCGGCATCCGGCATCCTGATGCCATTTGATTTCGGGGATTTATATACCCATTTCCCAGTACTCCGGAACTTCAATTTCAACCTTGATTTTCATTCGCTCGATCCCCTGCTCGACTCCTCCAACATGACGCCTCCTTTTTGGGTAAAGCTGGCGGATGTGATCCAATCAAGGTATAACAGCTACGACGGTTTTGTGGTGTTGCATGGTTCCGATACCATGGCATATACGGCCTCGGCGCTCAGCTTTATGCTTGAGAATCTCAGTAAACCGGTAATCCTTACTGGCTCCCAATTACCCATTGGCGTGGTTAGGTCGGATGGGCGCGAGAACTTCATCAATGCCATTGAGATCGCATCAGCCTGTGAAGGAGATTGTCCCGTAGTTCCTGAAGTGGCCATCTGTTTCGACAACATGCTTTACCGCGGGAACAGAACGACCAAGTTCAACGCCGAGAATTTCGGAGCGTTCCTTTCTGTCAACTTCCCGCCGCTAGCTGAGATCGGGGTTCATATCAAATACCGCCGTGATCTGATTCTGCCAATGACAACAGAGCCGTTGAAAGTTCATACGCAGCTCGACAGTCGTATCGCTGTGCTCAAACTCTTTCCCGGAATTACAGCAGAGACTGTTTCAGCGATTTTGACAGCGAAAAACCTCCAGGCCGTGATCCTGGAGACCTTTGGCGCCGGCAATGCGCCTATATTCCCATGGTTCCTGGATCTGCTGAAAGAGGCGATTGGGAAGGAGATCATCATTTTAAACGTCACCCAATGCAAGGGAGGTACGGTGGAGATGGGAAAATATGAAACCAGTGCCGAACTGCAGAAAATCGGTGTGATTGGGGGTGCCGACATCACCACGGAATCGGCCGTAGCCAAACTGATGTACCTGCTGGGGGCCGGCTATTCATCTGATGAGGTGAAGAAACTTCTTCAAACCCCGTTATGCGGCGAAATGACAGTTTGAGAAATCACGCAAAAATTTTTATCTTTGCAGCCCTTTTAGCAATTCGCTGTTCGCTTTTGGCTATTCGCTTTTATAATTCTGCCAACTGCAAGCTGCCAACTGCAAATTGGAGAGATGGCCGAGTGGTCGAAGGCGCACGCCTGGAAAGTGTGTAACCGCCAAAAGTGGTTCATGGGTTCGAATCCCATTCTCTCCGCCAGTAGATAAAGCAAAAAAACGTAAACCACTGAAATCTAGCTACTTCAGTGGTTTTCTTTTTTCCCGAAAACGCTAAAAAAGGCAAAAAAACGCACTTTCGAGGTGGACTAGGAGGTGGACTAAGAAAAAAAAATCTTAGTCCACCGATTAAGGATGGTTCTCACTGATTTGCAGCACTTTGCATTTCTCTTTTTTGCCCTGAAATCCTACGTTTGTAACACAAAAACCAGGGCTATGACACGAGCAACATTTACCATCCTTTTCTTTATAAAAAGGACAAAAGAGCTGAAAGACGGGACCATGCCCATCTACGTAAGAATCACTGTTAACAAGCAACGCGCCGAATTCGGTCTTCAAAAAAGCATTGAGGAAAACCATTGGCATGCCGAAAAAGGTTATGCCATCGGCTCGTCAAAAGACGCACGGGAGTTAAACTCATATCTCGATTTTGTCAAATCCAAAATGCTCATAACCAAGCGTGAAATGGAAGAAACCGGGAAACTTATCACTGCTGTGACTCTGAAAAATTTCTATCTCGGTATTGAAGATTCAGGGAAAACAATCCTGGAGATCTTCCGCGAACACAATGAACGCTGCGAAGCATTGGAAAATATCGACTTTGCTCCTGGTACGGTCGAACGTTACAAATCATCCTATAACCATGTAAAGAGATTCATCAAACACCGCTACAAACGGGACGACATGGCTTTGTTTGAAATCACCCCTATGTTTATCAGCGATTTAGAATTCTACCTGAAAACAACGCGGAAATGCTGTCACAATACGACAGTGAAGTACATCAAAAACTTCAGGAAGATTATCCGCATTGCCCTGGCAAATGGCTGGATGAAAACCGATCCCTTCATCAATATAAAGTACCGTTTAGATGATGTGGACATGGACTTCCTGGATGAAGATGAACTCAATACCTTATTATATAAGGAGTTCAAATTCGACCGGATCCAGCAGGTGAAAGACACTTATCTCTTCTGCTGCTTCACAGGTCTTTCGTTTATCGATGTGAAAACTCTGGTCTACTCCGATATTGAAACAAAGGGGGATACCTTTTGGATTAAAAAACGCCGGCAGAAAACCAAAAACTGGTGCCATGTTCCTTTGCTTCCTCCCGCCGTTCAAATCATGAATAAATACAAAAACCATCCCAATTGTCAACGAACCGGGTGTGTGTTACCGGTCCCCAGTAATCAGAAGATGAATGAGTATCTGAAGGAGATCGCCGATCTCACAGGCATTAAAAAGAACCTCAGCACCCATACAGCCCGCCATACATTCGCTACAACGGTCACTTTGGCTAACCAGGTGTCTATCGAGGTGGTTTCAAAGATGCTGGGCCACTCCAGTATCAATATGACCAAGAAGTACGCCCGTGTGGTCGATGACTTGATCCAGCGGGATATGCAGAAGCTTAATGGGAAGTATGGGGCACCTCTCAGAGTAACTGGATGAGTTTGTGGAGGTATTTAATGAATAAAAGTTTATATTTGCATTTCTTTATACAATCTGTAAAGATTCGCAAATAATCTCTTTATGAAAAACGAGACTGTTTCATATAAGTATCTTGAGGAATTTCTTAGAAATATAAGATCAAAGGGTAGGTATT